>Ga0307445_10000403_pt1 | contig 23100 bp, 18 predicted proteins | sample SalMarSW160330MG_FD_202147 | JGI IMG/M metagenome (GOLD analysis project Ga0307445, IMG submission 202147) | Salt marsh sediment microbial communities from the Plum Island Ecosystem LTER, Massachusetts, United States - SW1603-30 | ecosystem: Environmental > Aquatic > Marine > Intertidal zone >... | reverse complement strand
ATGATATTCTTCCCCCTGAAGTTTACATTTTCCAGGTACCTCCCCGGAGCCACCAGGATCGTATCCCCGTTCACGGAACTGTCAATGGCAGCCTGTATGCTTGGATAAGACAGGGGTACATTCAGGACGGTCTGGGCGGGGACTGAAATGCAGGGAATTAAAAATAGAGATGCGGTTAAATAAACGCCCTTTGTGAAAGATCTCATTGGGATGAAATGGTTTAGGATTGTCAAACAGAACTACAAGATACCAAATAAATAATTCATTGTGAAGCAGATCGGTCAGAATCAGGATTTGCTTCAGGGGCTGATGTTATTCCAGTTCTATGACTGCCTGAAGAATGTTGTCCGTCGGGGGAGATGTAGCCGGTTGTCCGCCTCCAACGAACAGCCGGTACCTGCCGGGCAGGACTTCCCTCTTGTATGTCTCGTTGATAATCGAAAATGCCCGGGGCGGAATAAGGAAGTGGACCTTAATTGTCTCTCCAGGATGCAGGTGGATCCTTTTGAAGCCAACCAGTGAATGTAAGGGAACGGGAACCTCTGCTTCGGGATTTGAAAGATAGAGCTGCACCACTTCATCCCCGGCCATTTCTCCCGTATTGCTGACATCCACCGATACGCGAACGGTGTCTTCCGTGCTGTTGCCCCGGCTGACATCCAGGCCGCTGTACTTAAAGGTGGTATAACTGAGTCCGTAGCCAAAGGAATACAGGGGCTCGCCTTCGAAATACCTGTAGGTCCGGCCACGCATATTATAATCCCCGAAAGGAGGCAGATCCTTCACTGATCTGTAAAACGTCACCGGGAGTCGTCCCCCGGGATTGTAATCCCCGAATAATACATCGGCGATGGCCTGGCCGGCGGCCTGTCCCGGATACCATGCCTCCAGGATGGCCGGGATGTGAGTGTTCTCCCAGTTGACTGCCAGGGCGCTGCCGTTCAGGAGCACGAGTACGACGGGTTTCCCGAGGCCGCAGATCTCCCGTATCAGATCCTGTTGTACCACGGGAAGGTCAAGGCGGGTACGGTCACCTCCCAGGAATCCCTCCACCTGGATGTCCATTTGCTCTCCTTCAAGTTCCGCCGAAAGTCCCATGCAGAGAATTACCAGGTCGGCCCTGGAGGCCGTTTCAAGGGCCTCCTTTTTAAGTCCCTCTCCCGGATCCGGCCTTGGTTCTGCCCAGACAAGCTGCAACTGGGCAATGCCATAGGATTCCCCTGCTTTCACCTGCATGGCATAGGATTTGCCTGCCTCCAGCTCGAGGGGAAGGGATTTTCTCAGGCGCGGATCGCTGAATTCATCGCGGAAATGATAGGCGGTATTGATCAGCAGGCTGTCGTTAAGGTAAAGGTCGGTCTTGCAGGTGGTAATGATACCGAGCCGGTAAGTCCCGCTTTTCTGCGGCTTCAGTTCACCCTTCCAGATCACGCCGAAATCATCATCATCCATGTCCTCCCTGGGGGAAAGGTCCTGCCAGTCCGCATCCAGCACCGTATCGACGGCTGAAAAAAGCACATCCCCGGTAAAATCCCTGTGATTGTAATAGTCGGCTTTCAGTCCCCTTTCATGATCCCCGTGAAACAGGCATGTTGCAGGGATTAACACGAAGGTGGGGATGCCTTCTGCCAGTTCGCACCCCTGTGCGTATAGCACCTCTGCGCCCGGGCCAAGCTTCTCACGGATCCCCCGGAGTGGTGTGACCGGGTCTGCCGGCAAACCGTTGTAATTTCCCAGCAGTATTCGCCAGTCGTCTGCATTGGGACCGATCACTGCAACCGTACCGGGCTTCCTGCCGAGGGGCAGGAGGGAGTGCTCATTTTTCAGCAGGACCATCGATTTTCGGGCGGATTCCAGGGCGAGTTCACGGTGTTCCGGGCAATCCACAACTTCGTAAGGGATCCCTGCGTAAGCGACCATTTCGGGCGGATCAAACATGCCGAGCCTGAAGCGGGCGGTGAACAGCCTCTTTACCGCAACATCGATCTCATCCTCAGTGATCAGTCCCCTTTCAACCGCCTTCTTCAGATTCGTGTAAACCGTGGCACACTCCAGGTCGCAACCGGAACGGACCGCCAGTGCGGCTGCTTCTGCAGGTGTTTCCACGATGTGATGGTCCCGGTAAATGTCCTCTATCGCCCCGCAGTCCGATACGATGTACCCGTCAAAACCCCATTCATCCCGGAGAATGCTGTTCAGCAGGCGGTCGGACCCGCAGCAGGCCTCCCCCATGTAACGGTTGTAGGCGCACATGACCGAGTAGGCCCTGCCTTCCCTGATCCCCATTTCGAACTGGGGCAGGTAGGTTTCCCTGAGATCGCGTTCATCGGTTATCGCATTGAACGAGTGCCGTTCCGGCTCGGGACCGCTGTGTACGGCGTAATGTTTGACCGTGGCGATGGTCTTGAAATATTTCGGATCATCGCCCTGGAGTCCCCTGATAAACTGAACGGCAAGCCTGCCTGTCAGGAAAGGGTCCTCCCCGTAGGTTTCCTGGCCCCTTCCCCAGCGTGGATCGCGGAAGATGTTGATGTTGGGGGACCAGAACGTGAGGCCCTGGTATATGAGCCTTTTGTTTTTCCTGACAAAGTCGTGGTGCTTGGCCCTGGCTTCATCCGAGATGGCGGTGGCAACCCGGAACATCATGTCCTCGTCCCAGGTTGCACCGAGGCCGATGGCCTGGGGGAAAACCGTCGCAAGTCCCGCCCGTGCCACCCCGTGAAGGCACTCGTTCCACCAGTTGTATTCAGGCACATGAAGCCTTTCGATGGCGGGGGCAGCATTCATCATCTGCCCGATCTTTTCCTCCAGGCTCATCCTGTCCACCAGGTCATTGACCCTTTTCTCCAGCGCCAGGTCCGGATCGAGGAACGGGAATTCATACCGGGGTGCGCAGGACCAGGTGCCGGAAAAAATCAGCATACAGATCGCAATAAGGGTTTTTGTGATTCCGGGAGACTCAGGATTTTTCATGACTGGCTTTTTTACGGTTAAAAATACTCAATTCTATAAAGTTCAAGAAAATCCCCGGATGAGTTTAATGAATTGTTCCCCGCATTGAAGGATCCGCGCAAAATTTCACCTATTGATATATGTCCCCGGTGACCACCATCTACATCGGGGTCTAAATACTGCAATTCTTTTTATTTACCCGGTTAATTGAGCAGATATGAATAAGGATAACACGATACTGCTGATTTACTTCATTTCGCTGGCGATCTACGGAATTGCCGAAATATTCCTGCAGCTGCGTTTTTCAAAATGGAGGATCAGGAACCGGGATAAGAGTTACCTGTGGATCATGGTCCCTTTCTACCTGAGCATTTACCTGGCTCCCGTGGAGCAATTGCGGTTCGGATATGCATTCCATAAGGTCATGATCGCATCGGGCTTTGCCATGCTGGCTGCAGGAGTGGCGATCAGGATGGTCTCATTGCTGACCCTCGGGAAAAACTTCTCGGTTGCAATAAAATATTCGGATCGGAGCCGCCTGGTGGTTAACGGGATATACGGATATCTCAGGCATCCTTCGTATCTGGCTCTGATACTGATTTCCTTATCCGGTTGTCTTATTTTCAACTGCAGGCTGGACTGGATCGCTGTCATCGTTTGCCTGTCAGGCATATTGCTGAGGATAAGGAAGGAAGAATCCATGCTGGAGGAACAATACCCCGGGTATGTGGAATACCGCAGGAAAACCAGAAAGTTGATCCCCTATATCTACTGAGCGTCAACCAGGTCAAATAGGCGAAAGCCCGCTTCACTCCAACCTATAATTTGTACCGGTCAAAGTTTTCAAGTTCCAGGTCATCCGGCAGTACGCCCACGGTCAGGATAAAGAACGTGAGGGCTATTGTTCCCGGTTCGAGGTGCCCCCCGATCACGCTGTTCTCATCCGACAGGGTGATGTGTGCATGTACCCTTCCATTGAAGATGTATCCCTGCACGGCGATCAGGTCCTTGGCGACGGAACCTTTGGGATATTCCTGCGCCGGTGGCAGGTTCTTATCGCTGACCACATGGAAATGATAATCGGTCACGGAACCGATGCCGGTCAGGATAACTGCATTCTTAACGCTTTCTGCTTTCAGGAAACGGTTCAATCCATCCAGCAGGTCGGTGCCGGAACTCATGCGGACGATCTCAATCCTTTCAAATTGGGTGGGCACGGAATAAATGTCCGGCATCCTTTCCTGGGCATAAAGGCTCAGGGAAAGGACGAGCAGAAGAAGAACAATCGATTTTTTCATTGGACAGGATTTTAATAATGAATGTGAATTTTCAGGGCCCAGTCAGTGGCTGCAGGATCCTGTCCCCCCGGGAATCCCGGGAGGACCAGTTTCCCGCTTTTATCGGTTTCAATGATGAGCGGGTCTTGCCATTCGCCCTTCCTGGGGTCATACCAGGTGAGGGAATAGGTGGCGCGGGACTTAAACCCGGTCAGTACGGGAAGCACAGACCCGTTTTCAAAATAGAGCAGGGCGAAGTCCTTATCCGGGGTGCGCATCATGTACGACCAGCCGTCCAGTCCCGCTTCGGGACTCCCGGGGGCCCTGCAGGGGATAAGGTCGTCCCGTGCAGGCCTCAGATCCCGGTACCTGCCGCCTTCAGACAGCATAAAGGTCTTCAGGTGCTGCATGTACCCTCCCGATTCATATTGCAGGGCTTCCCAGATGTGCGGGCGCATGCCGTCAGGTTCACCCGTGGTGGTTATGTCGTATGCCGCCGTTCCGTGAACGTGTCCCGATAATCCCCCCGAAAGGACGGACCCGTACATCTGTGCCCTCGAAAAATAATTGTCCCGCCCGGAATTCGCAGGCGGCCGTTCCCCGCCCGGCATGTTGATCTCATGGTCCCAGCCTGTGTAATAGGGTTCAAAATTGATGGCCGGGTAAGGCGGCTCGAGGTTGAAAAGGGTATCCAGGGCACCGGAAACCCGGTGATCGCGCGGCCTGTTGCCCACGCTGTGCATGGTCAGCCAGGGACAGTCCCCCGCGTGTCCGAACTGACGGTACGTGGAATTGTTGATCAGGGTGGTATGGAGGTGTCCGAATGGCAGGGGACCGTATTTTTCGAGGTGGAACGTAAGCGCCTGGTTGAATTCATCAGCGGTGAGGCTGTACTGCTTCGGGATCCAGTCCAGGTGGATGCCGCTGAAAATGATGTTGTATGCCCCGTACCTGGAGATCAGGTACTGGACGTAGCGGGCGTAGGACTCGTTGAAGTCGGAATATGCTTTCCAGGTGGGACAGTTATCCCTTCTGACCGTTTCGAGCAGGGGGACGAACCCCTGGTCGGACAGGTACTGCATCTTTTTATCCAGGCTCTGGAAATATTCCGGCACGATGCGGTCAAAATCCGCCACTCCCTCATGTTGCGCCGACATTTCAAATGGCCGGTTGCCCTGCTCATCCCTCATGTCCTTCGCGGTCAGTTTATCCCCTTCCACCGGGTAGCCGAATTTCTCCCAGGCATTCCGGATGTACACACCGTCCGGATCCGCATAGGTGCTTGCATGCGTGTCTGCTTCCCAGTTGGGGAAGCTGGCGATCATGCTCACGGAATTGTAACCCTGCTTCCTGCGCCAGGTCACGGCATCCTCGAAGCCTATGCCGGGACCGGGGACATACCCGTCTGAGGGCGCGGAATTCCGGTAGGGTAGCCTCCAGGTGGACCCCGCAAGCCAGGTGTCCCCAACCAGGAAAAATGGCGTTCCGTCCGCATATTCCAGCGCATGCCCGTTTGCCGTCGGCCTGATGAAACCGCGCCGGTTGGGATTTTGCTCCTTTTCCGCCCCGGTCCAGGCAAGGGTCCTGAACTGTCCTTCCCGGCCGTTTAATCCGCCGTCGCCGGGTTGGTTCGAACCGCTCACCCATTTCCATACCCCGGGACCGGTAGCCACGATCCGGACAACATAAACGTTACCCCCGTTCCAGAAGCCGTATACCCGCCTGGCATAACCCGGTCCCTCCAGGTCCACCCAGCAGGTGACATCCGTATAGTAATTCTCATACTCCGCCCCGGCAACCAGGACGATTTCCTGCAATTCCCACGGATGATTCTCTTCGACCTTATCGGCCTGTCCTTCACCGGTCCACCCTTCTGCAGCCTGCCCGGCAGCGGTTAACACTGCGGCAGAAAACAGGAGGCCAGAACAGGCGGAGACAAGGCTGATAAAATTAATTTTCATGGCCGGCAGGAATTTCTGGATGATATTTTAGCTGGAAAGTCCGGTTCATTATAACCAGGTCCGGTTCATCATAACCAAAATTAAGGGACTCAATTGTCAAATCAAAGAAAACAGGCAGTATGCCCGGGAGTGTTGTATTATACAACATATGTTGTGTTTTTCAACGCTGCCAGTAATCAACTGATAAACAGACAGTATCAAATGTACACCGTCTGCCTGTGATTAAAAATTCAACAATCGGGAACGTTTTCTTCTGCCTGAATCCAGGCTTCAATATACTGATTATCAGTAGAATATATATAGAATTCCGTCTTTGGCATCATTGTTGGCTATGCCCGGTTAAAGAGATGAAGCCATGAAAAATTTAATTTTCCTGATCAGCCTGCCGGCACTTTTTTACGCAAGTGCCCCGGTGCTTAATGCCGTTTCATCCCCAGGTAATTCCTCCACCGGCATAACGGCCTGCGGAGATTCACTGCTTGTCTGGTGCAGTCCGGATCTGTTCCCTCTGGCATCATTATGGGCCGAAAAGTTCAACGCAGATCATCCGGGAGCCGGCGCAAAGGCAGTTTCCGTTCCTGCCGATAGAATGGTCGGCGGGATTGATATGGAAGGGAATATAGGGTTTGTGACCAGCGAATACCTGCCCGTATCCGATGAAAAACCCGCATGGAGAATGGTGGTCGGGCGCGACGTGATTGTACCGGTCATAAATCCGGAAAATCCATACCTGGATAAGATAAACAGGGCCGGGATCTCAAGGGAAAAATTCATTTCAGCCATTACCGTCACTGAAAATCCGGTCTGGGGAAAGCTCCTGGGAGATGAAAAAACAGACCAGTTCATGCATGCTTACTGGTACGACAGCGGGGCGGCCAGGGCCTGCCTGACCGCGTTCCTGCAAACGGACCCATACGGGACCAATGCAGAGCTTACACCCGGTGCGGATGAGGTGATAAACCGTATCCACAAGGATAAGTATGCGGTGGGTTTCTGCAGGCTGGCCGATATCCTTGTCCCGGAAAATAAGGGCATAGACGAAAGGGTGATGCTCGTGCCGGTGGACCTGAACGGGAACAACCAGGTCGATTATTTTGAGAACATATACGGAGACCCGGAAGAGTTTGCCAGGGGTGTCTGGATCGGGAAATATCCGAGGGAATTTTGTGGCAATATATACTGCATTGCGCCTGAAAGTCCCTCCGGGAAAAATGACCTGGCATTCCTGGGATGGATTCTTGGAGAGGGACAGCAATACCTTTCGTCGGGTGGTTTCACGGAACTCCTGGCCAGTGAAAAATACAACAAGGTGCAGAGCCTGTACGGGACACCCTCCCCCAACATTGAAATCTCTGAAGCCCGCGCACCAGGCCGCATCCTGCTGATCGTCCTGGCAGGGGTACTGCTCCTGGGGATCCTGGTATTTTCGGCAACCGGTATTATCAGGAGGCGGAGAGCCGCGATGGAAACGGGTTTCACGGAAAAGATCCCCGTATTCGACGAACAAACCGTGCTGGTTCCAGGCGGGTTGTATTTCGACAGGACCCACACCTGGACGTTCATGGAAAAGGATGGCTCTGTCAGGATCGGCATTGATGATTTCCTGCAGCACATCACAGGCCGTATTACCAAAATTAAAATGAAGCATATTTCCGACCGCATAAAGAAGGGGAAAACATTATTTTCCCTGATCCAGGATGGCAAGCAGCTTGATATTTATTCTCCCCTGTCGGGTGTTATAAAGGAAGCTAACGACAGGCTTTACGGAGACGCATCGGTGATCAACCGGTCACCCTACATGGATGGATGGATATACCGGGTGGAGCCGGACAACTGGCTGACGGAAATACGCAGCTATTTCATGGGGGAAAAATACAGGGGGTGGCTGAAAAAAGAGTTCATCCGGCTGAAGGATTTCATAGCCTCTGCCCTGGTACCGGAACTGCTGGAAAATTCAACGGTCATCATGCAGGAGGGGGGTGAATTGCGGGACAACCTGCTGGAAAATCTGGGTCCCCTTTACTGGGAAAAATTCCAGACAGGCTTTTTGGATGCATCCGTTTAACCAAATTATAATCATACCATGAGCATAGATCGTCGCGGCTTTTTCAGAGTGCTTGGCATTGCGGGTCTTTCAGTGGGCAGCGGCAGGATACTTGGCGCAAAATCAGGAAATGACCCTGAAACCGAGTTTTACGGGATCCTCTACGATTCGACACGCTGTGCCGGGTGCCAGGGTTGCGAATTTGCATGTGCCCTGGAACACGGCCTGCCCGAACCCGACATCCGGGATGTACCCGTAGCAGGAACGATAAGGAAGACCAACGAAAACAGGCGTTCGGTCATCAATGTTTTCAACACTTCCGCGGGTGAGGTTTATGTAAAGACCCAGTGCATGCAATGCAACCAGCCCGCCTGTGCATCGGCCTGCCTGACGCAGGCCATGCGGAAGACTGAAGAGGGACCGGTGACTTGGAACGGGGACAGGTGCATGGGCTGCCGGTACTGCATGATCTCCTGCCCCTTTGATATGCCCAAATTTGAATATCACAGCCCGAACCCCAAGATCGTGAAATGCAACATGTGCTTCGAACGGGTTCATGAGGGGAAACTGCCGGCCTGCGTGGAGAACTGCCCGGCCGATGCCCTGACCTTCGGAACCAGAAGGGAACTGATAGCGGAGGCGAGAAGGAGGATATATGCAGATCCGGACCTTTACCACGACCATATTTACGGGGAACAGGAAGCAGGTGGAACGGGATTCCTGTACCTGTCCCCTGTCCCCTTCGAGGAACTGAGCTTCAATACCGCGGTTCAGGACCGTCCCTATCCAGAACTTACCAGGGGATTCCTGTACAGCGTGCCTTCCATTTTCATTTTATGGCCGGCAATACTGCTCGGGATATACAATGCAACACGCGATCATCAAGGGGAGGAGGAGGAAAATGAGTAACATCGGGTACACGGCGGTAAAAGCCAACAACGGGCAGTCCACCTGGCGCTTCCTTGCGGGTGAACTCAAACCGAAGGGAAAACTCCTGACCCCTTTCAACGTCATATCCGCTCCTGTGATCCTGGCGGGACTGGTAATCATCGTAATTCGTTTTGCCAGGGGAATAGGCTCGGTCACGAACCTTTCACAGGAGGTGCCATGGGGACTATGGATCGGATTTGATGTGGTAACGGGGGTCGCATTTGCAGGCGGAGCCTATGTGATCACCTTCATGGTCTACATCCTCAACCTGAAGAAGTATAAATCCATCGTAAGGGTGACCGTCCTGAACGGTTTCCTCGCGTATGTTTTCTATGCGGGAACCCTGCTGCTGGACCTCGGGCGGCCCTGGAACGTCATCAATCCCATCATCGGCAATGGCTTTGGCGTGAGTTCGGTGATGTTCCTGGTGGCCTGGCACTTCATGCTTTATATGCTGGCGGAACTGATCGAATTTTCGCCGGCCATAGCGGAGTGGATCGGCGCCAGGAGGGCAGGCAGGATCCTGTCGGGTATGACCCTGGCAGCGGTGATCTTCGGCATTACCCTTTCGACCCTGCACCAGTCCGGACTGGGTGCGCTATTCCTGATGGCCCGCGAGAAGATCCACCCCCTGTGGTATTCGGAGTTCATACCCATCCTTTTCTTTGTATCGAGTATTTTTGCGGGACTCTCCATGGTAATCTTTGAAGGTTCACTCAGCCGAAGGGTTTTTTATGACCGGATCAGCGAAAAAAATAAAAAGGCGCATGATGGAATTATCACCGGCTTATCGCAGATCTGTGCGGTTACCCTGTTCGTTTACCTGTTCCTTCAGATCCTGGTTTTTATTCACGGGAAGCACTGGGACCTGCTCGGTACCCCTATGGGCTGGTGGTATCTTACCGAGATGATTGGATTTGTCCTGCTGCCCATGATCCTGTTTTTTACGGCCTACCGGAGACAGAATGCATCGATGATAAAAATTGCCGCCATCATTACCATGGCAGGAGTGGTCATCAACCGGCTTAACGTAACGGTGATCGGGTTCAGGTGGGACTCAGCCACACCGTATTATCCGAGCTGGATGGAAATCGTGGTGACCCTGACCGTCCTGTTTTCCGAAATCTGGATTTTCAGGTGGATCGTCCTGCGCCTGCCGGTACTGCGTGAATCCGTATCCCGGTCAAATAACAGTTGAATCAGCATATAAAACAGAACCTGAAATGAATGGATTCACATACACCGATATATTTGATACAAAAGGGATTGAATACCTTTTAATCATTGCATTCCTGCTGCTGCTGGTCCCCTTCTGGATCTTCCTGAACCGGCCGCTGAAAGTTGAAGCCAAAGTGGTGAAAACCATCGGAGTGCTCATGCTCGATCTTCTAAAGATCCCCGGCGGCCTGTTCTACAGCAGGAACCATACCTGGGCACACCTTGAAAGATCGGGCACTGCCCGGATCGGGCTGGATGACCTGCTGCTGCATTTAACGGGACAGGTGGCAGTCCGGGTCCTTCGCAAACCCGGGGAACGGGTGGAAAAAGGGGAGATTCTTGCCGAAATAGACCACCACGGGAAAAAACTTAGCATCGCATCCCCCCTCTCGGGCGAGCTGACCGGGGTGAATTCACAACTGGCCGGTAATACCGGGATGCCCGCGGATGATCCATACGGGGAAGGCTGGGTCTGCAGGGTCCGGCCGGAAAACTGGATAGGGGAAACCGCTTCTTTTTATCTCGCCGGCCAGGCCAGGGAATGGATGGGAAGGGAACTGCGAAAGTTCAGGGATTTCATTGCGCTGGCCGCCGGGAAACATACTCCTGAGCCGGGAATGGTCATTCTCCAGGAAGGAGGGGAATTGACGGATCACCCACTTTCCGGGATGCCGGAGGAGGTCTGGCAGGATTTCCAGGCATCCTTTCTAAACAGGGTGGACTGAAATTTTAGGGATATTGTTGTTTTTTACAACAGTCTTTTTCGTAAATTAGACTGAACCTGCATCACCTCGATAACCGGGTGGCAGGATGTCTTTGTGTTTATCGAAACCTCTCCCGGGATGAGCAACTTGATACACAGATGGTTTAAGAGAATCAGGGAATCTGAATTTGCTGGACGGTACAGCGGCTTTATCTCTTCAATATACGGCCGCGTTGTCATCATCATCGTCGGATCATTCCTGATCCTGCTGGTCCTGTTCAACGTACTCTTCCGTTCACTCTATGCGGATTATTTCAACAATACCCTGCACCAGACCGGCAATAACGTCAGTTCGATCGTTGAAGGGGCCCTGTATTATTCCATGCTTGAAAACGATAAGTGGATGCTGCAGCGGACACTCAACGTGATCAGCACCATGTCGGGGATTGACGAGGTCAGCATGTACGATGCCATGCACAGGCTGGCTTTCACTTCCACTCCAGCCAGGCTGGAGGAATCCGGCGACCGGGTGGATGCATCGGCATCGACCAATGAGGAAATTATAACCATTTCCCCTCCGACTGAAACCGCCTACCGGATCATGGAACAACCCGGTGAAAGTGGAAAGGGCCGCAACAGGTCAAGCAGGCAACTCCTGATCAGGAAACCGATCCTGAACGAACGGTCCTGTTATACGGCGGACTGCCATGCCCATACTGAAAATGACCTGGTCCTGGGGAATCTGATCATTAAACTGCCGCTGAAGGACCTTGACTCGGTGCTGGAAGAGTCCAGGTCGGATTTCTTCCTGCTGGTGACCCTCATCACGGTGCTGCTTTTAACCATCCTGATCATATTCACCAAGCAGAAGATCCAGAACCCGCTCCGCTCGATCATACTGGCCAGTGAAGCGGTGTCGGACGGGAAAAGCAACATCAGGCTGGAAATAAAACCCGAACTCCTGAATGATATGAGGAAAGTCTCGCTTGCCTTCAACAACATGCTGGATAAAATAGATGCCACGGCAAACGAACTGCAGAACTGGTCCCAGCAGCTTGAGTATAAGGTCCAGCGAAAAACCGAGGAACTGCTCGAGGCGCAGAACGAGCTGATCCACGTTGAACGGATAGCATCGCTGGGCAAGCTGTCCTCCTCCGTGGCGCATGAGATCAACAATCCCCTGTCGGGGATACTGGTTTATACCAAACTGATTCACAAACAGTTGAGCAGTCCCAATTTCCATGAGGACAAGCGGGACTCGATGCTGAGGCACCTCAAGCTCATCGAGAATGAAACCAAACGCTGCGGGGATATCGTGAAGGGGTTGCTGGACTTTTCCATGAAAGACCAGGAGAATTTCGAGCCGATGAACCTGCATAAATTGCTGGAACTGACCTATAACCTGATGATCCATTCCATCAAGATCGCCGATATCAACTTCCTGAAGGATTTCAGGGCAAAGCAGGATCTGATCTATTGCAGTCCCAACCAGATCAAACAGGCCTTTGTGGCCCTCCTGGTCAATGCATCGGAAGCCATCCGCGAAAACGGCGAGATCATCATGCGGACAAGCAATCCGGATGAGAACAGCATCCGGGTCGAGGTCGCGGATAACGGGCAGGGAATCGCCCTCCAGGATATACCGCATATTTTCGAGCCGTTTTTCTCAACCAAGCACGACGTGAGGGGAATCGGACTTGGACTGGCCATTGTCCATGGTATTGTCGATAACCATGACGGGAAGATTGAGGTCGAATCGGAACTGGGAAAAGGAACCGTCATGTCCATTATTTTCCCCCTTAACAAAAAATCACAAAGCTAAATGGAAAAGAAAGTATCCATACTGATCGTCGATGATGAGGAATCCGTAAGGGACTCACTTTACGACTGGTTCATCGACGACGGGTATACGGTCGAATGCGCCGAAAGTGCCAAGGAAGCACTGACCATACTCCAGGCAAGGGATTTCGACATCATCCTTGCCGATATCAAAATGCCCGGGATGGACGGCCTCGAGATGCATAAGCGGATAAAAGCCCTGAATTCAAACGCTATATTCATTTTCATGACGGCTTTTGCATCCGTTGAAACCGCCATTCAGGCACTCAAGAACGGGGCCTTCGACTATGTGACAAAACCCTTTGATCCGGATGACCTGTCGCACCTGATCCGCAATGCCTCCACACAGGTTGCCCTGAAAGCGGAAAACGAGAGCCTGAAGAATAAAATCACCTCGCTTGAAAACATCGAGGACCTGGTAGGGGAAAGCGAGACAATGAAGAAAGTGCTCAGGGAAGTCGAGAGCGTGGCACAGTCCAATTCCTCCGTCATCATTACCGGGGAGAGCGGTACCGGCAAGGAGCTGATCGCCAGGGCAATCCATTCCAATTCCTCCAGGAAGTACTTTCCCCTGATCAGCGTCCACTGCGGTGCCCTGACGGAAAGCCTGCTCGAGAGCGAACTGTTCGGGCATGAGAAAGGGGCATTTACCGGTGCCAGCTTCAACCGGAAGGGAAGGTTCGAGATGGCGGACGGAGGCACCATCTTCCTGGATGAGATCGCCACCATCCCTCCCAAAATGCAGATTGAACTGCTGCGTGTCCTGGAGACGAAGACCTTTGTGCGGGTGGGCGGCAACAAGGAAATCACATCCGATTTCAGGGTCATCTGTGCCACCAACCGGGACCTGAAAAGCATGGTGGAGAACGGGACCTTCCGGGAGGACCTGTATTACCGGCTTTACGTGGTGAACATCAACGTACCCCCGCTGCGTGAAAGGCCCGAGGACATACCCGTTCTTGTGGATCACTTCATCCGGAAGTATTGCCAGTCGATGAGCAGGGATCTCATTTCCATTGAACCGGCGGCGCTCGATTACCTGAAGGAGTTTGAGTTCCCCGGGAACGTCCGCGAACTGGAGAACATGATCGAACGCGCCATCGTGACGGGTAACGGGAAGGAAATCAAGCTGAAGGACCTGCCGATCGGAAGGGAATCGATGAGCAGTTCCGTTGAATCGCTCGACGATCTTGAAAAAAGGCATATCGAACACATACTTAAAAAATACGGGTGGAACATATCCCGTTCGGCCAGGGCCCTGAATATTGACAGGGCAACCCTGTATAACAAGATCAGGAAGTACGACCTGAAAATGTAACCGGATCATACCATTGGGCCAGCCCGGTATCATATTGATTTACTTCGGACCCTTCGAACAGGATGTGATCAAATGGATCTCCGAGGACATCGCGGGTGCATTTAATTATCCCGTTGAGGCGATGGAATGCAACAGGGACCTGAGTAAATTTTACAGTCCCGGCCGCCGGCAGTACGATGCCAACAAAATCCTGCAGGTGGTTTCGGACTTCGCCCCGCCCGGGGCGGTCAAAACGATCGGGCTGCTGCAGGTCGATTTGTTCATCCCCATACTGACCTACATATTCGGACAGGCCACTCTGAACGGCAGCACGGGGATTGCATCCATCTACCGGCTGCGGAACGAATTGTACGGGCTGAAACAGAATTACATGCTGCAGTTCAGCCGCCTCAGGAAAGTGGCCGTCCACGAACTCGGACATACCTTCGGGCTCATACACTGTCACAACGACGGCTGCGTGATGAGGTCAAGCACCTATGTGGAGGATATCGACCAGAAAGGGATCCATTTTTGCAGGAGCTGCCGGGCTGAGCTGGACCGGCAACGGGGAGAAACAGCGGAAAAATCCAGGCAATGACAAAGATCATTCCCGGAGAATCATATCTTTTATTAAATTTGATCAAACTTCCGTTACATGAGCATCAGCACATTCTTTTCCCGCCTCGTCCCGAAGGAAAAAAAATTCTATCCCATGTTTGAACAGATGACGGATTACATCGTCCAGGCAGCCACAGTCCAGCTTGAGATACTTGAACACAAGGACCCGGTTAAGGAAAAGGATCTTCTGCGGCGCATTAAAGGGCTTGAAGAGGATGGGGACCGGATAACACAGGAAATATTCGATGAACTGGACCGGACTTTCGTGACCCCATTTGACCGGGAGGATATGCATCAGCTGACCGCCAGCCTGGACAGTGTCCTTGACCTTATGCAGTCTGTATCACAGCGGATAAGGATGTACCGGCCCAAGGATTTCCCGGACAAATGCAAGGACCTGGCAAGGATGATCCTGAAGGGAGCCGAACAGATCCAGATCGCAGTGGTTGAGCTGAAGACGATGAAGAAGTCCGGCAAGATCCTCAAGGCAGTGAGAAAAATGTCCGAGATTGAGACGGAGGCGGATAACCTTTTTCATTCCATCATCTCTTCCATATTTAAAAAGGAGAAGGATGCCATCGAGCTGATCAAGCAGAAAGAGATTGTTGAACACCTGGAACGTACCACGGACCGTATCGAAGATGTTTCGGATGTTCTGAAGACAATTATCCTGAAGAACGCCTAATCAGCAAAGATGCTCTCGATCGTCATCATCACAATTATCATCGCCCTGCTTTTCAACTTTCTGAATGGCATGAACGATGCGGCCAATTCCATTGCCACCATTGTTTCCACCAAAGTCCTCAGCCCGCTGGTGGCAGTGCTCTGGGCAGCCTGTTTTAACTTTGCCGCGGTCTTCATCTTCGGCGTGCATGTGGCCACCACGATCGGTAAAGGCATCGTCGATCCTTCCGTTATGAACGAGTACATCATCCTGGGGGGACTGCTGGGTTCCATTGTCTGGGTGTTTGCCTGTACAAAGATCGGGCTTCCCATTTCCGTGTCGCATGCACTTATAGGGGGACTTGTAGGTCCCGCGCTGATGGTGGGCGGTCCGGGTGTGATCATTTCCTCGGGACTGAACAAGGTACTGCTGTTCATTGTGCTCTCTCCGCTCCTCGGTATCATCCTGGGCTACCTGATCATGGTCCTTACCCTGTATGTTTTCAGGAGGGCGACCCCGAGAAAGGTCGACAGCCTTTTCAGGGGACTCCAGCTGCTGTCGTCGGCCGTGTTTAGCCTGGGACACGGTTCAAACGATGCCCAGAAAACCATGGGGATCATCGCCGTCCTGCTGTTCAGCACGGGCAGGCTCGGATCCGAGTTCCACGTGCCTATATGGGTCATCATCACGTGTTATTCGACCATTTCGCTCGGCACCCTGGCCGGGGGCTGGAGGGTGATCAAAACACTGGGACTGGGACTCACCCACCTTAAGCCTGTCCACGGTTTCTGTGCGGAAACAGCCGGTGCCCTGACCATCATAGGCAGCACCCTGGCAGGGATCCCCGTAAGCACCACCCATACCATCACCGGGGCCATTATGGGCGTCGGGATGACCCGCCGCCTTTCCGCAGTGCGCTGGGGCATCGCAGGGAACATTATCCTTGCCTGGGTCCTGACCATACCCGGCACCATCCTCCTGGGCGGATTTTTCTATTTCATCCTGTCGAAAATTTTTAGAATCTGACCGCAGGCTGCCGGCTTCCGGCAATGGACCTTCCGCTGTAAGAGTCTGAACGGGGGGTTTGATCCTTCGCTGTCTAATTTTCAGGGATTCCGTAATGTCGCAAGAAACTAATCCTGAATCATGGTAATATCCTTGTTTTATATGCTACCTTTATAAGGAATGAGGCAATTGAAAATAATAAAACAGCTCACCACCAGGGAGGAGGAATCACTTGACAGGTACCTTCATGAAATAAGTAAAATTGAACTTATTTCCGCAGATGAAGAAGTTCACCTTGCCCGCAGGATCCACAGCGGTGACCTGATTGCAAGAGATCGCCTGGTAAACGCTAATCTCCGGTTTGTCGTATCGGTTTCAAAACAGTATCAGAACAGGGGCATGAGCCTTACGGACATGATCAATGAAGGGAACCTCGGATTGATCAAGGCGGCTGAACGGTTTGATGAAACGAGGGGTTTTAAGTTCATCTCCTACGCCGTCTGGTGGATCAGGCAATCCATCCTGCAGGCCCTGGCCGAGCAGGCAAGGATTGTCCGCCTGCCCCTGAACCGGGCCGCTCACATTGCTAAGATCACACGGACAATTGCAGTACTTGAACAAAAGTATGAGAGGGAACCGACTCAGTATGAGATTACCCAGGCATTGGAATTAAGCGCCTTCGATGTGGGAGAGGCCATTAAAAATTCATTGCGGTATGTGTCATTCGATGCACCTCACGGCCAGGATGATGAGGGCAGCCTGTATGATGTCATGTTCAGCAATGAATCCTTCGGGCCGGACCAGGAATTATTTACTGATTCACTCAGGCTGGAAATTGAAAGGGTTCTTGATACACTGACCCGGAGAGAAGCCAATATCATCAAACTTTCATTCGGACTGGGCGGCAGACAGGTACACACCCTGGAGGAAACAGCCGTAAAATACAACCTGTCAAGGGAAAGAGTCAGGCAGATAAAGGAATCTGCAATCAGTAAAATAAGACATGTTTCAAGGAGCAGGGTCCTGAAAACCTACCTGGGGGATTAATGATATCCAATCCCCGGAAAACGGATCGCTACAGGTATTATCCCTGTGAAACCTTCTGCACGGAATTCCATCATCCACCTCAACAGGTATGGGCAGATCTGAATGTTCGAGGTAATACCAGAAAAATCCCTTCTTAAGCTGTACCTTGAAGTATGGAAACCTGTCCTCCAGCGAATGTACCGCCTTCAGCAGGCACTTTATTATTACCGGCTCCACCAGCACCGCCGATATCCTGAATACGGCCGTGAAACTGTCGGACAGGACCGCAGGGTAGATCTTGGCGGCATTATCCAGGGAAAGCCAGAAATGATCACTTTCCCGATCTGTCCGGTCTTTCGGGTTCAGATGGATAGGCAGAGAAGATTACAGGTCATCAAAATAATCCTTTAATTCACCGGTCCCCAGCAGCATGGTCCTTTTGAATTCGAACTGCAGCAAATTAATGGCAGATTCAATTAACTTTCTCATCGCCTCTCTTTTCTCAGAGTCCTCTTCCGTCATAAATTTCTCCAGTTTTCGCTCAAGAACTTCAGCAGTTTCCCTGATCTCTGAGAGAGAGTTTTTTAATTCCTCGATTTTTCTTGTATCCATATTTTTAATTTTTGTCTTATGGCTTTCAAGTGAGCCATTAATCGATAACTTCCAATAAAGATAGTTTTCTTTTTGTCGCAAAGCAATCCGTATGACGATTCCGGGTAAATTCTTTTTTCTGCCTGCCTGGTCAGGGTGCAAACGATGAAAAGGGTAATGGTTGGAAGGATAATGAAAGCCGGTCCGGGGGATTCATTCTGACCTTACCAGGACAAGGGTCATCCGGTCGGCACTGGCCGTTGACCTGAACAGGTGTAACAGTTCAGGGTATGTATCAGGAGGGAAGACTCCCTCGTTCATTTTCCTTATGCGGATATAGGTCACCCGTTTTTCTGCCACATCCAGGACTATCTCAAGGCTTCCGAAACGATTCTGTATGCTTACTTCCTCCGGGCAGGATTCAATCCTGTAACCCTCCGGCAGAATGTACGTGATCGTATCGGCATCGATAAAGGGGAATCGAAGCCAGACGTCCGTTTTTCTATTTCCTGTCTCCTCCGGGATGTAATCCGATCGGTTCAGCAGATTCAATACGATAAAGTATCTTTTGCCCATGACGGTGGCACACCTGTTAAGCTTCAGGTCGATTGACTCGGTCACTTCGGGGACCTCATTGCCTTCCAGGAGGTACGAGAATCCTTCCACCCTGATGTTGGTAAGACCAAGGTTGCGGTAAAGCCACTTTTTCTTTTCTTCAAATGATTCATCAAGGATTCCCGAAACATTGTCATACTGGAGTCCGGAATACCGGGTGGTAACCCTTGCATTGCCCGATCCGTCGGGATTCAGGTTTACGGTTGCACTGCGGTACTGGCAGTTTTCAGCCTGTTCATAACGCCTGGTCCGTACAATAGCCCCTCCTTCTCCGGTTATGATCATTGCGTTCCTGTTATCCGTAAAGTGTCCGATGTATCCGGGCGGATTTTTCTGGTTTGTGCATTCAAGCCAAATCGTATCCTGATCGAGGGGCACGCAGAGTATTATATGGTTGGACTGGTTGCTGACAAATTCCCTTCGCAACCCGGTTTCATAACGTCCGGCCCTTACCTTGGTATAGAAGGACTCGATGCCGGCCGCGGCAAGCAGGCTCCTGCAATAATTGGCCAGGGCCTTGCAATCACCGTATCCCAGGCGGTCCACCGTTTCAGCCGGGAAAGGCTGCCAGCCCCCGATTCCTTCCTGGATGCTTATGTACCGGGTCCTGGATTGAAGATATTTGTATACTTCCCGGGTAATCTCCCGTTTGTCATCCATGCCTGAAGTCAGATCGTGGATCTTCCTGACGGTTTCTTCCGGCAGTTCGTTCCTGCCTTCCAGCAATTTTGCCTGCCAGGCTCCGAATTCCTCCCAGGAACCCATCGTTCCGGCGTATCCGTCCATCTCGAATTCCACGGGAGCTGCAAGAACCATCGGAATGTATTCCTGGGCGGGGGGACTGTAAGGTTCCGGTTCAATTGCCTGCAGGTCGGCCGCCTGCCAAAGGTATTCGGTGTATCCTTCCGGTTCATTTATCCTGACCTTGAAATCAAGGTTCAGTTCAAGGTATTTTATATGCAATCCAGCAGCCACATGGATCGCATAGGAGGATTTTTCCGTTGAGATCCCAAACCCGGGCACCGGGCTCCAGTCAGGGATATCCAGCAGGCCGTTGTAATCCACTTTAAAAGAATATTCTATGGTATAGGGATAGGAATACCCCAGCGGATTGTAATGTATCCTGCGGCTGTCATCATAGAGTGTGTAACCACTGGCAATGCTGTAATCCTCAAAATCATCAGGCCGTATTTTGTCAATGATCCGGCCGTGGCTGTCGTATAAGGTGGCCCTCAGCTTACCAATCCGTGAAAAGGTTCCGTAGACTTCATTGAAGTCCGCGTAGGATGAACCGTTCCTGTTCAGGATAGTGATGGCATACCGTTCAGTTAAAGTGGCCCTGTCGGGGGACTCCAGCCGGAATATCTTTTCGGAATCACGAATGACCGCATTGGCATTCTCGAGCAGGCGGGAAGGGATATTGCTTGTATCGTATGGCAGTACCTGCGATTCGTATATACCGGAAGCCAGAACATGTGAACCCCAGGAAAACAGGAGAATATATGGGATAACGCTTCTCATGGTCCCTGCGGGGAAGCTATCCTTTTCAGGACAATAGGTTCTGCCTGCTTTTCAACCAGCTTGTCATAGAACACCTGAAGTAATTCATACTCATCATAATAAAATACACTTTTCCGGATATCGAGTTTGCTCAGCAGCTGTAACCGTCCCGGGGCGGGACGGATGACATAGGAGTAGGTTGCGGATTGCTCAGGCATTTCCAGTGTAAGCCCATCAGGTATTTCCTCGATTTCGTAACCATCGGGGATTTCCAGGTTAAGAATGAAAGATCGTTTGATCGGGTAGGCATAATCGACGGGATATTTTCGTTCCTTAAGCTTGAACGGATTGCTTTCAACCTGTTCGAAAAGCATGGGATTCAGGTAAATGAAGTCCCCCGCGACCATGGCCCGTTCCCTTATTTCAACATCGAAACTGTATATGATCGGCTTCTGTACGCTGTCGAGATCCCTGAAGTTGTAATCCCTGATTTCAAGTCCCGCGTTCTCACTCTCAAGCTCCCTGATATAGTCGTCCAGGCTGGTTTTTTTCTGGACCGTATTCCGGGTAAGATAGGCTGCATAATCCTTTTTCATATGCTGCATGGACCCGGAAATGATTCCCCGGTCATCCAGAGCAAGTTGAGCCAAGCAGGCTTCTTCGTAAGAGCAGCCGTGGCTTTCAAGATCCACCCAGTCGGTTCTGTTCTTGCTGATCAGCCGGCCCTGTCCGTTCAGGCAGCGTACGGGAAGGATATGCGTGGGACAATTCCTTTCGGTGGCATCCATCAGGCAGTAGCGGTCACCGATTTTCACCCTTGCGACCACGTAATTGAATTTGGTAAGCTGTGGATAAAAGGGATTTAAAATCCCGTTGCTTCTTGTACTGAGGATGACCGGATCCGCTTCCAGTCCCATTTTATCCAGCAATACAACCAGGTTGAGATTCAGATCGGCCACGTTGCCGCTTCCCTCGGTATAGGAATTGCGGAGCGTTTTCTCAGGGTAGATCGAATTACTTCCGTTCCATGCGATCTGGGATTTAATATGGAGCAAGGCCAGCTGTGCCTTTTCCATGTCGCTGTAATCTCCGTTCTCGAAAGCGGCTGCAAAAGAGTTCAGAAATAGGCCGGATCTTAACTGTCCTCCGAAATTATCGCTCTCCATGAGGGTCTTATTGATATCTTCCCAGGTGGTGGTATGGTTTTTCATCATCTCTCCGGGGAATTTCGTGGTTGAAAGCTCAAAATTTATCGCCGCAAGATAATTTTGGACCGTTGTGATCATGGGTTCCTCAATGAAGGCGGGAACATCCCCGGCTTCCATCCGCATTATATTGGTCTGGTAAATACCCTGGTGAAGCGAAGTTTCACGGTTTCCAAGCCGGTCCTGTGTCGTGTTGGAATAGGAATAGTTGGCCTGGCCCCCGGAATGCTCGACGGATGTGACCGGAACATAACCGCTCGACAGTTGCTTGTAGTTGAAAAACTCCGGGATTTCAACCGTCATCTCACTGTGGACCACCGGGATCCTGTATTGGTACTGCCAGTCGGGCAGTCGGGTCAGGTAATCGGATGTCAGCAGGTAGCTGTATTCGATGACCGCTCCCGGCTTAATCGCCGGAAGGGTGAACCTGCAAGCCCTCCAGTGCTCGCTGAGATCCTCGGTGAATTCGGATTCATTTTTCATTTTAACGGACACCTCCTTCCCGTCCTCAAGGTAGTAGGTGCATCCTCTCAGGCTGGTGATATTCTCCGTTATTGTCGGACTTTCATAAAACCGGATGGTCTGGTTAGCCCAGTTATAACCGTTCTGGTTGAAGATCTTGATCCGGGTATGCCGGTAAAGGACCATCTGGAATCCTTCCAGATTATTATAAACGATCTTTACCTGCTGGATATCACCGAGGATCAGGGCATCGGCACTTGTATCCTTTGTATACTGGCTCATTTTCAGGTCCTCTGTCTCGATCTTGCCGTACTTCATGTAACTGCCGGCATGGAGGCCGGGGAAATTCATGAGAAGAAACAGAAAAACGGGGACAGGATGGACTTTAACGCTCATTTTCATGGTATTCTGGTTTTGGGGGATCATCCATTCTAATGAAATCGTCAAATGTTGGCGGTGGTTGATTTTATGTTGTTCCTGATTATTTTAAATCAATTTAGGAATAGTTGGATTTAGAATCAATTTAAATAATGACCGAAAATTCGGGTCGGAAAATAACCCGGGCGGACACTCCCCGCGGGAGCCTGCCTGGTCAGGATGCAAACGATGGAAAGGGTAATGGTGGGAAGGATTATGAAAGCCGGTCCGGGGGATTGAATCTGAGTCCCGGTTGGGAATGGTTCGGTTTTGAAAGGCCTGAAGTGCCGGTTGTCAGGATTTTATTCGTTTTACCTGCATGGCGGTCGGGCCCTTTTCCCCCTTGAACCTTTCGAAACTTACCAGGTTGTCTGCTTTTATTTCTTCAAGCAGGTTATTTGCGTGAACGAAAACACTTTCCTGTGTCTCGGTGTCCCGTATGAAACCAAAACCCTTGGATTCATCAAAAAATGTTACAATTCCCTGCCTCTGGTGATCTGAACTGGAAGAATCGCGTTTCGGGACGCTGACTTCTATTCCTTCTGCGGCAATATTCTTCCTTTTTCCGGGATCGGGAGGAGTGGAAGTGATCATCCCGGTCTCGTCGACGTAGGCTATCATATCGTCCAGACTGCCGCTTTTATCTTTATCCTTCTTGGCCAGTCTCTTCTTCTCTTTATCCAGTCTCTTTTTTTCTTTTTTCTTTCTTACTTCCTTTTTGTGGAATGTCTCCTGTGATCTGCCCATAGAATTAATTTTAGGTTATGATTTTAAAA
>Ga0307445_10000401_pt1 | contig 23128 bp, 20 predicted proteins | sample SalMarSW160330MG_FD_202147 | JGI IMG/M metagenome (GOLD analysis project Ga0307445, IMG submission 202147) | Salt marsh sediment microbial communities from the Plum Island Ecosystem LTER, Massachusetts, United States - SW1603-30 | ecosystem: Environmental > Aquatic > Marine > Intertidal zone >... | reverse complement strand
GGCGGACTTACCGGCTCCTCGCCTATACCGGCGAGCGTCAGTGGCCGGGTTATCGGGATGCCATCGTCGGCTCCATACTCAGTTTCCGGCGCCTGACCGATCCGAAGATACTTCAAGTGCAGCCGATGCTGGTCAAGATCATTACCGTCAGTCAGCCGGTATCTTTGGATGAGTTGGCCAAGCAGCAGAGATCTCCGGTGCAGCTTGAGACGCTGGCGATCATCAATCAGGCTGAGGCGAATGCCAGCTTCAGGGCGGGTGATCGAGTTAAGATGGTGATCGGAGAAAAATTCGACACTGAGTGATGGCGATAATCTAAACCAAAACATGGCGACCACAAGTGGTGTAGGGTCTGCAACCATCGGAGTTGTGCAAAATGGCAATCCTATGCAGTTCGACGTTACCTGGGTGAGCACGACGGACATTAGTGTCCTCGTGATGCAGAGGAGATGCTTCAAAATGCAGAGTACTGCTCATCAAACAAAACCTCCCCGGGGGAGACTACCCCCGCCCGACCAAACGGTCGTTGGGGTGGGAGTGCGGGGGCCTTCGGTCAATTGAACAGACCACCGAAGGCTTGCCCCTCACTTAAAAATCCGTGGTTACGGGGTAGGTAACCAATCAATTTTTTTCAATCTCATGGAGGAAACAACCATGTTAGCACGAACAGTTTTCGGAGTAACAATCATGATGTTTGTTCTGTTCCAAGCGGGAAACGCGGTAGGGGCAGACGAAATTCAAAAGTACTTTAACGACACCGCATCCAAAGTGAAGGTAACGGACGACCCAGCGCAGAAGCGTGAAATACTCAACAAATCGTTTGAAAAAATGTCTAAAGCGCTGGACAAGGTTCAAAGCTCGCCGCTGATTTCGAAAGAGGATCAAACCGGCATTGCTGTCTTAAAATCTACCCTTCAAGAGAATCAAGATGAGCTCACGGGCCTTAATGGTTACGAGCGCGTGTCCGATGAGGAACTGGATGCTTTCTCTGATTATGTCGTACAGAATATGGAGCAGGCCAGCCAGACGGTAACCATCAGCCTGGTCGCGCTACTCTTGATCATACTCATTGTGATCATTGTGGTGTAGTCTCTCCAGAGAGCGAACATTTTCGGCCTTGGGTATGCGAAGCCCTCTCAAACGATTTTTCACGAGTGCCACGCATGGATGCTCGATGTTCTTTGTGAGCGCCGGCTCCTGCGTGGGACTCGCGTTGTTTCTCTCTTCGTGCAGTTCGAGCCACCTTGCTCACCGAGTAACTCCGCTTGGGGAGGAGAGTATGCTCCCACCGCGCTACTCAATCGTATGCATCATCCACGGCGATGGTGGCTACCTCTATCATGATGCCCGCGGCAATGCCCGCAGAGCAGATGAGGAGGCTCTCGCAAAAGCGAAAACGGTCGCCGAGCGGAACACGCAAGCCGAGGTGTTCATCTTTCATGAAAGACGTAGGAGGCACCTCTTGCTCTTTTTTCCTCTCCGTGACGGGAAATTCTATTATTACCGGAACGGACGGCTCCTTGCCAAAGAATCGTACTGGCGTGGTCAGGGACCGTCTCGCTTCGATCCTGAAGTGAAACTCTATCATCGCTTCCGCGCGGAAGACCGACCTGAGTTGGTGACATTGTTCCTCTACTTCGGTCACGAAATACCTGAATTCGGCGGAGCCGGCTACGATGCATCGTACTCGCATCGGACGTTCACGGTGGATGACTTGGCCGACGGATTGATGCGCATCACAGGCGATTCCACGAAGTTCGATCTCATCGTGCTCTCCACGTGTTTCAATGGCACACCCCACACCATCGCCGCGCTTGCTCCGTATGGGCGATATATCATCGCTTCTCCCGACAATCTTCATCTTTCTTACTTCGATCTCGGTCCATTTGAGCAACTGGATGTCGGTTTGCCAGTTGGAGATATGTCTGCGTTTGCGAAGATGTACGCTCAGCATGCATTCGACCGGCTGACAGAAGATATCCAGACGGCGGTCACTGTTGCCGTGTACGATGTGGATCGCGTGCAGGGATTCTTGCACTCCGTCGACAGTGTCTACCATCGGGCCTTGACCACATTGAAGGGACGAACACCAGCATCCATTGAGCACTGCGATTGCGCCGAAGACCCTGCCTACATCCTGCCGGGGATGAGGGAGGGGGTGGATGTATTCTACCGCCCGCCGCGCTTCGGACGCTCAAAACACAAACAGAGCCATTCCGGATGGGAATGCTGGAGGACGAAAGAGTGAAACCCCGCAGCCCCCCAACCTTGGAACCAATCGAGAAGTACAAAGGTCGTCTGCTGGATGCAAGATGTTGCGCATGATATGTAAGAAAACCTCAATTAAATTGAGTAGGTTCATGTGGAAGAAAGCCGGAGGGAACTCAAGAACGCGTTTTCAAAGGAGTGTTCACCATGAAAAAAGCAGTCATTCTGTTGTTGATTGGGGCTTTGCTCCTCACCATGAGTATCGGGTGCGCCTGGAGTAACAAAGCCAAGGGCGGAGCGATCGGCGCAGGCGCCGGAGGAGTTATTGGCGGTGTTATCGGAAACGCAGCGGGAAACACTGCCCTTGGGGCCATCATCGGGGCGGCAGTCGGGGGAACAGCCGGAGTTCTGATCGGTAATGAGATGGACAAGCGAGCCGCAGAGATGAGGGCGGATCTACAGGGAGCAAGGATCGAGCGCATCGGCGAAGGAATCAAGATAACATTTGATTCGGGCCTTCTTTTCGATTGGGATAAATCGGACTTGCGAGCGCAGGCAAAAACAAACATCGAGAGTCTCGCCAAGATCTTGAACAAATACCCCGACACGGACATCCTGGTTGAAGGAGATACGGACAACAGCGGCAGCGAAGACTATAACCTGGGGTTGTCCGAACGTCGTGCCCAATCTGTTGCCAACTATCTAATGGGTCTTGGTGTTCCCAGCTCAAGGATTTCGATGGTCGGCCTGGGTGAAATGAACCCCATCGCTTCAAACGACACGGACTATGGTCGTCAGCTAAACCGGCGCGTTGAAATTGCCATTTTTGCCAACGACAAGCTGAAAAAGGCGGCGCAAGCTCAGGCCGGTTGAAATCAAATCGTTGCAGGCGCGGGCCTCCTGATGGATGAAGTTGAGATCGTTGACGCCCGAGGAAACTGCGAAACGCTAAATCGGGAGGCTCGGTCTGTTCATCAAATGCAAATGGAGTAGCGGAGAACTCGCCTCATTTCAGACGATTCAATTGATGCCGAGAGGCCAACGTGATTAAACACGTAGTATATCACCTTTTTCAGTAGGTAAGACCTTTGGTGCCCGCCTTGCGATAAGCTTTTAGGTGTGAGTAATAGGGTTAGCAAAGGACGATGAAAGTCAGGTGGATCAGCTGGGGGTCCGTTACATGGTGCGGGCGGGGAATGATCCACGGCAGATGTTGCCGGTGTTCGATTTGCTGAACCGCGTCAGCCAGGCGAGCGGAGAAGGAGGAAGCAAAACGGTTCACGGCTCACAGTCTCCCCTTCCTTCCCCGAAAAAGCGGCGGACGGCGGACGAAAAGCGGTTCTCAAAACAAGCCGGAGGTCGTCCCGTCCTTCAGCAGGCTCAGGACGGTGAGTCTTCGACCCTGAGCTCAGACCGAAGCGCGAAGTCGAACTGCCAGAGGCGGGATCGGCCCCGTACATTTATTAACAGTCTAAAGCTTTATCCTGCCGGTTGGGCGGCCTGGGAATGGAGTTGTCTATTAGTTAATGATGATCATGGTTTCAGGGTCGTCTTATCAGCAACTATCTCTTATATTTTACCCCGTCAGTTCCAGTTGATCTGACGACATACACGTGTCCTATTGGGCGCAAGGGAGACGGGATTCGTTTGTGGCTAAACAGGCAACCGAGCTCAGCTATGCTGTCCGATTTCGTGTGGTCTTCAAGTATTTCGGTCAACTGTGCCTCGTGCTCGCCGCGCTGACGCTGGTGCCGTTGGTGATGTCGGTGATCTTTGGCGAGACGACCATCAGCCTGCGGTATGGCATTGCGATCGGTGGGCTCGTAGTCCTTGGGGCCGGCTTGGCCCGGCTGCAGGCTCCCTCCAGGGTGCAGGCCAACGAAGGTATGGTGTTGGTCGCGCTGATGTTTCTCTTCACCCCGCTCGTGATGTCCTACCCCATGATGAGCTCGGGGTTGGGTTTTCTGGATGCCTTCTTCGAAGCCATCTCTGGCGTGACAACCACGGGACTGAGCACGAAGGCGACGCTCGTTGGCGCGCCCCAGACATTTCTTTTTGCCCGTGCCTGGCTGCAGTGGTACGGAGGACTGGGCATCGTCGTACTCTCACTGGCGCTCATAATGCAACCGGGTCTGGTGGCGAAAGGCTTGGCTGCCTCAGAGATCGAAACCGGGGATTTGGGCGGTAGCACGCGGGCACACGCGCGGCGAGTCCTGAAAGTCTATGGCGCTTTGACCGCCTTGGGTATCATCGGTTCCTTGTCGGTGGGAGTCGGCTTTTTCGACGCGGTACTGTACACATTTGCTGCTGTATCGACCGCAGGTTTTGCACCGCATGACAGCAGCCTTGCAGCCTTAGGCTGGCTCCAACAGTGGTGGATTATGCTGCTTTGCCTCGCCGGTGCGATCCCGCTGGCGTTCTATTACCGAATGTTGAAGGAGAAGCGGCGCGTTGCAGTTGATTTCATGCAACTCCAGGCCGTCGTCATCGCTTCCCTGGTCGTTTCGCTCGCGGTGGGCGCCTTCATGCGGCTAAGTGCCGGCATGGCCTGGCCTCAAGTACTCCATCACGCCCCCTTACTGGCTCTTTCCGCGCAGACAACCACGGGTTTTTCTTCGATGGCGTGTGCTCAACTCGATGCGGGTTCCAAGCTGGTCCTGATCTTCTCGATGCTTGTGGGCGGCGGCGTAGGATCGACCGCGGGCGGATTCAAGCTGCTGCGGCTGTTGATTGCAGTGAGCGTGTTTCGATGGATACTCCTGCGGACCTGCCTGCCGAAACACGCCGTCATCGGCCCCCGGCTGGCAGGCCGCCGACTGCAGGACGAAGAGGTTCGCGTGGCACTGCTGCTCATCATGCTGTTCGTTGCCGTCGTCGCGCTGTCCTGGCTGCCGTTTGTGGCAATGGGATACAGCCCGCTGGACTCCCTGTTTGAAGTGGTTTCGGCGACGGCCACGGCGGGCCTTTCTGTGGGGCTGACAAGTGCAACATTGCCCGGACTGCTTAAGGGGATTTTGTGCGTTGACATGCTAATGGGAAGACTTGAAATCATCGCGTGGTTGGTGATGTTATATCCAGGGACCTGGTTTGGCAGGAGAATGGAGGAAACATGAGAACTGTTTTTGTTGGAGCCGGAAAAGTGAGCGTCGAAACGGCCAAAGTGCTCATCAAAAAGGGCCATGAAGTCGTCATCATCGAGAACGACAAGGCCAAGATCGATGAATTGTCCGAAGAGATGGATTGCAGCTTCCTGCAGGGCGATGGCAGCCAGCCGAACCTCCTGCGCGAAGTCAATCCCGGGCAGACCGACTTCTTGTTTTGCCTCACCAACAGCGACCAGGATAACGTTATCGCCAGTCTCGTCGGCCGTTCTCTCGGTTTCAATCGCATCGTGACCAGTATCGGCGATCCGCAGTTCGAGGGCATCTGCCGTGAGTTGGGTCTGAAGGACACCATCATACCCTCCCGCACAATCAGCCGTTACCTGGAAGACATGGTGGGCGGCGGCGAAAACGTGGAACTTTCCACGGTCATCAAGCACGAGGCCCGATTCTTCACTTTGATCGCAAAAGAGGAAGATGCGATCGCGGCCAAGGATTTGAAATTGCCTGCCGATGCCAAGGTCATCTGCTATTACCGTGATGGCAAGTTTTCACATGCCGATGAAGAAACAACATTCCGCATAGGCGACGAGGTTGTGATTCTAACGCACAGCAAAAATATGCCCGCGTTGCAGGAGCGTTGGCAACCGAAGCCAGCGCAGGAGGAGTCGGCCGATTCTGCCTCAAAGAAGGAAAAGTAGTTGATCGTTCTGTCAGGTCTTGCCCGCCTTTGGCGGATGTGACCCGACATAACGGGAAACAAGTTTGGATGATCTCACTTCACCAGCAGCATCCTGGTTATTCTCTCCCCCTCTCCCACCTGGAGCTTGCAGAAATATATCCCGCTGGCCACCTCCTTTCCCGAACCGGCGGGTGGCTCACAGCTCTGTTGTGAGATATTTGGATAGAGAAATCCGGCTGGGTGCCACGCCGCTCAGCCACAACGTTTGGTGCGTAGCTCATCGGTGGTCAAGATGAACAACAAAGAAACTGTCAAGGCTGGGTACAACAAAATCGCCGCTGCCTACCTTACAACTCGCAGTGCAGACTCCGAAGATGTGAGATTGCTTGACGAACTTATACGACGGCTCCCGCCAGGCGCGCGGGTTCTTGATGCTGGTTGCGGTGCGGGCGTACCGGTGACTCGGCTCTTGAGTCAGACCTTTCAAGTTGTGGGGGTGGATTTTGCCGAGGCACAGATTCAGCTGGCGCGTCAACTGGTTCCTCAAGCGCAATTCGTGTGCCAAGACATTACGGAACTAACCTTTTCCGACGCCACGTTCGATGCCATCTGTTCCTACTATACCATCATCCATATTCCCAGACAGACCCATAAGGCACTCTTGCAGGATTTCTATCGGCTGCTCAAGCCGTCCGGTCTGGCTCTTCTATGTCTGGGCGCCGAGGACTTGGAAGACGACATCGTCGAAGATTATCTGGGCGCCCGAATGTACTGGAGTCATTACGACGTCGAGACGAATTTGGGTCTGATCGGTGCGTGTGGGTTTGAACTAATTTGGTCGCAAGTGGTGGCAGATGCCACTTCGCCTGGGTCAGACCACCTCTTCGTTTTGGTGCAGAAGAAACGTGCCTGACAACTGCGTGTAGGTCGGCGGGTGGCCCGGTCTGCCCTCGTTAAGCGGGTAAACTTGCCAGACTGATATATCCTAGTCAGGAGCACAGGGTTCCTCACCTACACAATACACACTCTATCGAGAAGCGACCCTTATCCCTTCCCTTTTGAATAACGCCGTGGTCACCCCGTCGCCTTTAATGGTCTTGCCTCTTCTTTTGATCAGCCCACATCCGCAGGAGGGGCTTTTCTGTTTCATCAGAGCAGTCTTGATGCGGAACTTCTTGGCGATTAGAAACGACGCCAAAGCTCCTCGTAGAAGGGAAGCGGTCAAGTCGTCTCCCTTTCGCGAGATGACGGCAGTCAATCCATCCAATACGTCCTTTCCTTCTCCTCCCACCAGGTCCATGCCAATGCGAGGAATGGACAGGCCACCCAAAACCTCCGGGCATATGGGAATGGCCCGTCCCTCCCGAACAAGCTCAACAACATCCTTGTTGGGTGAACTTGTGCCGTCATACCGGCAAGGAATGCCGCAAAGACACGCAGAAACGAGATATTGAACTTTATTAGACAAAGACGTCACTCCTTTAGAAACAGAAAAACCCCGATGGGATATCGAGGTTTCGTTTGGCAAGGCTTGAGCAAAAATTCCGATCAGTCGGACGTGGCCGCACCCAGAAAATACCGCATGGGATTCTGGGGTCGACCTTCAAGATGCACCTCGTAATGAAGATGAGGCCCGGTGGAATAGCCGGTGTTGCCCACCGCTCCGATCACCTCACCTCTTTTCACGTGCTGCCCGGGTTTAACCGAGATGCGCGAAAGATGGGCGTAGATGGTGGTGTATCCGTACTGGTGATCGACCTTGATCAGTTTGCCCAGCCCCACGTCCCGGCTAACCTCCCTGACCACGCCGTCGGCGGTGACATGCACCGGCGTGCCGATGTCGGTGGCCAGATCCACTCCCCGATGCAATTGCCGCCTGCCGGTGAAGGGGTCGAGCCGCATGCCGAAGCCGCAGCTTAAGTATCCTTCCGTGGGTCGAATGGAAGGGCTGTGGTTAAGCACCTCCTTCTTTTCGGAGAGGGCCGTATATATCTGGTCGAAATTATCCTTCTCGAACCGGGCCTGCCGGAGAAGCCCGTCCACTTCTATCTCCGCCACCCGCAGCTGATCCAAGTCGTTGCCGAATTCCGTAGGACCTTCGGAAGGCGGTCCTCCCACTCCCAGTCTCCTGATTTGTTCATCCACCTGGGGAAGCCCGAACACCATCCGCACCTTCTTTTCCTTTTCTATCAGGTCGGTCATCTGCACCTTGAGGTTATCGGTGGTGGCCCTCAGCTCACCCAGCTTGGCCTGCAGAAAGCGATTCTCCTTTTCCAGCTGGTGCAGCCTGAATTTATCATACGCCCGGCTGAACCCGCCCAAAGAGAATGCCGCCCCGCAGGAGAACACCAGGATGAATCCGGCCAGCAACAAGACTAAAAAACCTGCGGAGATCTTCTTTTCCACAACCTCACCTTTGTTGTGTGGAACCAGCAGAACGGAAAACCTCTTCTTGAAGTTCATTTTCTAGTCCTATTAGAAGGTATGTTCGAATTCATCCTCGAATTCGAGTAGCCCAAATTGAGACATAATAAGCCGCCCATCTGGACTTGTCAAGGTTTTTTTTATCGGATGTACTTCGGGCAAGAAAACAACACGAGGTCAGGCGGTGCTACTTGATGAGGATGTATTCTTTCTTGAGGATTTTGTCCACCACTTTGACGAACTTCTCGGAGTTCAAGTTTTGCAGGCTGTATATGTGCCAATATGTCTTCTCCGGCTTCTTGTAGTCTACTCTTCGTCTTCTAGGCATCTCTTCCGACCCCCTCCACTGGCCTTCCAAGACCGGCGCAGGCGGATCGAAGGTGCCTACACTGATCTTATCGGCATGGGCCTTAATTTCTACACGGACCTTTTTCAAGCTTGCTTTATGCAATTGTTATGCCCAAAAGAGAAAAGTGACCGTTGAGATCATGCCCGAGCCACAACCTCCCCATCCGCTTGAAGTTAACAGAGCATGAAGTTCGTCCTCCCCTTCCCGCGCAGAGTCCGGCCTCCGGAAACTGTAGGAGACCCACCAGCATGTGTAGCTTCACAGCAACACCCTTGCGGTTTGTGATCCCAGAAAGAGCTTCGACCGCTTGCCTGTCTCGCACTCGACAGCCACCGAACGCGAGGCCGTGTGAATTTCACTTTTTTGGCTTCAGATGGAACAGGAAGGTGATGAAGCTAAAGCCACGTCAAAAACCAGTTGACACCCGCCCCCTCGCGGAATCAAAGATGTGCTGCGTGCGCAAGCTATGATGATTGGAGTTTTGCATTTCTTCCCTTCCTTCCACCTGCCATAAAAGCTACGGCGTGTGCAAAAGTTTGTCAAGCATAAAAAACCGTTTTCAAACACAAGAAGACAAAGTCTGTCCTGTTATCTCGTATCCTGCGTAGAATCAAGCAGTTAGGCGTAGTCGGTATTTTAGAGTATTTTTGTCTGCTTGATGCCCTATGCCCGACAATGTGCGGAAGAACCGGGTTTTTCCCATTCGACGGGGCAACAATGTTGAGCACGGAAGGAATGGTTGTATATGGCAAATCTCGAATTCCTTTGCCGCGGGGCACTCCGGAGCCGAGGATCCGACCGGGTTCGCGAGGATAGCCCCGAGGGAACGGGTGCGGCGGGTTGGATTCTCGGTCCGCCTTGTCACATCCTCCCGGCAAATTTTCCGTTGTCTTGGCGGCGCGATTTTGCTATCTTCGGCTGGATTGGTGAAACCAATCGCCGGCGGGCACGTAGTACTAACTGAAAGGGATCCTTTTGGCGAGAGAGGACGATCAGATCCTGATTGAGAAGGCGCTGGCGGGCGATGAGAACGCCTTCAAAGTGCTTCTGGAAAGGTACAAAGATGCGGTGCACCGGATCATCGTGAAGATCGTTCACAACCCGGACGAAGCCCAGGATCTGGTGCAGGAGACCTTTATGAAGGCCTTTGGATCTCTTTCCAGTTACAAGTGTGAGTACCGGTTTACCACCTGGCTGTATAAGATCGCAGCCAACAATTGCATCGATTACCTGAGGAAAAAGAGGCTGGTTTCGGTTTCGCTGGATCGGCCTCTGGAGACCAAAGACGGAGAGGTGACCATTGAGCTGGCCGACTGGACATACAATCCCGAGGTGGATTTCACCTCCAGACAGCGTTCCCTCTCCATCGATGCAGCCATCGATTCTCTGCCGCCCAAGTATCGCGAGGTGATCACGTTTCGTCACAAGCGGGACAAGTCGTATGAGGAGATCGCGGAAATATTAGGCATTCCGGTGGGAACGGTGAAGGCACGCATCTTCCGGGCGCGGGAGCTGCTTAAGAAGAAGCTGAGGGCGCTCCGGTAGAGTAGATGTTCAAAGGACGGTTTGGTTTGGATTTCGCGGCCGGGCAGGACATGCGGAGTCTAAAGTCGCGGGGATGAGATGAAAAAAACGCTGATTGGCCTGGGCATTCTGGTGTGGCTGGCGGGTCTGGTCCTGCTGACCTCGGTTTTGGCCCAGGGCGCCAAGAGCAAGGCGGCCAAAGATTCGGAGGCCGCGGCCAAGACGGAGAAGACGGAATTTCCGTTCCGGGCCCAGGAGATCAGAATCAGCGAAAAGGAGATTTACGTTCGCACCGAGGACGGACAGGAATTCCTGGTGGGAGAGAACGGCGAGATTCGCATTCCCGTTGGCCGGAGCGAAGACTTAACGCTGAAAGGCGAAGACTTGCTAAAAGGGGTGGAGGGCCTTGACCAGATCGTGGTGGAAGACGGCAAGATCAAGATAGGAGACAAGGAGATCGACTTAGCGGATCTCAAGGATCTGGAAAACTTGAAGAAGATGCCGCGGATCAAAATCCCTCAGGCACAAATCACGCCCCGGACGCAAACCGGAGAGGGCATCTTCAGAATGGGAAGCGATGTAGTGGTGGGAGAGGATGAGAGCATAGACGGAGACGTGGTTGCCCTTTGGGGCAACGTGGCCATCAAGGGCGCAGTCTCCGGCGACGCAGTGTCCATCGGAGGGGACGTGGAAATTTATCCCACCGGGGTGGTGGAGGGCAACGCGGTAAGCGTGGGCGGAACCGTGACCAAACGCAGCGGAGCCGTGGTGGAGGGGGAGAAGGTATCGGTGGGTTTCTTTCGCGGCCAGCCCATCAGGTTTTCTCCCTTTGTGATAACCCGAACGGCTGTGCCGGCCACGGCCCTTTTTGCGCGGATTTTGAAGATACTGTTTCTGGTATTCGTGGGAATCGTGGTGGTATCGGTGGCGCCTAAGCAGGTGAACAAGGTACAGGCCAAGATCAAAGAGAATTTTCTCAAAGCGGGCCTGGTGGGATTTTTAGCCGAAATACTGATCCTGCCGGTTTTCCTGCTTTTGGTCATCACCATCATCGGCATCCCGGTGGCTTTGTTGGTCGAGCCCATCCTGATTTTAGCCGCCCTGTTCTTGGGGTACGCCGCGGTGTCCCTGTTCATCGGGGAGAAGATCGGGGAGCATACCAGTTTGAAGCCCGATACCCGGATCATGGCCGTGGTGATCGGCATATTGGCGGTGGAATTGGTTCCGCTGGCCTCCCGGGTAATAGGGGTGTTCGGAGGGGTGTTTTCCCCGCTGGCCTTCATCACCGCCCTCATCGGCTGGCTGATCGCCTACGTGGTGATAACGGTGGGATTCGGAGCCGCCGTGCTCACCCGTCTGGGTACTCGTCCCCGAGAAGCAAAGCCGACTCCGGTTCAAGCAGAGCCGGACGCAGCCGATGCAACACAACCTAATCCAAGCTGAGAAACGGAGTCGACTATATGCCAAGACAGGCGATGGGTTTTTTCTGCCGCGCGACCTGCTTAGTTTTTGTTCTGGGCGGTTTATGCTTCGGAGGCCATGCGGAAGCCGGAGCAAGAGACACCAAAATCGTCAACAAGACCATCAAGTGGGAAGGGGAGAAGCACGTCACGGTGATAATCGACATCGGGGCTGCCAGCATCGACCTCAGAAGAAACAATACCGGAGACATTCTCAACGCCCAGGTGGAGTACGATCCGGGGGAGGTCCGAACAGATATCAGCTATGACCGGAAGGGGGACCGGGGGGAAATATACCTGGTGAGCGAGCGGAGGGATAAGGGTTTGGACGTTGACCCGGAGGAAAACCACTGGGATCTGGAGCTGGGCGACCGGATTCCCATCAGTTTCGAGATAGACGTGGGCGCCTGTGACGGGGACTTCGACTTCTCCGGTCTGATGGTGGATGGTCTGGATATGGACGTGGGAGCTTCCTCCATCAACGTGGATTTCAGAAAGCCCAATCCCGAACGCATCTCCAAAATCAGGATCGAGGTGGGGGCCAGCAAGCTGGAGATGAACGGACTGGGAAACGCCAATTTCGAGAAGCTGAGCTTCGACGGGGGGGTGGGCGACTTCGACCTGGATTTTTCCGGAGACCTCGATCACCGGGCGCTGGTGAGCGTGGACGTGGGGCTGGGAAGCCTGAGGATAATGGTTCCCCGGGATGCGGGCGTGCAAATTAGAAGCTCGTCCTCGTTTCTCTCGTCGCTCTCCATTGACCAGGACGATTTCGAGGAGGTGGAGGACGACCTTTACGAGAGCGACAACTTCGGCAAAGTGGAGAAGGAATTGGTCTTCGACATAGACGTGGGCCTGGGATCGGTGGAGGTGGAGTACACCGGCCGATGACTTAGAGTTGCTCTCACCCGCCGGTTTTCTCCTGCAGAATTCGGTCACCGAGTTTTCCTCCGATACCGACTGCAATTCGAAAAGCATTACGGAGAAGTTGTGGTTTTGAGCCAAGGAGAGAATTCATAATGAACGATATCAGTCCCTGCGATTCCTGCGGCATGCCCATGCGGGAGGCCGAAGATCACGGAGGGGGCGATTGGAGCAATCCCTACTGCGTTCATTGCACGGACGAAACCGGAAAGCTCAAAAGCCGGGAGCAGGTCCGGGAAGGCATGACCCGCCTGTACATGCGGCGCATGGGAAAGCCCCGGGAAGAGGCTCAGAGGTTCGTGGACCAGCAGATGAAGAAGCTCCCCGCATGGAAGTAGATAGGTGAGCTTTGCAGCAGAAGTGTACAAATTCTTTTGTGCGGTATCGTCCAGTCCAGACGGGATCTTCCCCCCAGACGCCATAGGGAGCCAGCTTGGAAATCAAGCCTCTACTATCCGATTTGAGACAAAATGAGAAAGCCCTCCGCATTCGGCGGAGGGCTTTCCCTTTTCTGTAGCTCTTATGATATGTTCTAGTTGAGATAAGCGCGCAGGGATTTGCTGCGGGAGGCGTGTCTTAATCTTCGGATGGCTTTCTCCTTGATCTGCCTCACCCTCTCCCGGGTCAGGTTGAACCTGGCTCCGATCTCCTCCAAGGTCAGGGCCTTCTCCGAGTTTAAGCCGAAGTAGAGGTTGATCACCTCGGCCTCGCGCGAGGAAAGGCTGTCTAAGGCCCTTTCGATCTCCAGCCTCAAAGACTCGCTTAAGAGGTCCTCGTCCGGCGCGGGCTGGAATTCGTCTTCCAGCACGTCCATGAGGCTGTTGTCCTCGGAGATGGAAAAAGGAGCGTCTAAGGACAGATGGGTGTTGGAGATCTTCAGAGTGTCCGACACCTCCACAGCTGACAACTCCAGTTCCTTGGCGATCTCATCGGGTGAGGGCTCCCTTCCGTACTCCTGCTCCAAGGAGCTGGAGATCTTGCCGATCTTGTGCAAGGTTCCCACCCGGTTTAGGGGCAGCCGGACGATTCGCGACTGCTCTGCCAAGGCTTGAAGTATGGCCTGCCTGATCCACCACACGGCATAGGAGATGAACTTGAAACCTCGGGTTTCGTCAAACCTCTTGGCGGCCTTGATCAACCCGATGTTCCCCTCGTTGATCAGATCAGCTAAAGACAGACCCTGGTTCTGGTATTGTTTGGCCACCGAGACCACAAATCTCAGGTTGGCCTTGGTCAGTTTCTCCAGGGCATCCTGGTCTCCCAGCTTGATCCTTTTGGCCAGCGCCACCTCCTGCTGGGCGGTAATCAAGGGAGTCTCTCCGATTTCCCTTAAGTAAAGATCCAGGGAGCGGTCTTCATCCCTGTATCTTCTCGCTTGCTTTGCCAATTTTAGAAGTACTCCTCCTTTCGGCGACTCTAAGGGGTTAGAAGGTTTGCTGCCATTTTGTATTCTTATCAGGCTCCCAGGTTCATTCGGGTTTCACCGCCACGAAAAGCGGCTCCCCATCTCGATATATCAGGAACAAAACGGCTTTCTCTTCGTTTTTGAGCGGTTTCATGTTTTTGGAGTAATCGTCCAAATTCTCGATCTCCCGGTCATTCACTCTGTTGATGATGTCGCCGATGCGAAATCCGGAAAGCTCTGCTGGGCTTCCTGCCTCCACTTCGGTCACCAGCACACCGGGCTGAAATTCCTCGCCGTATTGAGCGGCCAGATCGCGGGTGGAGGTTCTCAGCTTCAAACCCAGCCAGCTCTCTTCTTCGATGGGCTTCTCCGCCGGCCTCTCCTCGGCACTGGAGAGAAACTTGTCTCTGTCCGCCAAGGTCAGTCGCCGGTCGAGTTTTTTGCCCTCCCGGATGATCTCCAGGGTGACTTCGCTGCCGGGGCCTGCCTGGGCCACCATCATTCTGAATTTCTGGTCATCCGTAATGGTCCACCCGTCCAACTCGGAAATCACGTCTCCCATCTTGATTCCGGCCTTATCCGCAGGCGTACCCGGCTGCACCGTCCTGACCAGCACTCCCTGAACCGAGGGAAGATCCAAGGCGTCCGCCGTGGCCTTATCCACCGGCTGGAAAGTGATCCCCAAGAAACCCCGGGAGACTTTTCCTTTTTGTATCAGATCGGGTATCACCGCTTTGGCTAAATTCACGGGGATGGCGAATCCTATTCCGATGTTGAAGCCCACGCCGGTGAGATTGGCGATGGCCGAGTTGATGCCCACCACCTCCCCGTTTACGTTGACCAACGGTCCCCCGCTGTTTCCGGGATTTATGGAGGCATCCGTCTGGATGTAATTCTGGTACTGAGGCGTATCCTCCGGACCGAAGTTTAAGTTGCCCCGACCCTTGGCGCTTACCACGCCCACGGTGACGGTCCGGTCCAGGCCCAACTCGGGAAAGGGATTGCCAATGGCCATGACCCATTCGCCCACCTTGAGATCATCCGAATTCCCCAACTGGGCCACCGGAAGCTGGTTGTCCACGTCGATTTTCAGAACGGCGATGTCCGTGTCCTTGTCCAGCCCCACCACCCGGGCCTTGTGTTCGGTGCCGTCGGGAAGCTTGACCAGCACGTTCTCGGCATCGGACACCACGTGATTGTTGGTGATGATGTAGCCATCGTTGCGGAAGATGAAGCCGGAACCCAGACTCGATCCCCGATAAGTGGAGGGGTGTCTATCCGGCGCCTCTCCGAAGAACCTGCGGAAGAAATCCTCGAATGGGCCCAAATCCTGAAAGGAACCGCGCTGCAGCACCTTATCCGCCCTGATGTTGACCACAGCCGGACTGACCCTCTCCGCCACCTGCACGAAGGGGCTCTCCTGCTCGATGAAAATCTGGTCCTTGGAAGGTCCCCCCTGTTTGACCTGTGGAGGTGGGTTTGGGGATGCGGCGGTAGCCTGCAGTGCCCCGGAGTGGGGAGAGCTCCATTTCAGGCCCGAAGAAACCAAGGCACCCACCGCCATGAGGATGAGTGCAAATGCGACGAAGACCGCGAGCCTTTTTGCTCTGAAAGAACGTGCGCTATCTTTCAAGCTTCAAGCTCCCAAGCTATCGGAAAATATAAAAGTTAAGTAAAGCTGCCCCACTGGTTAAAAGCGACTGCGGTGTTGACTTTAGATTAAAGATCAACTCACATCACTGCCCAAATACTCGCTTTTGCAACGGCCTGCACATAAAACGCAAAAGTATATACGCTTTCATCTGGAATCTGTTGCAGCCCCCTGTTAAAAAAAGTTGCCGCTAAGTGCCCTTCTTTTATGCCTATTTCCGTGGTCTTCCTCTTTCTGCCACGTTTAGACGAATCTGGCCCTGCGGACCCACTTTCCACCTAAGTTCAGGTTCGTTCTTCCAGTGTCGAGGATGAGATTCCAGATCCAAGACCTGGCTTAAGCCAGGTCCTGGTAATACCGTCGATTGCTCTCAAGCTATGTCCCGGCAATCCCATCAATGGCTCGAAAGACACATAAGCAGCCGCCACCTGCGGCCTCCTGGGCCCCGGTTTGTCGTTGGAGGCAATAACTGCGTATATAAGACGAACCGGAATTAGGTTTTCATGAAATTGGGCCAATTCATAACGGAGGAGTGATGAACAGATCGATTCTTAAGGTGATCCTTTGTCTGACGGCCATCCTCTTGAGCTTGAGCGCCGTCAATCCCGCCGAGGTTTACGGGAAGAACGACCGAAAAACGCTTCAGCTTTTCGACGATCTGCAGAGCATGATCGTCTCGGTGTCGGACGCCATCAAACCCTCGGTGGTGCACATCGAGGTGGTGAAGAAGACCGGCCAGATAAAATACAAAACCTTAGCCTCGGGCTTGATCGTCGACAAAAGGGGTTTCATCTTGACCAATGAACACGTGGTGGACGATGCCCAGAGCATCACCGTCACCCTGCCCAGCAAGATAGAGTATCCGGCCGAGATCGTCGGCGTGGACAAGCAGACCGATCTGGCTCTGATCAAGACCGTGACTCCGGAGAATCTGACGGTGGCCAGACTGGGCAACTCGGATCGGGTGGAGGTGGGGGAGTGGGTGATCGCGGTGGGCAATCCGTACGGATTCGACCGCACCGTGTCCTTCGGCATCGTCAGCGGAAAGGGTCGGGTGCTGCCCAACCTGCCGGGAGAGAATCAATTGATCAACGATTTCATACAGACGGATGCGGCCATCGATCCGGGTTCATCCGGTGGCCCCCTGGTAAACTTGAACGGAGAGGTTATCGGAATCAATTCCATCGGTTTCGGCCGGGGCCAGGGCTTTACCATACCCATAAACACCGCCAACGAGGTGAAGGAGAAACTGCTGGCCAGCGGCACTATCGAGAGGGGATGGATAGGAGTGGCGGTTCAGCCCTTAAGTCGCGACTACGCCAAGTATTACGGTCGCCCGGAGCTGGAGGGAATTTTAGTTTCGGACGTGATCCCCGGTTCCCCGGCGTATTCGGCCGGCATTCGGTCCGGAGACATAATCGTCAGCTACCGGGGTGAGAAGGTCTCGGCCGAGAAAGAGGAGGACCTAAACAAATTCCAGACTATGGTCTCCCAGAGCGACGTGGGGAGGCCCGTCTTGATGAGGATAGTCCGAGAAGGCCGGGATACGACGGTCACCGTGAGCATCTCCATGCAGCCCAAGGTCAAGGCGGACGAGTTCGAGACCGACTACGGCTTCACGGTGAAGGAGATAACCGACGCACTTTACCAGCAGTACATGCTGGACGGCAAGGAAGGCGTGTTGGTCTCTTTCGTAGAGGTAGGGGGGGTGGCCAGCACAGCCCTGTTGGAGGATGGGGACGTCATCACCAAGGTGGAGAAGTCTGCCATCGCGACGCTGGAGGACTTCAAGCAAAGCTTAAAACAAGTGAAGGATAAAGAGCAGATCATGCTGACGGTAACCCGGGGCAAGAACAAAAGGTTTGTACTGCTTTTGCCCAAGAAGGAGGAACAGACAGAGCCATAACCTGTATGTCAACTAGCCGCACACTGCCTGTCTCCGATCTCGATCCTTGTTCTCTTAGCGCGAAAAGATGCCAGGATAAATGATTGTCGGTTTCCTGCGGGTGGAACTCCGAAAAACAGGGGATTCGAGCTTGAGCCGATCCCGTGGGATTTTAGATGGCAGGCTTTCCCCAGCTCGGCCGGTAAAAGAGGCCCGGGTTTTTTATTCTGGGACAAGAAGTTAGGTAAAAAAAGAAACCCGTGTGGTTTGGATCCGACAGGCGGTTTATCCAGCGCGAAATCGGTTCGAAAGTGGTTGACAATTGGGGAGTTGAGGCGTATATTTGAAATTTCGCAAAACGGAGTTTGCGTCGAACATATCAAAGATGTGGGAAGCCTGGAATCACAGCCGCTTGTTACTCAGAAAACCTAAAAAAGATGAAAATCTTGAATCCGTGGTATACTAATTAGGAGGTCACATGCCAGACGCAAAAGTCTACAGGAACTTCATCGGCGGAGAATGGGTGGAGTCGGTGACCCGAAAGACTTTCGAAAACCGCAATCCGGCGGACACCCGCGAGCTTCTGGGACATTTCCAGGCGTCCAACGAGGAGGACGTGAAGCGGGCGGTGGAGGCAGCGGCGGAAGCTTACAAGAGATGGAGGCTGGTTCCGGCCCCCAAGAGAGGAGAGATCCTTTACCGGGTGGGGCAGATTCTGGTTAAGAGCAAAGAGGATTGGGCGCGGCAGATGACCCAGGAGATGGGGAAAATCCTCAAGGAGACCCGGGGCGACATCCAGGAAGCCATCGACATGAGCTATTACATGGCAGGTGAGGGAAGGAGGCAGTTCGGCGTGACCACGCCGTCTGAGCTTCCCAACAAGTTCATGATGTCGGTGAGGATGCCCATGGGAGTTTCTGCGCTGATCACGCCCTGGAACTTTCCCATGGCCATTCCCTCCTGGAAGATGATGCCGGCTTTGGTATGCGGCAACACCGTGGTTTTCAAGCCGGCTTCCTATACTCCGCTCTCGGCTTACAATCTGGTGAAGGCGTGTGAGGAGGCGGGAGTTCCCAAAGGGGTGGTGAATCTGGTCACCGGATCGGGAAGAGGGGTGGGGTTGCCCCTGATGAAATCCGATGCGGTCAAGGTGGTTTCTTTCACCGGTTCCACCGAGGTGGGCCGGGCCGTGTCCGAGGCGTGTGCTCCCACTTTCAAGCGCAGCAACATGGAGATGGGCGGCAAAAACGCTCAGATGGTGATGGACGACGCCCGCATCGATCTGGCGGTGGAGGGTGCGCTGTGGGGCGGGTTCGGCACCACCGGCCAGAGGTGTACCGCCACCTCCCGGGTGATCGTGCACAAGAAGGTGATGAAGGAGTTTTTGGACAAATTCATGGCCCGGGCCAAGGCCTTGAAGATCGGAAACGGCTTAAACCCCAGCGTGGAGATGGGGCCTCTGGTGTGCGAGGATCAACTCAACACGGTGATGAAGTACGTGGAGATCGGCAAGAAAGAGGCCAAGCTGCTGTGCGGCGGAAGCCCGCTGAAATCCGGTGACTTTGCTCACGGATATTTCCACGAGCCGACCATCTTCGCCGAGGTGGACCCGCATGCCACCATTGCCCAGGAGGAGATATTCGGGCCGGTGGTGTCGGTCATTCCGTGCGACAGCCTGGAGCAGGCCATCCAGATGAACAACGACACCATCTATGGGCTCTCCTCATCGATCTACACCCAGGACGTGAACCGGGCCTTTCAGGCCATGAGAGACGCCTACACCGGCATCTTCTACGTCAACTCCTCCACCATCGGAGCCGAAGTGCATCTGCCCTTCGGCGGCACCAACCACACCGGAAACGGACATCGCGAGTCGGGCACGGCCGCATTGGACGTCTTCTCCGAGTGGAAGGCGATTTACGTGGACTTCAGCGGAAAGCTGCAGAAGGCGCAGATCGACGACGTAACTTGGTAGGCTTTGTCGGCGATACGACATTTTGAGAGGAATCGGTGGGCGTCCAGGCGGACGCCCGCTGAGCGTTTAGGTTCAAAACGAAGAATGTTGTATATCACCAGAGCGGAGGACAGAAGCCCATAGGAAGTCTCACCGGCTCCGGGGAGCTGCCTTTTCTTCGCAGGCAAGGACTCCCAGAATCCATGTGAGTGAGAAAGGTAAGCCTGTGGAGCCCTCTTGAAATCCGCGATTGGACAATAAAGAAATGGAGATAATCTCCGGTTCATTCTTAAGAAAGGAAGTTTATGCGAAAGAAGAAAGTGCTGATAATGGGCGCTGCCGGTCGGGACTTCCATAATTTCAACACTGTGCTCAGAGACAATCGAAGCTACGAGGTGGTGGCTTTCACCGCCACCCAGATACCCAACATCTATGGCCGGAAGTACCCGGCCAAATTGGCGGGAGAACTGTATCCCCGGGGAATCCCCATTCTTCCGGAGGAGGATCTGAAGAAGCTGATAGGGAAATCCAAAATCGACGAGGTGCTCTTCTCCTACAGCGACGTCTCCTACCAGTATGTCATGGGCAGGGCCGCGGTGGTGATGGCGGCGGGAGCCGACTTTAAGCTTCTGGGCAGGGATGCCACCATGCTCAAATCCAAAAGGCCGGTGATCGCGGTCTGTGCGGCCAGAACCGGAAGCGGCAAGAGCCAGACCACCAGAAGGGTGTGTCAGATTCTGAAAGAGCGAGGCAAGAAAGTGGTGGCCGTCCGGCATCCCATGCCATATGGCGATCTGACCAAGCAGATCTGCCAGCGCTTCGCCACCCTGGAGGACATGGACAAGCAGAAATGCACCATCGAGGAGAGGGAAGAGTATGAACCTCACATTCGCCAGGGAACCGTGGTGTATGCGGGAGTGGATTATGCAGTGATCCTGAAGGAAGCCGAGAAAGAGGCGGACGTGATCGTGTGGGACGGGGGAAACAACGATATTTCCTTCTACCAGCCGGACCTATACATAACCGTGCTGGACCCGCATCGGCCCGGCGATGAGCTGTGCTATTTCCCCGGAGAAACCAATCTGCTTTTAGCCGACGTGGTGCTCATCAACAAGATGGACTCGGCAGACTATCAGGACATCGAGCAGGTGAGATTCAACGCCCGCCAGGCCAACCCGGGTGCGATTGTGGTGGAGGCGGCCTCGCCCATCAGCGTGGATCATCCGGAAAGGATCAGAGGGAAGAAGGTGCTGGCGGTGGAGGATGGACCCACGGTTACGCACGGGGGAATGACCTACGGCGCGGGAGTGTTGGCTGCCGAGAAGTTCGGCGCCCGGGAGCTGGTGGACCCCAGGGAGTGGGTGAAAGGCGAAATCAAGAAAGCTTTCGAGAAGTATCCGGAGATCGGCACGCTTCTTCCGGCGTTGGGATACGGCGAGAAAGAGGTGAAGGATCTGCAGGAAACCATAAACGCCATTCCCTGCGATTCGGTGGTGATCGGCACGCCCATCGACCTGACCCGGGTGCTTAAGATAAACAAACCGTCGGTCAGGGTGCGGTATGAGCTGGATGAGATCGGGAAGCCCGACTTAGCGGAGATTTTGGACGGATTTTTGAAGAAAAAGTAGTCCCGACTTTTCTTGTGTTCTGCGTCTTGAACTTGTGGTTAGACCATGAGAAAGAAGACTGCGGTGGTGGCATTGGGCGGGAATGCCATCACCAAGAAAGGCGAAGAGGATACCATAGCCCGTCAGTTCCGCAACACCCGGGGGAGTTTGAGCGGGATCGTGGAACTGATCCGGGACGGGTACAATCTGGCCATCACCCACGGCAACGGGCCTCAGGTGGGCAACGCCATCCTGAGGGTGGAGCTGGCCCGGGACAAAACTCCGGTTTTGCCTCTGGGCATCTGTGTGGCGGATACCGAGGGCGGAATGGGATACATGATCGAGCAGTCGCTCCAGAACAGATTGCTAAAAGTGGGAATCCGGCGGGAGGTGGTCACCATCGTCACCCAGGTGATAGTGGACCGGGAAGACCCGTCGATCAAGGAGCCGACCAAGTTCATCGGGCAGTACTACTCCCGGCAGGAGGCTAAGAAGCTGGCCAAAGCCAGGGAATGGGTGGTGAAGGAGGACCGGGGCAAGATGTGGCGCAGGGTGGTCCCTTCGCCCATCCCTTCGGAGATCGTGGAAAAAAAAACCATAAAAAGTTTGGTGGATAAGGGAGTGATCGTGATCGCCGCGGGAGGCGGAGGCGTTCCGGTTTACGCGGAGAAGGACGGTACCCTGGAGGGTGTGGACGCGGTAATCGACAAGGATCGGGCTTCGGCCATCTTGGCCCGCGACATAGAAGCGGAACTGCTCCTGATCCTAACCGAGGTGGAAAAAGTGGCGCTGAATTACGGGACTCTGCTGCAGATGGATTTGGACAAGTTGACCGTCGAAGAAGCGAAGAGATACAGAAAAGAAGGACATTTCCCGGCCGGAAGCATGGGGCCCAAGATTGAAGCAGCCATACAATTTCTGGAATCCGGCGGCAAGGAAGTGATAATCACTTCCATACCCAAAGCCTATGATGCGGTAAAAAAGAAAACGGCGGGAACGAGGATAGTGCTTAAATAACCTCTCCCCCCATGAAACGGACAGGGGGTGAGGTATTGAAGTCAGATCATGGAAAAGATGGCCGGATTGAGTGAAGAGATCGTGCGAGCGGTCTTGGCAAAAGGCAGAATCTATGAAGTGGGCGGTGCAGTGAGGGATAGATACATTTCTCCCGTTTTGCCGGACAAGGATAGGGACTATCTGGTCACCGGGATTCCTCTTGATGATCTCTGCACCTTGTTGACCGATTTCGGAAAAGTGGATCTGGTGGGCAAATCCTTCGGCGTCATAAAATTCCTGCCCTTCAGGAGATTCGGCGGGGACCAGGTTTTCGACATCGCCCTGCCCCGCACGGAATACAGCACCGGTCCGGGACACAAAGATTTCAAGGTGAATTACGATCACAACCTGAAGGTGGAGGACGATCTCGTTCGCCGGGATTTCACCATAAACGCTATGGCTGAAGATTTGTCCACCGGTGAATTGGTCGATCCACTGGATGGCAGAAGCGACATCAAAAAAAGGTTGATTCGGATTACCAATCCCGGCTCCTTCAAGGACGATCCTCTGAGGATGCTGCGGGCGGTTCAGTTCTCCGCCAGATTCGAATTCCAGGTAGAGGAGAGTACCCTGGCCAGCCTGGAAGAGAATGCTGGTTTGATCTCGACCATATCGCCCGAGAGAATTCAGGAGGAGCTGAACAAGCTTCTGCTGAAGGCAAAGTATCCCAGCTCCGGCTTCAGGTTGATGCAGAAGGTGGGGCTTTTGGATAAGGTTCTACCGGAGCTGGCCGCAGCCGTGGGGGTAGATCAGCCGGGCGGCTATCACGCTTATGACGTTTTCGAGCATTCCATCCTGGCTGCGGATTTCGCGCCCAGGGAATTGGTGATTCGCCTGGCGGCACTTCTTCATGACGTGTCCAAGCCGGATACCAAAGTTCCCACCGAGCAGGGCGCCA
>Ga0307445_10000400_pt1 | contig 23158 bp, 17 predicted proteins | sample SalMarSW160330MG_FD_202147 | JGI IMG/M metagenome (GOLD analysis project Ga0307445, IMG submission 202147) | Salt marsh sediment microbial communities from the Plum Island Ecosystem LTER, Massachusetts, United States - SW1603-30 | ecosystem: Environmental > Aquatic > Marine > Intertidal zone >... | reverse complement strand
TATGTAAGGATGCGGTAATTTTAGGAACGGATAAAAGAGCTACCATGGCTTATTTTGTAGCTAGCAAGACTTCTGAGAAACTACACAAAATCCAGGAACATATCTACATGACAATTGCAGGGACCGTTGCGGATGCTCAATACCTCATTGATGTATTGCGTGCTGAAACTGCGCTCTATCAGCTGAAAGAAGAGAAGAAAATTAAAGTTAAAAGTGCGGGAAAAATATTATCGAATATCTTATATAAAAACAAGATGGATCCTTATCAAGTTGGGCTCATATTAGGCGGGGTTACTGAAGAAGAAGGTCCAGTGCTTTTAGACATCGGAGCGTATGGATCTATATTGCCAGATAAATTCGTCGCTGTAGGGAGCGGGCAGAATTTTTCGTATGGGGTGTTAGAAGCGAAATATAAAGATGATTTGACTATCGAGGAAGGAAAGGAAATTATTATTAAAGCCATTTCATCTTCTATAATTAGAGATATGGCTTCTGGGAACGGAATAGATATCGCTATCGTCAAAAAGGAAGGACCAGCGGAAAGAATTTTCATTCCAATAAAGGAATAAAAAAAATTTACTTATTTTTCAATTATGAAATATTTTATTAAACTCATTTAATAATAAGAAGAAACTTTAAAAGCGAAGATTTCGCAAGATTGATATTTACGTAAAATTTAAAAAGAAATTACTTATTACATATTTAAATTATTAAGAATGTCGCAAAAACAAGTATTAAATCTATAGAGATCTTCAATTAAAATACACTTTAGCATAACAAGGTGCAAATTTAATGTCATATAATATTCTAATCGATTTATCTCATCGTGAGCGGGTGGAGGAATGGCCAGAATTCGCGCTGGGTGAGGAAGATTATGATATAGATTATATAGATAAAAATGAAGGACCTATCGATTTTGACATGCTTGAGGATTACGATATCTTATTTATTGGAAACATTCAACATACACCAGATGGAAAAGCGGATAAAATCACTCAAGAGGAGTTACTAGCGATAAAAAAGTATGTAGGAGAAGGTGGAGCACTTCTCTTGACGAGTGGAGAAGGTGGGGATAGGGACATTCCCATGAAAAAGGGGTCAATTAGAGTCTTATATAAAATGACAGGAGTGAGGAGATTCTGGAATGGTGCTATTCAAGAGTCTGCTTCACATTTTTTAGTAAATCGGAGTAATATAATCGCAAATGAATTATTTAACCATCCGATCACGAGTGGAATTGGAGAAGTTGTCCTGCCTAACTGCACGTTTTTTACGATTTCTGAAGAAGACGTTGAAGATATCATTGTAACTTCTGAGAAAGCAGAATTTAGATATTCTGATGAGGAAATCGGAGGAATCGGTCCCGTACCTGTTTGTGCTGTAGCTGACTTTTATAGTGGAAGATGCGTGACAATAGGTTCTTCTGAATTCTTACTAGAAGACTCTGATTTCGGAATTGATGCTGGGGATAATTTGAAGTTTCTTCAAAATATCATTAGTTGGTTAACTTTTGAATCCTAATTGATATTACCTTCTTATGAAAGAAAAATTGTTATAAAAATTCCTTCATATATTGTATTGAGCATTAAACATGGTTTTCAAGATCCTCAGACCTGATTCTGAACAAGTATGGAAATATCAAGAGATTTTCCAGCGTTTCTCAAGATACCGCGGAATTATGGATAATACCGAAATTGCGCGTTATATTATTGCTAAAAGCCTTCAATGTGATTACAATCTTGAGAGCTCCATTGAAGATCTTGAGAAAATTTTAACTAATTCATCTATAGAATTTAATAAAATATTGAATGAACCAGTTGAAAATTTAAAAGAGCGGAGAGTGTTTCCAAACAATTACTTAACATTAGCTAATGCGCTTGCTGAGAGATACCTTGAGGATTGTATATTTTGCGAAAGGCAATGCTCGGTTAATAGAAAAAATGATGAGAAAGGGTATTGTCAAATTACAAAAGAATCTTATGTCTCATCTGCTTTTTTACACATGGGAGAAGAAGCACCATTGATTCCAAGTGGTACAATTTTCTTTCAAGGATGTAATTTCGGATGCGTATTTTGCCAAAATTATGATATTTCTCAAGCGTGGAAATCTAATCCCATTGAAAATGTAGCTAAAAAAGTATCGAACGAAGACTTAGCAAAAATTACAGAGAATTTAGTAAACAAAGGAGCCATTAACATCAACTATGTGGGAGGAGATCCGATTCCAAATATTCACACCATAATTGGAAGCATGAATTTTCAACATTCCAATATAACTCAACTATGGAATTCTAATTTTTACTTGACTGAAAAATCTTTAGCGCTCATAATCGATTTTATTGATTTTTGGCTTCCTGATTTTAAATACGGAAATAATGAATGTGGTAAAAAATATTCCGGAGTAGATAATTATTATGATATTATCACCCGTAATTTGAAGCGCATTCACAATTACGGAAGTGGGGAAATAATCATTCGACATTTAGTCATGCCTAATCACGTGGAATGCTGTTCTAAACCAATATTAAAGTATATAGCAAAAGAAATTCCACAATGCGTCGTTAACATAATGGGACAATATAGGCCAGAATATTTGGCTTATAAGTATTCTGAAATTAATCGCAGACCCACTAATCAAGAAATGATGGAAGTAAAAAGTTATGCCGATGATTTGAACATTCTCTACAAACCATTATCATGATCGGTAATTTTATTTCAAACTGATCGAAAAGTCTAAAAACAATCAAATACTTCATTGTTCATCTATTTATTAATTTTATAGTATATTTTTGAATTAGGATTTGAGTTCTAATGAGCTTTAAATTAGATGACGTGAAAGGTTTAGGTAAAAAAGCTGATGTTCTTGTAGAAGCTGGAATTGATTCCGTTGAAAAACTGGCAGCTTCGAATGTCGATGATTTACTGAAATTGAAAGGGATTGGGAAAGCCTCTGCAGAAAAATTTATAGAAAATGCAAAAAATTTACTTAAGGAAAGTGACAAGAAAGAAGTTGATGAAGAAACTTCTAAATTAGACGTTCCTGCAGATAAAATCGACGAGAAGAAGGAAATTGAAGAAGTCATGGCAAAATTGCAAGAAAAGCGTAAGAAGTTAGAGGGCAAGAAAGTTGAGAAGGGCGATTTTGTACTAGTTAAAATTACTGGAAAAACTCAGAAAGGTACGATTTTTCGAGTCTCAAGTGAAGAAGATGCACGAAAATCAGGAATCTATGATGAAGAAAAAGCAAAACAGGGTTACTACACGCCTGAATTTGTCATTGTTGGAAAACCTGGTTTTTTAAATGAAGGCCTTACTGAAACCGTGGAAAATTTGAATTTTTTTGAGAAAAAATCAGTGAGGATTCCACCAACAAAAGCATTTGGGAAAAGAGATCCGCAAAAAATTGAAAGAATTGGAATTAACAAGTTCAGGAAATTAAATGATGGTAAAAATCCGGAATATGGACAAGATTTTGTGAAAAAAGGAACGGGACAACGGGGGACCGTAATAAGAGTGGATCAAGGTAAAGTCATAATAGATTATAATCACCCTCTTGCTGGGCAGAGCATTGATTATAACGTGGAAGTAATTGACATAATTGAAGATTTCAATGATAAAATTGAATATTTCATGGTTTCTAAGGGTATTCCGAAAGAAAATGTGTCTGAATTTACTTTATCTTATGACAAGAATAGTAAAGACCTTGAAATCACTATTCCAAAAATGTTCTTATTTCAGAATTTGACTTATGTTAAGTTTGGGTTGGCAATGGATTTGCAAACACACATGGCAGATGATATAAATAACGTGAAGTTCATTGAAATTTATGAAAAAATGCCTTTACCTACAGCAACGGCGAACTCAATTGAAGAGAAAGTTGGAAATTTTGAGAAAGAACAAGATGAGTCAAAAACAGAACAATAATTAGCCAATAATTCAATTTATCCTTTACTCTATTTACTCGATTTTTTTAAGTTTATGATATTCATTTAAAATTAAGCGACATACTTCTTTTTCTGGTTCACTACTGCAATTCCAATTAGAAAATTCAGGAAAAGATCCCGGATCAACTACGTATAATTTTTTCGTCATTTCATCTTTTACTATGTCTAAGTGACCGAAAAGCATGTGATAATGATTTTTCCATTGCAACGTGATATCAATTACATTTTGAGGCATTTCTATTGCTTTTACTTTGGCATGTTCATTGGATAGTGGAATTTTTTCATAAACGCATACCTTATCTTCTATAAAATAAGAAAGGTAATGAGTTCCTCGGATATATTTTTCTACGTATATGGGTTCATTATCAGTGGATTTTAAATTTTTAGGCTTTTTAATGAGTTTAATACCTTTACTTCCAGAACCCATCAATGGTTTTTGAATTAAAGGGTACTCACTTTTCATTAGTTTCGATTTTAACACTTTAGCTGTACCCATAAATATTTCGGGTCCTAACAAACCAGCTTGTTTGATCAAATAATGTGCTTCGATACGATTTTTATGTTTATAAGAAAGATTCACATCAGGAATTACTGGAATTCCATTTCCCTCTAAAAAGTAACCCGCATAAAGGAAAAACAAGTGTTTCGATTTCAAGATATAAAAATCATTTTTAAGGAGAGATTTATTGATACTTAAATTATCTAAAGTAAACAACTCAACGATATGTCCTTCTGATTCCAAATATTTCATGATTTTAGCAGAAAACATTTTATTTCGCTTTGATAAAATTCCAATTTTCAAAATATATATCCCTCGCATGTTAAACTTTTGCTATTCTCATCAAATAATCACCGACCAATTTAGGTCCATTTTTGATATAATTGAAATTGGGAGAAGAATTAATATCAGTAAGATAAAAATCACCATTTTCCGATTGAAGAAAATCTATTGATGCGAGTTTTAAACCCACTACTTTTATTGCCCTTAAGGCAGTTTCGCTCAATTCTGGTATTTCATTAATTTTTTTTCTTGATTTCATCTTATCAGAATTTATTAATACAGGAATTTGCTTGTAGAAAAAAAGAGCATCTCCTATGCAATAAACTTTATATTCCCATTCACTCTTTATAAATTCTTGATAATATAAATATTGATAATTTTCTTTTCCTCCTTGAGCTTCAATTAGAGCCCTTTTATCGCTGACAGATATTATTCCTTTTTGTTCTTTGATTAAAGGATTAAAAGTATAATTTTTTTGATCTCGTATATTTTTAATAATATAATTCTGAAAAGGCGGATCTCTTCCAATGGGATTTAAGGAAAATTCTGGAACCCTGATATCATTTTTCTTTAATAATGTGCTATTTAGAAATCTATTATAGCATAACCATATACTAGCAGGTGAATTAACTATAGGGATGGAGGTTTCACGTTCAATTAGTTTTGCAAAATTTACAACCAAATCCCCTTTTGCTTTAACAATAAATATATCTTCTTTGAAATTTAGGTTTGAAAAGTCAAGTAAATACTTTTCTTCAACGTAGAAATTGATTTTCGCTTTATCTTTCATGTATTTTATGAATTCGTGTACTTTATTTTTTAGATGATATTCATCAATAATTAATCCAAGAGTTATCAAATATTCAATCCCAAAATCGTATAGTTCAATACATCGCTTTTTCTTAGTTCTATTTAGTAATAAATAATATAGAATTTAAATAAATATCAGTAAAATAAAAAAATATGATATTTTTGTTATATCTTTCTTCTTAAATGAATAGTCTATTAAGAGAGATCTCCTTAAGAAATCATTGTCAAGGCGTAACCTTATCAATATATTTATATACTTTGTTTAGTTTATAAAACATTAAACTGAAAGGGTTGTTCAAATGGCAAATAATTTAAAAAAAGTATATATAGGAGCCATTTGTAATAGAGATATTGAAGTTTTAGCTAATATTAAATCATTTTTGCTTAAAAACTATAATATTGCTCTAATCGATTTCATGAAAACGGGATTGAATTCGTTTAATCCGAAATATTTTGAGAAACGCTTGAAAAAATATCCCATTGTTTTTTTAATAGTCAAACTAACAACACAAAAAGAAAATAAAATAGTTTATGAAACTATTAAACAAATTTCTCCCAATCTTCCAATTCTAAATTCCTTGAATTCAGTTAACATTTGTGAAAGTAGAAAAGCAACATTTCAATATATTGAAGAAAACTGTAAGAAAGTTAATGTTCCAAAAACATATAATACAATTCAGAAAGCAAAAAGAGCTATAATAAATGGAGAACAAATAATTATTAAATTAGATGCTCATAACATCCCTAATTTTCCTAAAAAAGAGAGAATAATTGGAATCGCTAAGAATGAAGAAGATATACATGCCTTGATAAATGGTCATAATGAAAGTGAATTATTTTTGCAGCAATACCTTGGAGCACATGATATCGTGAATAAAGTCTATGTAATAGGACAATGGATTGTTTCGATTACCTCTCATAATCGATTGTGGCCTAATGAAAATTTATCACAATTAGAATTAATGCATATTAGAACTCCGATTGATGAGAAATTTAAAAGGAGAATTAAAAGAATTGGGCGAAAATTAGGAATGACCGTGTATGGAGTTGATTTTATAGATACCAACGATGGTCCCTATATTGTTGATGTAAACGATTTTCCTAGTTTTCATAGCATTCCTGAAGGTATTAGCTTGATCGCAGATCATATTTATAATACCATTGATATAAGAGAACAAGTCATTAAAGATTTAATAAAAGTTAGAAGTTAATAGCAAATTTTTAAAATCTTATCTTTCTCTCTTACCTTGTAAAAATTCAGATAATCTTTTCTTAGCTTCTTGATCCTCTAATTGCTCTGGAGGATGTTTGTTAAAAAAAGAACTCGCAGATTGTAAAACACCACCTATCTTTCGATCTTTCGCAATTTTTGAAACCCGAATGCAGTCAGCAATTATTCCAGCAGAATTATTTCCATCCTCCACAAACATTGTAATATCTACCCTAACAGGAGCACCTCCAAAAATTCTCCCTTCGAGTCTCATATATGCTTCCTTTTGATTCTTCAAAAAAGGGATGTAATCGACAGCGGAAATTTGACATTCTATTTCATTCCTATTCGGTAATCTCGAAATTACTGATTCAGTTTTTGACTGTCGTTTTCCTTCTTCATAAAATAATTGTCCGTCTGGTTTAGGGGTGAGAAGATTGCAAAAATCTGAAGAACCTCCCCAATCTAATTGAATTGTTTTATCAAGAATTGCCCCCCGCATGGGAAATAGGTTTGCTAAAGAACGATGTATTATTGTAGCCCCTACTTGTGATTTGACATCATCACCAATGATTGAAAGTTTCAATTTTTCGGCTTTTGCTACAATTTCTGAATCTTTCGCAACATGAGACGGCATTCCATTTATTACGCAAGCACCTGCTTCCAAAGCAGCATTAGCATAATATTTAACAGCTTCATGACATCCCGTTGGAAGCAGAATCACTGCTACATCTGCTTTTCTTTTTTCTATTTCATGGACAACATCGGATTCAACTTGATTTTCATCTAAAGGAACTATATTCTTTATATTGCTATTCAATCCATCTAAGACAGGTCCTCTAACTGCAGGCGCATTAAGAAAATCTGGTTTAAAGAGGTTCATGTTACAATTTGGTTCACTAAATATCGCATCACTTAGATCTTGCCCTACCTTATTAGCGTTTACATCTATCCCAAGAACAAATTCGATATCACTCACTAAATATTGATCGATTTCAGGTAATAATCCTATTATTTTATCGGGATTTTTCTTGTAATTTTCTACTCCTTGCACCAGAGCACTTGCGACATCTCCAATACCTATTAGTACTACTCTAATTGTGTTCGCCATATTATTTTCAACAATTCAAATAAAATATTTAAATTATTTTGAAATATACTATAGAAAAAAACCCAGCTTATTAGGATTATGACAATTTTAATAATATCGAGGGTATTCAATAATAATACTTAACAATCCTTGTTCATTAATTAAAGATAATTAATCAAGTGATCTATTTATGGAAATTAGTAAAAAAAAGATATATTTCGTCCTTTCTCCTCACATTAACTATTATCATTCATACAGAGGAGATTCAAAAGGTAAGACTGGCTTTGGCAAGGATCTCGCTATGATGAGAGGAATTCTTGATGAATTAGATGAGATAGAGGATATGAATTTAAAATTTGGAAATATGAGAATGTGTTGGGATTATGCCGATACTTTCTTTTCTATTCAACTTCAAAAAGAATATCAACACGATGTGCTTGACAGAGTCATCGAAAGGTGCAAAGCTGGAAAAGATGAGGTATTAATTGGGTCTTGGGGCAATGTTGCTCAATCCGTAATGGATACGGAAGAATTTTTACAGCAACATGATTGGTTTTTAGAAAATTTCATGGGTATCGGCGTTAACCAATTATTTCCCGGTAGAGTAGCACCCTATGCTCGCACGCAAGAATCAATGTTCACTCAGGGCATGATCGAACTCTACAATAAGATCGGTGTAAAAGGTATTTGTAATTATTATTCAATGTATGGCTTTGATGCTTCAAGACCTTATATCAATCCTAGATTAGACTGGGATCAGCGATATGGATTAATTAAATTCAAGTCCACCTTATCGGAAGCTTCTTGCTTAATGATTCCAACCTATGCATTTGGGGACATACTTGATTTTTATTCCATAAAAAAATGGTTCGAATATATTAGAAAAAGACAAGAAATGGGAGATATTTCCGGTCATGCATTAATATTTTTAAACTTTGATATGGACTATGAAAATTGGGTGGGTCTAAACCTCCCAAAATTTATGAAATGGATGCCAAATTCAAGAGGGGTCAAAGAATTTGCAGAAGCAGTAGATCAATATGATTATGTTGAATTTACTAATTTAATTGATATTGTTCCTAACTTAGAGATTCACGGAGATTGCATTTTACGTGAAGATGTAGCAGATGGAATGTGGAATGGGTATTATAATTGGGCTCAAAAATATGATAATACTAAATTTTGGACTCTTGGTCAAGAAGCAAGATGGTTAAAGTGCATTTCTGATACCTTAATTTCGAATCATGCCGTGAAAAATTCAATTTCTGAAATTAATGATTTGTTACGTAATATAGATGAATCTCACGACTCTTACATGAAAAATAAGATATTATTTGCTTCAACGACGAATTTTGGGATGGCCATGCCTTTTCTTCATTCTGATCGCCGAAAAACGGCAATGAATTTTGGTTTAAAAGCTTTTTATTCCTCTGAAAGAGCTACCAAATTGGCTATAAAAGAAGCTCTCATAACATTAAATAAAGGTTTACAAGATAATGAATTTAACATGTTTATAATGCCAATCACTAATCGAGGGATCTCTGAAAAAGAGAAAATTGAATTGAGTGATTTCACATTAGTTAAAATGGAATTACCTTCATCGTTGAGTGAAGTTGTTCAAAAAAAGGGAAAATTCTTAAGATTTTTGAACACTCACTCAAATGAAGAGTTAAAATCATTCAATATTCATGAAGAACATTCAAATTTGATTTTTGAAGCCTTAATACCTCGATCTGATTTCACTCATGACGACAGTAAAATGGCATTATATGCTATAACTTTTTCAGACGCTGTACAGAATAATGTAGAAAAGGAAATAGGCGCTACAGAAAATTATTTGAAAAATAAATATCTATATTTAAAATTCGATGAAAATGGAAAAATTATTTCTTTTAAATTTAAAGGGAAAGAATTTGCGGTTCCCAAATTTTTAGAATCATCAATTAGCTATGGTAATACTAAAAAGCCAAAACGGTATTACTCTAAAAAAGACAAAATTCTTATTCAAAGAGATGGGAGTGATGGATTTTCTGCATCTGTTATTATTCAGAGTGAGTTCTTTATTGAAAAAGAATATCTTGTCCAAACTGAAAAAAGACTAAAATTGTATAATGACCTGCCATCTTTGTTTGTTGAAGTATCGATGAAGATACCACCTATTCAAGGTAAGTCAAAGAATATCGGAAGGAGCGATGGAACATCTTATTTTGTGGAAGAGGAATATCAAAATAAATGGCAAGAAATAATTCCTTGTGAAATAAGATCGAATATTTTAGGAGTGCATGATTTTTTAAAAGTCTGGAAGCATAATTTTTTGGGAGTTACAGACTATTTTACCCTTGACATAAAAGAAGTTGACTCTAAGAATGCCAACATCGATTGTTTAGTTGCAAATATATCAGACGGATGGATGGCATTAACAGACAATGAAAAAGGATTATTAATTGGATTCGATTCGTTAAAAGCGGCGAATTTTGCATTTTCTCCAATTAAAATAAAAGATAAAGGATTCGGGGATACTAAAGTAAAGGCACAACAAGTAAGAATAAATCCTTTTGGAACTTATTATGGTAAGTCATTACATTATTGGACTAAGGGAAATGGTCATGCCCAGAAAATAGTTGCGCAAATTACAGGCACAAACGAATCTACAGCCCCTACTTTTAGTGGTAAAACTCTATCGTTTGATTTAATTATGACTCCCTTTTTAGGAGACAATCCTCCAAAGTCAATTCAATCATCCGTGGATCATTTTTCCTTTAAACCATTAATCATTATCACTCAAAAAGAAAAACAGATATATACAAATTATGAGAACTATTCTTCAAATGCAGAGAAATTAGTACGAGAATTTAATTTAGAGGAATTGATGAAATTAAGTTATATCGAATGGGTAAAAAAAGTGAATGAAAATTTTAAGCCTCCTGTTGTAGATTCTCCTTCGGGAATACCCAAGTTGTCACTCAAAACCTTGCTAATGATGTTAATTGATGGGATTAAAGGACGTTAGAATTTATGAGGGATAAGATGATGAAAGATAAAATGAAGGCGCTAATATTTCCTAAACCGTGGGAAGTAAAACTCGTAACTATAGATACTCCAAAGCCAAAATCTAGGGAAGTATTAGCTAAAATTATTAGCGTGGGTATCTGTGGTAGTGATGTAGGCATTTTTGAAGGAGATCATTGGATAGTCGCCCATGAACCCGGTGGACATGGCCATGAAACGGGTGCTATTGCTGTTGAGGTGGGGAAAGACGTTATTGGAATTAGTGAAGGAGATCATTTAGCACGCATGGGTCAAGGATATGCTGAATATTCAACTCATGTGAATGTTATTGGACATGGTAAAGATGAAGAAAGTGGGGCATTTCCAATTGTTAGAAATGATCTTTCAATGGATGAAATTTCTTTTGCTGATGCCGTTGGTTGTGCTATTAATTGCTTTGAAAGAGCGGAATTTGATAAAATTGAAGGCGAAAAAAAAGCTGCTGTTTTTGGTTTGGGACCAATTGGATTGATCCTCACTAAGATTTTATTAAATAATAATATTGAAGTTGCCGCATCAGAACCATACAAGCATAAACGAGATATTGCAGAGAAATGGGGTGCTAAAATATTTGATCCCAGTCAGTACACGCGTTCCACCCACGGAAATTACACGATAGCTGATCACGTTCTTAAAGTTTTTGGAGAGTCTCATGCTGTATTTGAGATGGTCGGTCATAATGATACCTTACTAAACGCAATCGATATAGTTAAATCAGGTCATCGAGTCATAGTTTTTGGAGCCCAAAAAATGCAATACATCCCTTATGTGAATTGTAGAAAAAAAGGAGTAGAATTAGTATACCCAGAAGCAATGGTTAATTCAAAACTCGATAAAGATTATTGGAATGATGCATTAGATATGATCGCAAATAAAAAACTAGATTTAGAAAAATTAATCACAAAAAGAATAAGCTTAGAAGAAGCAATAGACGCGTTTAATTATTATGATCGGGAAAAATGGATAAAAATTATAGTAGAACCTCAAAGAAGTTGAAATCAATTTAAAGATAAAAAAAAATGAAATGAAAAATTATTACTCTAGTTTTACAGTCTCCTTTACCTTCATAAAGAATGGAATTGACGCAATGAAAAATACTGGTCCCAAAACGAATATCCAAGAAATGCCAAATATCGTGAAGATGAGCGCTCCTGCAATCGAACCAATGATTTGAGAGACCGTATTAACTATGTTAAAGATACCTGTAAATTTACCACGTTTTTCGCTGGGTAATAAATCTTGAGACCATGCATTAAGAGGAGTGAGCAATGCTAATATTCCAACTAGTATAAATGGCAGGCTAAACATGAATAAAATCTTGTTAGCAAATATCCCCGCAAATGGCATTGTAAAAAATCCAATACTGACAAGAATTATAGCTAAGGGAACATACTTTTTTCTTCCAAATTTATCCGCAAGTTTACCTAAGTATAACGTTGCAATGAAAACGATTGGAAATGCAATAGCTATTCCTAGCAGTAATTCCATTGTGCTGAGCCCTTGAGCAAATATGAAGATAAACAGATATGGCATTACTGAAGATATACCCGATTGAAATACTGCAAATGCTAAGAGGATCTTATAAAATTCCTTTTGTTTTTTCACGTCTGCGATATCGAAAGTTTGCTTCAATTCAGGAAAAAATTTCTTTTTTTCAGGAAGTTCCGCACCCGGTTTTTCTCTAATAAACAAAAACCCTATTATTGAAACAACCAAAAAAACGATGCCCGCAATCGAGAGGAGAATAAAATGACCCTCTTGAGGAATAATTGTGCCAATAGGAGGCATGGTATCACGAGGATCTGGAATTCCAAACAATTCATTACCTAAAAGTAAAAATGCGACACCAACCAATAAACCAATGTAACTGATTGAGTTAATTATACCATTAGCTCTTCCTCTTTTTTCAACTTCTATCGTGTCTGGAATTAAAGCTCTTTCAGCAACTAAATATGCATTCGATGAAAATCCAATAATGACAACATCTATAATTAGACACCATAAAAATGCAGTTTCAGTTCTCCCAAATAATGGATATGCAAAACCAAATAAAATCATTCCAATTCCCGCTATTATTCCAAATAGTAAAAAAGGTCTACGGCGACCATATTTTGTACGCGTGTTATCACTTGCAATTCCCCATAATGGCATGCTAATAAGACCAACAGTGGCGGATAATGAAACCATCACCGATATATATATTGGGGCAAGGTAAAGAACGTGATCTAGATATGTATTGAAATAATTTTGCTCAAAAAAGAAGAATAGATAATCTCCCATATATAACATTCCTATTAAGAGCACTTGTCTTAACAAAAACCCTCTAAAAGCTTTTTCTTTCATTTTAATTTCCTAATTATGGTTAAAAGTAAAAAATATTTAGATTAAATAAATTATTAATCTGTATAAAATAATTTTCTTTTCGATTCATTCCTTTGAATTAATAGAGTAATAAAAATGAATAAAAAGGTAATATTCTCCGCAAGACAAAGCCATGATGTAATTAAACAAGTTATTGATGAATTAAAAAATAATACTGAAGTGGATTTCACGTTTCATGATCCGACAAAACAATTTTTTAATCTTTCGAGAATGCCTAAAGCATTCAAAGAAGCTGATTTATTAATAATTAAAGTTAGAAATGATTGTTCTGTGGATTTACTTCATTTTGCGAGGATAAATGGTATCAAATGTTTACATGATGTTCAAACCGTATCTACATGTAAGAATAAAATAGCTCTTGACTATGCACTAAGGAGAATATTTTCCCAATACAAATCTAAATTGAAAGAATTTTCATTAGCTCAATCTTGGAATCAAAATGCGAAAAAATTAGATCAATTTAAAAAATGGGGCTCTTCTAAACTTCCTATAGTAATTAAAAGCCATTCTCAACATGATAAATATAATCGCTTTAATTTCTTGGCAAAAAATCCAGATGATTTCGATAAATTTTACGAGCGTTATAAACACTTAATTTATTATGATGTATATGTTCAAAAATTTATTGAATGTGATGCTGTAGATAGGAAAATATATGTAATTGGAGAGAACGTATTTGGGATTAAACGAGAAAATCCAATATACCTGTATCTGAGGGATAAGCCCACGAATATAGACGTAGATACTATCGAAAGAAAAGAATTTAAAGTTTCAGAAGAAATTAGGATGCTCGCTCATATTTTATCAAAAGAGCTAAACCTAAAAATATTTGGTTTTGACTTGATCAAACCAGTTGAAAAAGATCGTTATTATCTTATTGATTTGAATGATTTTCCGGGTTTTCAAGGAATAAAAAATGTGGAAAAAATTCTTGCTGATTACTTATTGGATTACATAAAGCAAATATAAAGGTTAATTCAAATTAAGAGAGGAATTATGATAACGAACGCTATCATTCCATATAAGATGCAGAAATAACCAAAATTGATTTTCCGTGCAACCCTTAATAAAATTTCAATGGTCAGGTAGCCAACTAAGAAGCTAATGATTGTTATGACTGAAATAGTGAGAAGATCCAAGCTACCGAATATTGATCCTTCTCCAAAAAGAATATCCACTCCAATAGATGCTAAAATTACAGGAACTGACATCAAAAAACTTAACTTTAAAGAGTGATCTTGTTCATAATTTTCGACCAGCATTGTAGACACGGTTAATCCGGATCGAGAGATCCCAGGAAGAATCGCGATTCCTTGGATTAAGCCCGATATGAATGAATCTCGGTTTAATTCTTTATTAGTAACATAATCTATTGTCTTTCTTCCATATTTCTTTTTAAAGATCAATAAGATAATACCTGTTATTATAAGAAAACTGGATATAACCAATGTAAGCAAGTCACCTTGATTTGCCGAATAGGTTCCCAAAATCAATACTCGAAAGATAAGATATAACGGAACTGCTGTTATTGCTGTTCCCAATGTTGCGATAATTATCCAATTCCTCTTTTTTATATCATTTTGATCAACTTTCACTTTACTGGGAATCAAAGACTTGATAATTCCGTAGTAATCTTTGCGAAATTTCAATAATACTGCAAGCATGGTGCCAAAATGCAACCAGATACTCAAACTATATGCTTGTTCTGGGGATATGTTAAGAAGATTTAATGAGACGAGCATGACTTGTCCTGAAGATGATATCGGTAACCATTCTACTAATCCTTGCAAAATTGCGATTATTATGTATTCAATCATATTTTTCACTTATATTTTTTTAATCCTTTAATAATGCACGTTTTAATTTGATCTCGAGCAATTCTAAAACCTTCTAATCCCTTCATGGATGGATCTTCAATATCACCGGAATCACCTGCAAATTCTTTCAAAGTAAATATATCAATCTCATTTTGTAGTTCTAAAAAAGAGAGAATTTCTTCCTTATGTTTATTGGTTAAAGTGAGAATTAAGTCCGCGTTTCTAATTAATTCAGCATGTTTTTTTAAATCTAATGATAATGATTGATCAGATAATTCAATTCCTTCTTCTTGCATTGCTAACTTAGCATCAAGAGAAATAAGCATTCCATCCCGAGCATTAGAGGAGATACCTCCAGAATAAACGTTCACATCAAGTTCATTAATCTTGAAAATATATTTCAAGTATCCTTCAGCCATGGGAGTTCTTGCAGTATTCACGCTACAAACAAGTAATACAGATTTATAAGGGAAATTATTGATTTTTAAATTCATAGAATAGCTTAAGAAGTATTTTGATATATAAAATGAAGTAGACTATTAAATTTTAAAGGATTTATAAAAAGAGAGAAAAAATAATTTTACGCAAAACTTTCTTTCAACACGAACCGTATCCCCTTAATCTTCATAGTTTTAAGGGCATTTGAAATATTACCTTTTGGTATATCTATCCCTTTTGTCAAGTCTAAAATAAAATAAACTTGAAATCCAAAATCTATACCATCCATTGCTGTCGCATAACAACAATAGTCAAGGGCTAAACCACAGATAAAAATTCTCTTTATATTGAGGGATTTAAGATAACCTGCTAAACCCGTTTCAGATTTTTTATCATTTTCAATAAAACCCGAATAACTATCAATTTCAGGACGATATCCTTTCCGAATTATCGCGTGAGCATATTCTTTTTTCAAATCCTCAGAAAATTCAGATCCATAAGTATTTTGAATGCAGTGATCAGGCCATAACACTGGACCAATTGCTTCTGATTGATATGTATCACCGGGATGCATTCCGGGGTGATTACTTGCAAAGGATAAATGCTCTTTAGGGTGCCAATCCTGAGTTAATAAAATAGTTCCCTTGTTTTTCCTGAAATTTTCTGCAATATGATTTATTCCATCCACTATTTCATTCCCTTTTTCAACCGGTAATGAACCTCCCGGAATAAAATCATTTTGCATATCGACAATTATCAGCGCATCTTCGTGAATAATTTCAATTTTTTTTTCTATGTTTAAATTTTCAAGGTTCATTTATGACACTCATTAATTCAATATTAGTAGAAATATAGAATTTGTGTATCTTAAATATATACTATTAAGATCATTACTTAACTCTTATTCAATCCAAGTTCTTGATTAATTTAATATTAAAAGTAGCTCCTTTGTTTCTTCCTTCAGATTCTGCCCAAATGGTTCCATCGTGTAAATCTATGATTTCTTTAGAAATAAACAATCCTAATCCAGAACCTTCAATATCTACATCGAGTTGTTGTCCATATCTTTCAATTTTACCAAATTGCTTAAATAGATGTTCCATATCATCAATGGTTAAGCCCACTCCATTATCCTTAATCGATAAATTTATCCAATTTTCATTATCTTCTAATTTTACTTCGATTACGCCGTTAGATGGAGTATTTTTGATTGCATTTGTTAAAATGTTTACAATAACTTGCTCTATCCTTATTCTATCGATTGTAATATAAACTGTTGGAGGATGTTGAAAAGTAATATCAAGATCACGCTCATCAAGGAGATATTTTAAGTCTTCAGCACATTCTTTAATGATCTCAACTAAATTTTCTTCTTGTAATTTCAATGTAAGTTTACCAGACTCGATTCGTGAGATGTCAAGTATATTTTCAATTAAAATTTTTAATCTTTTTCCACCTTTATAAATCATTTCAATAAACTCCAAAGCTTCATTGCAAGTGGAATCTTTATAGGTATTTAATAATATTTGAGCTCCGCCATAAATCGAATTTAGGGGTGTTTTTAGTTCATGAGAAACACGAGAGACGATATCTGTTTTCATTTTATTAAGCTCGAGTAATCTTTTATTTTCTGTCTTGATAATCTCTTCTGCTTTTTTTCTTTTAGTAATGTCTTCAGTGATTGACTCAATTATTAAATTCTCTCCGATATTTATGAGAGAGCATTGATAAAGGATCCATAAATCCTCTCCTGATTTGTTTTTAACCTTCAAACTTAAGGGTTCAAAAATTTCTCCATTAAGCATTTTTTTCACTCTAGTTTTGAGTAAAGATACTTGTACTGGATCAAATACATTAAAAGTACTAAAATTCTTACCAATAGCAATATGTCTTGGAATGCCAAAAATTCTATCAACTGCATTATTTTGATCTAAAATGGTTCCACGTGTATCTGTAACGACAATTGCATTTGGAGAATTTTCAAATAAATTTCTATATTGATATTCAGATTCCCTTAATTTTTGTTGAGCAATTTTTTTATCTGTTATATCCTTAATGGAAGTAATAAAACCGATTATATTCCCATTATCATCATAATAATTTTTAGATGTACTCGTTAACCAAATGTAATTTTTTTCATTATCTAAGATCCTGAATTCCAATACTTTATCAGGACTGGACTTTTCTTCAATCGTTTCTCGAAAAAAAGTCGTTATTTCATGTAAATCATCCTCATGGATATGTTGAAAGAACTGATCCGTTTCTTTAAAATCCTTTCCGTTCATTTTCAATATTACGGATAATTGTGGAGATACATATTGTAATTTTCCATTCAGATCGATTATGACAATGGCATCCTTTGTATTTTCGATGATATTTTGATATTTTTTCTCCGAATCTTTTAACTTTTCCTCAGCTCTTTTTTTTTCAGAAATGTCTTCAATAATAACTTGAATGAGTTTTTTATCTCCAATATTAACAATTTTTGCTTGAATTTTCATCCAATTGAATTTAAGTTTTGGATTATCAACATTAATTTCAAAAGGATCTAAAATTCCATCTATTAAGACTTTTCTAAACATTTCTGTTAAAGTTTTAAGACTTTTAATTTGCATTATATCGATAGTGCTAAAATTCTTGCCAATTAAGTCATCTTTTTGATATAGTATAGTATCTAAAGCAGTTTGATTTAAATCCAAGATCTTGCCTTTAAGATCTACAAGAAAAATCATATACGGGGAATTTTCAAACAGATTTCGATATTTTTCTTCTTTTTCTTTTAATTTTTGATCAGAAATCATCTTTTCTGTAATATCAATCGACATCACTAGATCTGCAGGTCTACCTAAATATGTAATGGTTTTTGAAAATCCATCAATCCATTTAATCTCACCTGTCTTTGTGATAATACGATACTTGTATTGCTCAACAACATCTTTAGCACCAGACTCTTTTTTTTTAGCTTGTTCTAATACAAATGCTTTATCATCAGGATGAATTATTTTTACGAATTCGTAAGGTTTCCAATTTTGGATCTCTTCAAGGGTATACCCATTCAACTCTATTGCTTGTTTATTAAGATACTTGAATATGCCATCTTGAATTATAATTATACCCATAAATGACTGCTCAGTACTGGTCCTAAATTTTTCTTCAGATTCTCTTAAATGTTGATCAGCTTTTTTTTTCTCTGTAATGTCTCTTAGTACTGTAACAACTTGGACAACTTCTCCGTTTGTAAGGATAGGGATTTTTCTAGTCTCTGTATAAATTGCATTTCCATCAAAAACGTTACATTCTTCAGTAATCAGAGTTTTTTGCGATTCAAACACGTATTTGTATTCATCAGCTACCTTTTTTGGAAGAAATGGAAAAAGGTCAAAAGGAGTTTTACCGATTATTTCAGAAGTAAGGTCAAACTTATTGATCCATTCCATAAAAGTAGAATTGGCAATAATAATTTGTAAATTCTTATCCACGACATGTATGGGATCTCCTATTGATTCGAGAATTTTGCGATAATGCTGTTCCGATTCCTCTACTTTTTTTTCATCATCTATTTTTTGTGAAATATCTCTGACAACAAAAATGTGCTTACATCCATCTTCTTGGTTGATTAGGTCTCCCTTAGTTGAAACATTAATGTAATTTCCGTTTTTATGTTTTGCTCGATATTCAAAAGAAAAATGATGTTCATCTGCTATAGCTTTTCTCCTCGCGTTCTTAACGATTTCCAAATCATCAGGATGGACAAAACTAAGAGAATTTTTACCAATTATCTCTTTAGGTTTGTATCCCAATATTTGATAACTTTGAGGGCTTACATATGTAAAATTTCCATTTTGATCGATTTCAACTATAACATCTAGAATATTATTAATGAGTTTTTGGAATTTTTCATTAGAATTAGTAAAATCATGGCTTTGGTTCTTTATCATATCTCATCATTCTCATTTTTGAATTATTTTTAATTTTGATAATATTCTATTTTCTAATCTTTAAATAGATAAATTTCTCCTCAAAGATTGACTTGTTGGAAATAAAAAATAATTTAATAAATCCACGTGAATATTAAAATTTTTTAGGTAATAAATATCTCAATGCATCCATCACTTGATATTTTAAAACTGTTATAATCTTAACCTTAAATACATTTGTTCGTTAATTTCGTACGAAATTCAAAGATGATTTTGATAGAAAAAAAATTTATTTAGAAATCCACATTTATTAACAATAGACTATAAAGCGTTCGTAGTATAGTGGTAATATGCTGGCTTCCCAAGCCAGTGTCCCGGGTTCGACTCCCGGCGATCGCATTGCTCCAATCCCAGAAAAATATCTGGGATTATCCCGAATAATATTCTGAATTTTAGGAATAGTTGTATTTATTTATTAATCTAATTACCAGGATATTCCTTTCATAAAGCGCAGATCATTAATTATTTGTATAGCTTCGTGATTGGGCACCTCCATAAAAGCATAAAACTCATTTTGCCAAAATGCTTTTCCGGAAGTTGAGGATCGAATATCTTCGGCAAATTTTATCGAATTTCGTACTGGTAAGAGTACTTCTATAATTGCTTGATAATCCTTTTCTTGATTGATATCTTTAATTTTTGCAGAATACTTTGAAAGTAAAGTGAGCGTAGTTTTGATGTAATCGGGATGTAATTGAATGATTGTATGATAAATTGGTTCAAGCAAGATGAGTTCAGATTCGTTTAAAGCTTTTTTAAGGGCATTATAAAACATTGTGGATAATTCTGAAAACGCATTTTCGTCATCAAGGTTGTTTATGACTAAATCCTTAATGGTAATTTTTAATCCTATTAATTTTTCTCCACACAGAGGCCCATTTGATAATATCTTACCGATAATTTCAGCAATAGAATCTTGATACACTTGATTTAATTCGTCTTTATGATGGTAGATTATAATATTATTATCATGATATATCCAAAAGTCGTTAATTTCATCCCCAGCTAGAGATGTAAATTCCCCCATCATTTCTTTCAATCTTGCTTTTGATTTGATTGCTGCAATTTCATGGATTCGAAAAAATCTTGATGTTTTCTCATCGAGTCTCTCAGTTTTAAGTTTAAGCGAATTTTTATAAAGGGATGATTCTACTGAAACTATAGATGAACCATGCCTGCAGGATTCTTTAAAAACAGCTCTTGGTTCTGATGTTGATACTTTTATGCCTCTTTTTTCAAGTTCATTTGCGGTAACTTCAAGGTGTAATGGACCCATGCCAGAGAGGAGGAATTCACCATTTTCCTCATTTACTTCAAATATTAAATTTGGATCTTCGATTAGCAAATTTTCGACGGTCTCTTTCATCGTATCTAAATCTCTTAAATATTCTGGTTCGATAGAGACAGTAACCACAGGGGTAGAAACGTATTTTACACTTTCAAATGGAACCATTTTATCGATATAGTTCTTATTAATTATTGTCTCACCACTTTTTACATGCTTTAACCCTTCTATAGCCACGATATTCCCAACGGGAATTTCCTCAACTTGTTCTCTCCTTTGACCCATAAAAATTGCGGTTCTTCGTATTGTGTCAAAATTATTTTCTCGTAATAAAAATACTTCTTCTTTTTTAATACAATTTCCAGAAAAAATTCTCCCAGTGGCAACTAAACCATGCTTTTCTGCTTGCACTTTACTCAAACATATAACTAAAGGTCCATTTGGATCGCAATTAACCATAGATTTTCCAACTTCAGATGTCACATCTCCGCCCCAAATCTTACCTATTCTATATTTCTGAGCTTCAATAGGATTAGGTAGATGATCAACAACCATTTCCAGTATTGCGTTGTGTATTGGAAAATGGAGAGTCAAGTCAGCATAGGTGTCTTTCGTATATGTTTCCTTATGGTATCGTGATCTAATATCCGAAAATTTTAATTCACTATTTTCTAAAATATTTAGGGTAAAACCCCATTTATGAAGAGCTGAGCCGAATGCAACATTTCCATCAGCAGGAGATACTTGCCATTCTTCTTTAAAAGGCTTGTCAGCGTATCTTTCAATAAGAGTATTGAAATCGTTGATAATTCTGGCATATTTTTTTCTTATTTGTTCATCTGTTAGCTTTAATTCTCGGATGAGGCGATCTACTTTATTAATATAAAGAACTGGTTTCACACCTTCTTGTAGTGCTTGTTTAATAACCGTCTCAGATTGAGAAATGATTTCCTCAACGGCATCAACAACCACAACCACTCCATCTATTAACCTTAAAGCACGAGTAACCTTGCCACTGAAATCTAAATGACCCGGTGTATCAACAAGATTTATCAAAAAGGGATCGTGACCTTTTAGAGATTTCTCATAATACAACGAAATATTGGTAGATTTCATGGTAATTCCACGTCTTTGCTCTTCTTCTAAATAATCTAAAGCTCGAGCTTCTCCAGCTAAATCGGGAGATAATAAACCTGCTTCACTCAAAAGAGAATCACTTAGAGTGGTTTTTCCATGATCAATATGACCAACAAATCCGATATTTCTTATATTTTGAGTCTTTCCCATCATATCCAAAATTTCAGAAATTTCCTTACGTTGAGGCATCCTTGCTTTATTCTCTTGTTAATTATATATAATATATTATTACACCATGATTGATTTGATTAAAATTTTAGGTTTATATGACTGCAAAAGGAGCGGGAAATGAGTAATCTCATTACTCAAGATCTTCTTCATTAAGTAATGGAAGATACCAATACTTTCAGTTGGGTCAGAGTCTTCAAAGATATCATTTCCCGCATTTTAGAGGTTTAAAAATTAATTTCACCTTCTACATGTACAATTCTATTCTCAATATGTAGGCGATTATCACAATATAATTCTATAGCTTTCGGGAAGATTTTATGTTCCCATTCCAAAATCCGTGAAGCTAGTATTTCTTCAGTATCTTTAGCAAATACCGGAACGCATTTCTGAATTATAATTGGTCCGTGATCCTCACTCGCGTCTACAAAGTGAACCGTGCATCCAGATACTTTTACACCATATTTAAGCGCATCTCGATGACCATGAAGTCCTTTAAATGCAGGTAGTAATGCAGGATGAATGTTCATGACCTTGCCATCAAAAGCAGCAATAAATTTTGGACTTACAAATCTCATGTAACCTACTAATACAATTAATTCACAACCATGTTCCTTTAGCACGTTAATCATAAGTAGATCAAATTCTTCACGAGGGATATCAAGATACTTATCTGATTCTATTAAAAAATAAGGTATTTTGTGTTTTTTTGCTCTCTCCATGCAGTAAGCTCCCGGTTTATTACAAATTAACACCTCTACCGAGGCTTTTTTCTTTAAAATCCCCCCTTCGCAAGCATCAACAATTGCCTCGAAATTTGATCCGGAACCGGATGCAATCGCGCCAATCTTAACTTCTGGCATAGGATTTTTTAATTTCCATGAGTTATAAAATTTTACTTCTAGATATAATGTAATGAGATATGATAAAATTTTTATGCGATAATCCAATATAATATTTAGAGATTAATAGAATTCATTCTTAAATTCACTCTCTTGTAATAGTGATAATATCTAAGAGATAATTATTCTATTTATACAAAATCACTGAAAATTAACTTGATATTTACCA
>Ga0307445_10000395_pt1 | contig 23193 bp, 19 predicted proteins | sample SalMarSW160330MG_FD_202147 | JGI IMG/M metagenome (GOLD analysis project Ga0307445, IMG submission 202147) | Salt marsh sediment microbial communities from the Plum Island Ecosystem LTER, Massachusetts, United States - SW1603-30 | ecosystem: Environmental > Aquatic > Marine > Intertidal zone >... | reverse complement strand
ATGGCGCCTGCTCTGGCCGTCTTCGACGGCGTTGAGCGTCGTTTCCAGCTGCTCGGCGACCGCGATGGCGTGACGGTGGTGGATGACTACGCCCATCACCCGACCGAGATCCGCGCGCTGCTGGCCGCGGCACGCCAGCGGTTTCCCGAGCGGCGTCTGGTGGTTGCGTTCCAGCCACACCTGTACAGCCGTACGGAGCGCTTCGCGCTCGAGCTCGGCGCCGCCCTCGCCGGTGCCGACAGCACGATCGTGCTGCCGATCTACGCCGCACGCGAACGGCCGCTGCCAGGAGTTGCCGCGAGACTCGTGGTTGAAGCGGTGCAGAACTGCGGCGGCGTGGCAATATCGGTTTCCTCGCTCGAGGACGCGGTTCGGGTGTTGGACGGCGAGCTGCAGCGGGGGGACGTGTTGCTGACGGCCGGGGCCGGCGACATCGACCGTGTCGCCGTGGCGTGGCTCGGAGGTGGCGTGTGAGGGCGTTGCCGCCTCCGTTCCCGGCCGGCCTGCGACGGCCGCGTCCGAGGCGCGCCCGGCTGTGGGTGCGATGGCTGCCGCTGGCGCTGCCGGCCGTGCTCCCACTGGCGTTGCTCTGGCGGGTGGGGACGGTCCAGATCCAAGGCTGTCCTGGCCTTCCGGCCTCGGCGTGCCGTTCGCTCCACGACCTGGTCGGAACCCCTGTTGTGCTACTCCACCTCGACCGTATTCGCGATGATGTCCAGGCGTGGCCGGGAGTGGCGCTGGTCGAGGTCCGCTTCGAGGCGCCGGGTACCTTGTCGGTAACGGCGCATCCTGCGGAGGCGGCCGGCTCGGTTCGGGTAGGCAGGGGGTGGCGGGCCGTCTGCGCCGACGGCCAGGTTGGAGCTGCGCTGACAGCGCCGCAGCCACCGGTCCTGGCTGGCTTCGGTGCCGACCGCGGCAAGCTGGCCTCGGCGCTCGTTGTCGGTCGGCGGCTGGCAAGGCAGACGGGCCTCGTCGTCCGGCGCTTGCGCCGCATCCTTCCCGACGACCTCGAGGTCGTGCTCGCCGACAGCGGCGGGGAGTCGTACACCATCCACGTGGTGCCCGGCGGGAGCAGGGCAGAGCGAGCCTGGTGCGAGCTGCTCCGGACCGGCGGCGCCGGCGCGTGGGCCGACCTGCGTGGAGATTTCCGAATGGTCATTGGGGGTGCTCGATGAGCGACCTCGAGCCCCTGGTCGGTATCGATGTCGGTTCCAGCGCCGTCTCGGTCGTGGTGGCGGTTGATGAGGGTGATGACCTCGTTATCCAGGGGTGCGGCCAGGCCCGGCACGATGCGGCCCGCAAAGGGGTCATCGCCGACCTGGAGGAGGTCGCCGAGGCGGTGCGTGCCGCCGCCGAGGAGGCCGAGGCCATGTCCTCGCTGCCTGTAGAGGAGGCCGTGGCCGGTATCGGCGGGACGCCCATCCAGGGCGCGCGGGCGACAGCATCCGTACCGGTGACCGGGCGCAACCACACGGTGTCCGAGGAGGACCAGCGGCGGGCGCTGGCCGCCTGCGCCCATGTCTCGATACCCCCCGACTACCGGGTTCTCGACATCGTCCCATGCGGCTTTGCGCTCGATGGCCAGGGAGGGCTGGCGCGTCCGCTCGGGATGCCCGGCCGCCGGCTTGACGCCTCGGCGTATGTGCTCTACACGCACAGGACCCACGCCGACACTGTGGAGCAGGCGGTGAACCACGCGGGCGTTGCGGTCAGTCGCCTCGTCCACGAGGCGCTTGCCGCCAGCGAGGCGGTACTCCTGCCGGACGAACGGGATCTGGGCTGCCTACTGCTGGACGTCGGCTACGGCTCCTCCGAGTGGGCCCTGTTTTCAGAGGGCGGCGTGGTCGCGATCGGCGCCACGCCGGTAGCGGGGCGGGTGTTCACCAACGACATTGCGGTCGTGCTGAAGACGACAACCGCGGCCGCGGAGAGTGTGAAGCGGCGGTTCGGCGGCGCTCCCGACAGCGAGAGAATCGATGGCGAGGGTCTCGAGGTGCCGTCACTTGGTGGCGACGGGGTTCTGGTGTACCCAGGGCGTTTCGCCGCCGAGATCGTACACGAGCGGTTGCGCGACCTTCTGATACGGGTCCACAGGGCCCTCCTGGAGGATGGCCTCGATGCGCTGCCGAGGGCCGGCCTGGTATTGACTGGCGGAGGCTCCCTCCTCGAGGGTATGGTGGAGTTGGCTCAAGAGATTTTTGGTGTTCGCGTGCGCGTGGGTGCTTCGCGTACTCTGGCAGGGCTCACCGAGCCCGTTTCCGGTCCCGAGTGGACCGTGGCGTGCGGCCTGGTATTGTCGGAGCACCGGCGGCGCCACGATCAGACGGCATTCCGCCAGAGCGGACAGGCGGGGGTCCTTGCCTGGATCCGCCACGCTCTGGGAGAGTTCTTCGAGCTAGGAGGTGGATCGTGATCGAGTTTGACAACGGTGCGGCGAAAGAGGGTCGGCGGCGCGGGTCGTCAGAGAAGCAGGATGAGGCGATGATCCTGCTCGACGACGGCATCTCGCCCGCCAGAATCAAGGTCATCGGCGTAGGAGGGGGCGGCTGCAACTCGGTGAACCGCATGATCGATGCCGGCCTGGGCGGGGTCGAGTTTATTGCGGCCAACACCGACGTGCAGGCGCTCGGGCACTCGCGGGCCGCGGTCAAGCTGCAGCTCGGCCAGGAGCTGACGCGAGGCCTCGGCGCCGGCGCCAACCCCGAGGTCGGCCGCAACGCCGCTCTCGAGGAGACGGAGCGCATCTTCGATCTCATCGACGGTGCGGACATGGTGTTCATCACCTGTGGGATGGGCGGGGGCACCGGCACCGGGGCAACGCCGATCATCGCCCAGATGGCGGCCGACGCGGGAGCTCTGACGGTGGCGGTGGTGACCAAGCCCTTCAGCTTCGAGGGCTCGAGGCGACGCAAGGTGGCGGAGGAGGGGATCGCCTCGCTGGCGGAGAATGTCGACACGCTCATCACGATCCCCAACGACCGCCTCCTTAAGTTTGTCGAGCGGACGACCAACTTCACGGAGGCGATGCGGATCGCCGATGACGTCCTGCGCCAAGCCGTCCAGGGCATCGCCGACATCATCACAGTGCCGGGCCTCATCAACCGCGATTTTGCGGACGTGCGGACCGTCATGAAGGGGATGGGGCACGCCATCATGGGGATCGGTGTCGCCTCGGGCGAGCACCGTGCGGTGGAAGCCGCACAGCAGGCGATCGCCTCGCCGTTGCTGGAGGAGACTTCCATCGAGGGTGCCCGCGGCGTGCTCATCAACATCTCCGGCGGCGACGACCTGACCCTCAACGAGATCAACGAGGCGGCGGAGATTATCACCGAGGGGACCGACGCCCAGGCGCAGATCCTGTTCGGGGCCGTCATCGATCCCACACTCGAGGATCAGATCCAGGTGACGGTGATTGCCACGGGTTTCCGGGCCGAGCAGGAGTCGGCGCAGATTCCGGCCCAGCAGCCCGACCTCGGCGTCCGGCGAGACGAACTCGAGCCGGGCCAGCGGCGGGGCAGTCGGTTCTTCATTCCGGGCGGCCCGAACCCGCAGTACGGGATCAACCTCGGCGACAAGGATGAGTACGAGATCCCGGCAATCCTGCGCAAGCAGATGGACTGACGTCATGTGGAGGTTCCGGAGAAGCGGGGGACAGATGACTTGAACCTACGGTCGGAGGGAACCGTTTCCCTGTCTGGGTGCCGGCCTGTCGATCCACCTCCCGTCAGGCGGCACCCTTTCTTTTGGTAAAGCCGGTTCCATGTCTTGTGACCATGCTTGACAGCGTCTGTTGACTGGTGGTATCTCTTGATCATGAAAGTGCAAAGATTGGGCATAGTAATCTCAGCTTTGTTGGTCTTGGCGCTGCCCGCGCAGGCGACCGCCCAGGGTCGTGTCCCACTCGACGCCAAGCTTAAGCGCGCACAGGCCAAGCTCGCGAAGGCTCAGAAACTCTTGACGGACGGGAGCTTCGCCCAGGCTGAAAAGGAGTTCCGCGGGGCAATGAAGCTGCGGCCGGAACTGCCCGGGTCGTACCTCGGTATCGGTGCCGCGCTGGTCGGTCAGAAGAAGTTCGCCGAGGCGTTGCCCGTGCTGAACGAGGCGGAAGACAAGTTCGTGGAGTACGAGCGGAAGGTGCAGTCGGCCGAGCTGCAGAGTCAGCAGTGGTCGGGGAACCGGGAGAGCGTTGGCATCACACACGTGACGCCCAGCCGGCCCGGCCAGGACTTTTTGCGCAAGGGTACGCACCGGTCTCTGGTCGATCTGATCCAGGAGCGGCTGGCCGCCGAGCCGGACCTCAGACCGGAGAGGTGGAGCATCGAGGAGCTGTCGGTGATTCCGGCGCAGGTGTTCTACTTCGAGGGCGTTGCCTTCCTTCGCAGCGGTGATCAGACAAAGGGCGTGCGTGCGCTGCGGCAATGTCTGCTGATCGATCCGGGCCACGGCCTGGCTCACTACAACCTGGCGGTTGCGGAGTTCATGGCCGGCCACGTGCCGCAGGCCAAGAAGCATCTTGACGCCGCGGTCGCAGTCGGCGTCAAGGCGAATCCGAGGTTCGTTAGCGACGTCGAGGCCGCAGTCAAGCGCGCCCCGTAGTCCTGACTCGGTCCGTCCACTCGCAAGTTGCCGCGACTGCAGATAGGCAAGCCGAGCCGTGCCCTTCGCCTCCCGCCGGCCTCGCTACGATCGTTCGCGAGCTGTCCGGACGAGCTGCTCCACCAGACGGCGGCAGAAGCCGTCGAAGTCCCCCGACGAGCAGGCAACAACGACGTCGCCGTCCTCGAGGATCGGCAGGACGATGCTCACCGGGTCCTCTCCCTGCTCGGGCAGGCACACGCTCAGGCCCCTGCTCTCCAGGTCGCTGGCGAGGCGGGCGCGGTCGAGGCGGTCCCCGCGCTGCAGGCGCTCGTGGTGGTAGACAGGCGCGATCACGGCCATGTCGGCCCCGCTCAGCGCCTTGACGTAGGCGTCGTGAAACAGGCTTCGGCCGGCCGTCAGAGAGCGTGGCTCGTAGGCGACGAGCAACCGTCGGTCCGGCCAACGGTCGCGCGCTGCGCCGATGGTGGCGGCGACGGCTGTCGGGTGATGGGCAAAGTCATCGACAACCGTGATGCCGTTGACCTCGCCGACGACCTCGAGCCGACGCCTGACGCCCGGGAAACGCGCGAGGGCGGCGAGAGCCTCAGTGGCGGGGACGCCGGCCAGCGTGGCTGCCGCAAACGCCATCGCTGCATTGTGCAGGTTGTAGCGTCCGGCGACAGGGATGCGAAGAGCCAACTCCATGTCCCGCCAACGGAGCAGGGCGCTGCCGCCGTCGGGTCCGGACCTCTCCTGCGAGAGCTGCAGCTCGTGATCCGGCTCCGGGCCGACATGGATCCGCGGCGCGGTGGCGTCGCGGATGGCCTCGAGGGTGACCGAGGAGAACGCGTTGACAACGATCGTCCCGTGCGGTGGCACCTGCGCCGTTCCGGCGCGAAAGCCGGTCAGAACGGCATCGAGCGAGGGGTAGATGTCGGCGTGGTCGAGCTCGACCGGACCGAGCACGAACAGGTTCGGGCGGTAGTGGAGGAACTTCGGGCCGCGGTCGAAGAACGCGGTGTTGTACTCGTCGCCCTCGATGACCATCCACGGCCCCTGCCCGAGCCGGAACGACCTCTGGCTCCAGCTCAGCATGCCGCCGACAAGGAAGGTCGGATCCGTGCCGGAGGCTTCGAGGATCCACGCCAGCATCGCGGAGGTGGTGGTCTTGCCGTGGGTCCCGGCGACCACGATGGCCTCGCGACTCTCCGCCAACAGGTAGTGTGCAACGGCCTCCGCCTGTGCCAGGTAGGGAATGCGGCGACGCAGGACCTCGCGGACCTCGGGGTTGTCGCGCCCGACGGCGTTGCCGATGATGACCCGGTCGACCGAGGTCGGGATGGCGGCGGCGTCGAAGCCCAGACGGACCGGCAGGCCGAGCTCCTCGAGGATGGTGCTCATCGGCGGGTAGAGGTGCGAGTCGACGCCTTCCACCCTGTGACCGGCGAGGTGGAGGAGCCCGGCGAGGGAGGCCATGGCCGTGCCCCCGATGGGGAGCATGTAGAGGTGCTCTCTCCCCTGGTACGGCTCTTGCAAAACTTTCTCCGCGCTGGGGTTGCAGCGGCTACTGCGAACCCCTAAGATGATCTGCGTTCGCGCGGAGGATACCATGAAGGAGGACGCGACATGTTGAAGGTTTTTCGCTACGTGGCACTTGCCGGCTTGCTCGTCGTGCCGTCGCTGGCAGCGGTTGCCCAGGAGGCTCACGCCACGGGGCCGAAGCTCGATGTCCCGCAGAAGGTGAAGGACTTCGGGACCGTCCCGCAAGGGAAGGTCATCGAGGCGACCTTCCAGCTCGCCAATGAAGGGACCGGAACCCTCGAGGTCCGGGCTGTGCGCCCGACCTGCGGCTGCACGGTCGTCGACTTCGACCGCAAGGTGGAGCCCGGCAAGACGGGCCTGGTGAAGGCCAAGGTAGATACCGCCGAGTTCACCGGTCCGATCACCAAGTCGATGCTGGTGATGACCAACGACCCCAACGACCCCACGACCACACTGGTCGTCAAGGCGACGGTGCAACCCTACCTGGAGATCCTGCCGCGGCCGCTGGTTCGCTTCAACGCCATCCAGGGCGAGGCGGCCAGCAACGATGTCACGCTGGTGGCCGACAAGGACCGGGAGTTCAAGGTTACGAAGGTGGAAGCGAACGTCCCCTACCTGACATCTTCGGTAAAGGCGCTCGGCAAGGACGAGCTCGTCCCTGACAAGGGCAAGACGCAGTACGACATCAGCATCAACCTCGCCCCTAACGCTCCTGTCGGCCCCGTCAACGGGATGGTGACGGTGTTCACCGACTACCCGGAGGCGCCACAGGTCAAGGTCAGGGTGTTCGGCGTTGTCCGCGCTCTCGTTCATGTCACGCCGGGCAACATTCAGTTCGGGACCGTGGAGAGCAAGGTCAAGCCGGGCAGGAACGTTTTCGTCGTCAACAACCAGGAAAAGCCGATCCACGTCACCGGTGCCAAGATCGATGACGACGCGTTCACGGTCGGGGTGCTGCCGATCGAGGCGGGCAAGAGGTACCAGATCACCGTAACCGTCAAGGCAGAGGCGCCCGCCGGTCTCCACAAGACGGTTCTGCACATCAATACCGACGACCCGAAGTTCTCGGATCTCCAGGTGCAGGTGGCGGCCAACCTCAAGTGAGCTCCGGCACAGGCGATTCACGAGCGGCTGCAGCGAGATCTGCGAGACGTCGGTCGGAGCCGGGGAGCCGGCGGTGAGCCGCCGGACGGAAGCTCGGCAGCATGTCGATGGCAGCGAGACGCGAGCCGCCTGGTGATGGCTGGTGCATCACTGGTTGCAGTAGATCACGAGTGAGTAAAGCGGTCCACACGGCGGGGTCCTGTCGGGGCCCTGCCGCTGTGCTCTCTGGCGGTGTTCGGTAAGATGGCGCGATGATGGCTGTGAAGGCTCTCGATTGGGACGACGGCGCGCTGCTGTTATTCGACCAGCGGCAGCTGCCGGTGCGCACGGCGTGGGTCCGCTGTACGACCGCAGGCGAGGTTGCTGCGGCCATCGCGCAGCTGGTGGTCCGAGGCGCCCCGGCGATCGGTGTTGCCGCCGCCTACGGCGTCGCCTTGTCGGCTCGGCGCGACCCGGAGCTCGCCAGCTTGGAGGTGGCGGCCAGGGGCCTCGAAGCGGCGCGGCCGACCGCTGTCAACCTGACCTGGGCGGTGCAGCGGCTGCTCGCGCGCCTGCGGGGTGTGCCCGAGCGGGAGCGTGCGGCAGTCGCTCTCGCCGAGGCGCGTGCAATCCAGGCCGAGGACGAGGATGCCTGCCGGCACATGGCGCAGTATGGGGCCGATCTGTTTCCTGACGCCGAGGTCGAAATCCTGACCCACTGCAATACCGGCGCACTCGCTACGGCGGGGATTGGCACAGCCCTCGGCGTGGTCCGGGAGATCGCATCGAGGGGGCGCCTCGGCCGGCTCTGGATGTGCGAGGCGCGGCCGGTACAGCAGGGCGCCCGGCTGACCGCGTGGGAGGCCGAGAGGGAGGGACTGCCGGCGACGTTGATCTGTGACACGGCCGCCGGCGCCGTGCTTTCGCAGCGGCCGATTGCGGCGGTGGTCCTTGGCGCCGATCGAATCGCGGCTGATGGCAGCGCGGCCAACAAGATCGGGACGTATCAGCTGGCGGTACTGGCCGCACGGCACGGCGTCGCGTTCTACGTCGTTGCTCCAACCTCGACCATCGACCTCGATCTGCCCGACGGCAGCTCGATCCCAATCGAGGAACGCGACGCCGACGAGGTCCGGCGGGTGCGCGGTGTGCAGGTGGCGCCGCCGGAGATCGAGGTCTTCAACCCGGCCTTTGACGTCACGCCGCCCGATCTCGTCACCGCCATCGTGACCGAGAAGGGCGTGGCCCGTCCACCGTTTGCTGCGGGGCTCCGTGTCCTGTGTGGGAGGTCGTGAATCATGCGGGCCGGCCGCACGCTGGGGATCGAGACCTCGTGCGACGAGACGTCGGTTGCGGTTCTCGACGGCGACGGCCGTGTCGAGGTGAACCTCCTTTCGAGCCAGGTCGCTGCGCACGCGCCGTTCGGCGGCGTCGTGCCGGAGCTGGCCTCGCGCGAGCACCTGAGGGCCCTGCCCGTGCTGGCCGCCGATGCCCTCCGCCGAGCCGGCGGACCGCCGGAGCTGGTGGCAGTGACCTGTGGCCCCGGTCTGATCGGCGCGCTGCTGGTCGGGGTGCGCTTCGCGTCCGCCTTCGCCTGGGGCCGGCGGCTGCCGCTGGTGGCCGTGGATCACTTGGAGGGGCACCTGGCTTCGCCGTTCCTGAACCTCGAGGGCGGGCCGGCGTCTGAGATGCCGGAGCCGGTGCTGGCGCTTGTCGCCTCAGGCGGTCACTCGAGCTGGTACCTGCTACAGAACAGCCGTGCCGAGCGCTGTTGCCGAACCCGGGACGATGCCGCGGGGGAGGCCTTCGACAAGGTGGCACAGGCGCTGGGGCTGCCCTACCCGGGCGGTCCGGTGGTGGATCGCCTGGCACGGCACGGCGACCCCGGGGCGGTGAAGCTTCCCCGACCGCGCCTCAAGGACAACCCACTCGACTTCTCCTTCTCGGGTCTGAAGTCGGCGACGATTCGGCATATCCGTGCCGCCGGCCTCGAGGGCAACGGCGATCCCGAGCCGTCGCGAGAGGTCCACGATCTTCTGGCCTCTTTCGAGCTGGCGGTTGTCGACCACCTGCTGCAGCCGCTCGAGGAGCTGGCGGCACGCCACCGGCCGCGTCTGCTGACCGCCTCCGGCGGTGTGGCGGCGAACACCCTGCTGCGGCGGCGGCTTGAGCGAGCCGGAAGTGAGTTGGGTGTGGAGGTGTTGCTGCCGCCACGCGCGCTGACAACGGACAATGCGGCGATGATCGCTCGAGCAGGTCAGCTGGCGTTTCTCAGGGGCGAGCGTCACGATCCGCGACGGCTGGACGCGCGCGCGAGCCGCAAATGGCAGCCGCCGGGCATGTGCAGGGCGTCATGAGTACGGCGAGGACTCGCAACTTCTCGATCATTGCTCATATCGACCATGGGAAGTCGACGCTGGCTGATCGCATCCTCGAGCTGACCGGTGCGGTGTCGGCCAGGGACATGAAGGCGCAGCTGCTCGACGACATGGACCTCGAGCGCGAGCGCGGAATCACCATCAAGGCGCACGCGGTGTCGCTGAGCTATCGCGCCAAGGATGGGGAGATCTACACACTGAACCTGATCGACACACCGGGTCACGTTGACTTCTCGTACGAGGTCTCACGCTCTCTGGCGGCGTGTGAGGGCGCGCTGCTCGTCGTGGATGCAACCCAGGGCGTCGAGGCGCAGACGTTGGCGAATGCCTACGTAGCACTCGACAACGATCTCGAGATCATCCCGGTCATCAACAAGATCGATTTGCCGTCGGCGGATCCCGAGCGGGTAGCCGAACAGATCGAACAGGTGGTTGGGCTGCCGGCCGAGGAGGCGTTTCTGGTATCGGCCAAGACCGGAGATGGGGTACCGGCGTTGCTGGAGGCGCTGGTAGCGAAGGTCCCACCCCCGACCGGAGATGAGGATGCCCCTCTCAGCGCGCTGCTGTTCGACGCCTGGTACGATCCCTACCGCGGAGTTTGCTGCCTGATCCGGGTCAAGGAGGGCACGATCCGCCTCAAGCAGAGGATCCGGTTCATGTCCACCGGCTCCACCTTCGACATCGAGGAGCTGGGGCGGTTCGCACCCAAGGCCCAGCCGGCCGATCATCTCGGTCCCGGCTCCGTTGGGTACATGTTCGCGACCATCAAGGAGCTCGACCAGACTCGAGTCGGCGACACCATCACCGACGACCGGCATCCGGCTGCCGCTGCCCTGCCGGGCTTCAAAGAGGCGAAGCCGGTGGTGTTCGCCGGCCTCTTTCCGATCGACTCTGCCGACTACCAGGATCTGCGGGATGCGCTCGACAAGCTGCGGCTCAACGATGCCTCGTTCACGTTCGAGCCGGACACCTCGCAGGCGCTCGGGTTCGGGTTCCGTTGCGGGTACCTCGGGCTCCTGCACATGGAAATCGTTCAGCAGCGCCTGGAGCGGGAGTTCGGGCTCGACCTGATCACCACGGCGCCGAGCGTTCGCTACCGCGTCATCACCACCTCCGGGGAGGAGATCTGGGTCGACAACCCGAAGGACCTGCCGGACGCGGGGCGGATCGATACCATTGCGGAGCCCATGATCGACGCCACGATCCTGACCCGGGACGACGCAGTTGGTCCGATTCTCAAGCTCTGTGAGGACCGTCGTGGGGTCCAGAAGCGCCTCGAGTACGTGGGCCCGCAGCGAGTCCTGATCGAGTACCGTCTGCCGCTCGCCGACGTTGTCCTGGATTTCTACGACAAGCTGAAGAGCGTCTCGCGAGGCTATGCCTCCTTCGACTACCAGCTTATCGGCTACGATGAGGCCAACCTCGTCAAGCTGGACGTCCTCGTCAACGGCGAGGCGGTGGACGCGCTATCCATTATCGTTCATCATGAGGGCGCCTACCGGCGGGGTCAGACGCTGGTGTCGAAGATGAAAGAGGTCATTCCCCGGCAGCTGTACGAGGTGGTCATCCAGGCGGCCGTCGGCCGGAGGGTGATCTCCCGCGCTGTGGTCAAGGCCCTGCGCAAGAACGTGCTCGCCAAGTGCTACGGTGGTGATGTGACGCGCAAGAAGAAGCTCTTGGAGAAACAAAAGGAGGGCAAGAAGCGCCTCAAGCGGGTGGGCCACGTGGAGGTCCCCCAAGAGGCCTTTCTCGCCGTTCTCAAGGTGGAGGACTGATGAAGAGGTCGGTGACGCGCGAGTACTACGAGGCGATTCTGGTGGCCGTTATTCTGGCCCTGTTCGCTCGCACCTTCGTCTTCGAAAACTTCAAGATTCCATCCGGCTCGATGGAGAATAACTTGCTCGTCGGTGACCATCTGGTGGTCAACAAGTTCATCTACGGACCTCACTTTTCGGCGGCGCTGGAGCACTTGCTGCCGTACCGTGATCCGAGGCGTGGGGACGTGGTGGTGTTCAAGTTCCCTGAGGATCCCCGGCGTGACTTCATCAAGCGCTGCATCGCACTTCCCGGAGACACCGTCGAGATCCGTGCCAAGGAGGTCTACCTCAACGGCGTGCTGCAACAGGAGCCTTACGTGGTCCACAAGGATCCGATGGTCTACCCGGACTCGCCCCTGGAGCCGCCGAGCCTCCGCCTGCGTGACAACTTCGGGCCCTACACCGTGCCGCCCGGAACCATCTTCTGCCTCGGCGACAACCGTGACAACTCTCTCGACTCCCGTTTTTGGGGGCCGGTGCCGCGCAGTTACCTCAAGGGTCGAGCGGTGATCATCTACTGGTCGTATGAAGCGCCGCGCAACGATTGGCGTTGGCAGGGGTTGGGCCACCGCCTACGCCAACTCTGGGACGTGTTCATCCACTTCCTGACAAAGACCCGCTGGGACCGTACGTTCCGCCTGATCCGCTGACGGCTGTTGCCCGTTCGGCTGACTGGCAGTAACATGGGAGCAGCCCGTTTCCCCGGGAAGGAGGACGAGGATGATCCGGTTCCGTGATGAGCGTGGTCAGATCAACGCCGGGTGCTTCATTGCGGTGATCGTGCTCGCCATCGCGGTGGTCATCGCCGTCAAGACTGTGCCGGTGCTCGTCAACATGGGGGACCTGCAGAAGGAGATCGAGCTGCTGGCCGAGCGCGCAACGCTCTCGACCTATACGAATAGGCTCATCAAGGGCCGGATCCTGCAGAAGGCCGAGGCGCTCCACCTCCCGGTTGCCCCGGAGAACATCGTCGTCAAGCGGAACTCACAGTTCATCGACATTACCGTGACCTACGATATCGAGATCCACTACCCCCTCTATACGTACCACTGGCACAAGGTCCATCAGGTCACCGGCAGACTCTTCTAGAGGCCCGGCCGGAACCCCCGTTCTACTGCGATACGGGATCATCTGCGGGTTTGGCGCTCTCGAGGATGCGTGCAGCGCATCCACAAGGAGCAAGTCCCGCGGAGCCCGTCCGTTGATTGTTGCGGCGCTCTCCGCGGGCGTGTGTGGCGGGCTACGTGGTGCTTGCTCCTTCGGACATCTCCTGGAGGATGCGTTGGGCTGCTGCGGCCGGGTCGTCGGCGCGGGTAACAGGACGGCCAACGACGAGAACGTCCGCGCCGTCGGCCATCGCCGCTGCCGGCGTGACGATACGTTTCTGGTCGTCGCCGGCTGCCCAGGCTGGACGGATACCCGGCGTGACGATGAGGAAGTCGGGGCCGCAGGCGCCTCGAATGAGGGCGGTCTCCTTCGCCGAGGCAACGACACCGTCAAGGTTGCAGCTCCGCGCCATGCGGGCCCAGCGTACGACCAGCTCCTCCGGAGCGACGGCAAGCCCGAGCTCCTCGAGGGCGGCGCGGTCGAGGCTGGTGAGCACGGTGACCGCGAGGATCTTTGGGGCCCGGGATGTTGCGGCAGAGCGGGCGCCGTCGACAGCTGCGCGGAGCATCTCGGCGCCGCCACTGGCGTGGACGTTGAACATGTCGGCTCCGGATGCCGCGCAGTTGGCGGCGGCGCGAGCCACGGTAGCGGGAATGTCGTGGAGCTTGAGGTCGAGGAAGACGCGGCTGCCGAGCGCGCTGACGCGCCGTACGAGGTCGGGTCCATGCGCGGTGAACCCTTCGAGGCCGACCTTGAGCCAGCCGGCGTGGGGTGCTACAGCTTTACCGGTGGCTTCGATCCAGTGGCGGTCGCTGCCGTCGAGAGCGATGCACAGAGCCTCACGAGCGTCAGCCATCTTGTGCCTCCATGGCGCCGGTGAGCGAAGCGACCCGTGCCACACCCTGGTCGCGACAGTAGGTCTCGAGCTCGGCGAGGATCTCCAGCATGGCGCCGGGACGGCGGAAGGTCGCGGTGCCCACCTGAACCGCGGATGCACCGGCGAGCAGGAACCGAACCACATCGAGACCGCTCTCGATACCACCGAGACCGACGACGGGGAGCTCGGGCAGTGCAAGGTGGACCTCATGAACCATGCGTAGGGCAATGGGCAGGATTGCCGGCCCCGACAGGCCGCCGAAGGTTCGGGCGAGCTCCGGGCGTCGACGGAAGGGGTCGACGGCCATGGCGCGGATCGTGTTGACCAGCGATACCGCATCGGCTCCGCCGGCAGTCGCGGCTCGCGCCGTCGCCACCAGGTCGGGCGCGTTGGGAGACAGCTTGACCCACAAGGGTCGGGCGGTTGCCGCGCGGCAACGAGACGTCAGACTCTCGAGCGTGCGTGGGTCGTGGCCGAACTCGATTCCGCCCGACGAGACGTTGGGGCAGGAGACATTCAGCTCGTAGCCAGCAATGCCGATCTCCGCCTCGCAGCGTTCGATGACAGTCAGATAGTCCGCTGCCGACTCTCCGAAAACATTGACGATGACGACGGCCCGCCTCTCTCGCAGGGCGGGGAGCTGGTCGCGGCAGAAGACATCGACGCCGATGTTCTCCAGCCCGATCGCGTTCAGCATGCCGGACGGCGTCTCGGCAATGCGGGGCATCGGCGCGCCCGCCCGCGGTCGCGGGCTCAGTCCCTTTGTCACCACGCCGCCGAGGTTCTCGGGAGGACAGAAGTCAGCGAGATCGAGCCCGTAGCCAAAGGTGCCGGAGGCCGCGAGGATGGGGTTGATGAGCTCGAGCGAGCCGACCCTGGCGCTCAGATCCGGTGTCAGCATGCGGCCCCCCAGTCGATGAGGAGGCCATCCACGACGGGACCCTCGCTGCAGACCCGAAGGTGGCCGCCACCTGCGGTGGGGACGATACACCCGAGGCAGACACCGACGCCGCACGCCATGCGTTCCTCGAGGGCGACGCTGACTGGAATCCCCCATCTCTCGCCGACCCGGGTAGCTGCTCGCAGCATGGGCATCGGACCGCAGGCCCAGATCGCTGCGTAGCGCCCCCCGTCGGCCAGGTTTCGGTCGAGGGCCTGGGTGACCAGTCCGGCCTCGCCGGCGGAACCGTCATCGGTGACCAAGACCAGCTCCCCCCCGGTGGCAGCCGTTGCGGCCCGACAGCGTTCGGGCTCGATCAGCTCGGCGGCCGATGCTGCGCCGAGATACAGGTCACATCGTGCTGTCGTGCCGGCGAGCTGATTCGCAGCGAACAGCAGCGGTGGCAGGCCAATCCCTCCGGATACGAGGGCCACCGACGCTGGCGCCGGCTCGCACGGGAAGCCGACTCCGAGCGGGCCGATGATCCGGGCCCGAGTTCCCAGCGGAAGCTGTTGCCACAGGGCTGTTCCAGGTCCGACGGTCTTGATCATCAGCTCGATCGTTGACTCGCCGGCGTCGGCGTCGACACCGGCGATCGAGTAGGCACGACCCCAGAACGGCCGGTCCCCGTGCTCGGGGCGGAGCATGACGAACTGACCGGGGGTCGGCGGGGGGGCGATGACCCGGAGGCTGAAGTGGACTGAGTAGCAGGTCGGCGTGAGACGACGGCGGACCGCCAGGGTGGCGGAGTGGTCGGAACGCGTTACCATGGCCGCTGCATTATGCGCGTTTCTCGGCTCGTGATCCAGAGTGTGGGTGCCGGCGGACTGATCGGGCTCCTGGTCCTGGTGCTGCTCCTGCGCCTCAATCCGGAGGTGGAGCCATCCGCGGCGCAGCTTGGTCTTGCGGGCTTGGTGTGGTTCTGCTGGGGCGCAGTGACCTGCGGCTCTGTGTTGGCCGTGGCGGTCTGGGCCGTCTTCGTGTTCCGGGGACGGCGGTGGCGGCAGGAGCGCAGCCTGTTCTTTCCGTTGTGCGCTGCGATCTTCTTCGTTGCGGCCGTGACGAGCCACCTGAACGCCGACCTCCACCAGTACTTTCTGTCGGGAACCGGTCACAGAACACTGGGGCAGGATGCAGTGACCTGGCTTGCGGCAGCGGTACTGGTGTTGGCCGCCGGCTTCTGGGTCGGCCGGCGACCGAGCCACCTCGGACGTCTCACTCTGGTGGCGCTGGTTCTCGCTCTCCCGCTCCTGCGGGTCGTATGGCAGCCAACGCCCGGGCCGGGCGAGCGCACGGTAGCCGCACGGCCGCTCGGGGTGCCGTCCCGGCCGCTGCTCGTCATCGGGGTGGAGGGGCTGGACGCGAACTTCTTGCTCGCGAACGCAGCCTCCGACCGGTTTCCAAGCCTGCAGCGGTTGGTGAACGAAGGATCGTGGGGCGTCCTGCAACCAGGACGGCCATACCTGCGACGCTCCCTGTGGACAACGACCGCGACCGGGGCCTTCCCTCATCGGCATGGCGTCAAGTCGAGATGGGCCTGGGAGCTGTCACCGGTTTTCTCGCAGCCGATTCGGTTGCTTCCGTGGACGCCGGTGGGCTCCGGATGGGTGCTCCCTTGGGGGATAACCGACCGCGTGCCGACGCCACCCTCCTTGCTGCCGCCCCTCTGGCAACGGCTGCGTGCCGCCGGGGTGCCGACTGCGGCGATCGAATGGCCGGGGGTCTGGGCGCCGGGTGTGGTCGGACCCCGTGACTGGCGTACGCCGGACTCCGAGGACGGGGAGCTGGGCGCCGATTTTCGGAGCTCGCTGGTGGCCGTGCTGGAGCCCTTCCCCAACGATCGCGACGCTGTTCTTGGCAGCGTGCTGGATGACCTGGCGGAGGTGCGGGCGGTACGGCAGCAGCAGCCACGAGTGACGGGAACGGTGTGGGTTTACCTCCACGCACTCGGCACCTTCCGGCACCTGCTGCAGCCGCACGGTGCGGCGGACACGGCGGAACGCGCGGTGCAAGATCTCATGCTCGAGCTGTTCGACGCGCAGCTGCACTCTCTCCTGGCGGCTGCAGGGCCGGGAGCCCTGGTCGCCGTTGTCTCACCCTACGGCCTGGCTACTCCGGGACCGTGGGAAAGACTGAAGCGTTTACTCGGAGTGGGGGGAAGCTGGCGTGCCTCTGCACGGTCCTGCCCTGACGGGGTTCTGATCCTGCTCGGTCAGGGGGTCGTGCCGGGGCAGCGGATGAAGCCGGCCCAGCTCGTAGATGTGACGCCGACCCTGTGCTACCTGCTCCGTCTCCCCGTGGCACAGTCCATGGAGGGTCGCGTGATCCTCGACGCCATCGATCCCGGCTACCTGGCGGCGACGCCCCTCCGCGTCGTCGACTAGGACCGTGCACCGCAAAGCCCGTCTGTGACGGAGTGACGAAGTGACGGAGGCCCCCACCCGCCCCCGGGGATCTCAAGACGCGAGAAGCTAGACGCGAGACGGCTGGGGCGGCGGCCCCAGACGGCCGCCGAGGCAACGCAGTAGCCTGGCCGGATGATTCGGGCCCGCTACTTCGCTTCGTACCAGGAGTTGCCCCTGCCGACGTCGACAACGAGGGGGACATCGAGGCGGACAACGCCTTCCATGACCTCCCTGACCAGGGCGGCGGCGGCATCGGCTCGTGCGGCCGGGGCCTCGAGGACGAGCTCATCGTGGACCTGGAGGAGCAGACGGGCCTCGATCTCTGGAAGGCGGCGGTCGAGAGCGATCATCGCGAGCTTGATGATGTCGGCAGCGGTGCCCTGGATGGGTGCGTTGATGGCCATCCGCTCGGCTGCGGCGCGGACGTTGGCGGAGCCATGGTCGAGGTTGGCGATGCGCCGGACGCGACCGAACAACGTCGCGACCACGCCGTCCCGTCGCGCCGCAGCCCGCAGACCGTCCATGTATGCCTTGACTCCGGGGAAGCGCGCGAAGTAGGTATCGATGAACGCCTGCGCCTCCGCTGGCGCCAGGCCCAGATCACGCCCTAGCGAGAACGCGCCCATCCCGTAGATCAGGCCGAAGTTGACGGTTTTGGCCGATCTGCGTTCGGTGTCGCTAACCTGGGTGGGCTGCTTGCCGAGAACGGCGGCAGCCGTGGCGCGGTGGATGTCCTCGCCACGCCGAAAGGCATCTCGCAGGGTCGCATCCCCGGACATGTGGGCGAGCACCCGGAGCTCGATCTGAGAGTAGTCGGCGGCGATCAGCAGCCAACCCGGCTGGGCCACGAATGCGCGACGGACCTCGCGGCCGAGCTCGGTGCGGACGGGGATGTTCTGCAGGTTCGGATCCGAGGATGACAGGCGGCCAGTGGCCGCGACCGTCTGGTGGAATCGGGAGTGGATGCGACCGTCGGCCGCGACCTGTTTGGGGAGGGCGTCCACGTACGTGGATTTCAGCTTTGCCTGCTCTCGATAGTCGAGGATGAGAGCGGCAAGCGGCAGCCCGCGTTGCGCCAGCTCCTCGAGCACGTCAACGCTGGTCGACGGGCGCCGCGTCTTGGCCGTGCGCCGGATGATCGGGTAACCGAGGCGCTCGAACATCACCTCGCCGAGCTGCTGCGGCGAGTTGATATTGAAGGTCGTACCTGCCGTGCCGTATATTTGACGTTCAAGCTCGGCGAGGGAGGTCGCCAGCCGGGCCGAGAGCTCCTCCAGGACCTTGGGTTCAAGCAGGATTCCGGTGCGCTCCATCCTCTCCAGCACCGGCACCAGCGGTTCTTCAATGGACGTGTAGACCTCCGCCAGCCCCTCCTCTTCGAGCTGTGGGAAGACCTTGTCGCCGGCGGCCTGGAGCAGGAGCGCCTTCTCGGCGGCAGCGCCGCACTCCGGATCGGCAGCCTCCGGTGCCGGCGGCAGGGCTGCCAGATGGCGCCGGGCGATGGCGTCGAGGGTCATCTCTTCCCCGGGGTTGAGGAGATAGGCGGCCAGCGACAGATCCCGCGGCGCGGAGCGCCAGCCGGCGCCATGATCCCGGAGCGTTCGCAACAGCTCCTTGCTCGAGTGCACCGAGGTGTCGCCATCGATCGTGTCGGCCATCGAGGCGACAAGGTCGGGCGGTGCCGCGCGGCAGACCCTGACACGGTTTCCGCTGGCAACGGCCGCCAGGCCTTCCTCGAAATACAGGGCCCCCGGCGGTTGCAGCAGGGCGTTGAGCGTGACCTCTTCCACGGTCCGCCGGTCCGTCTCGGCGTCGGTGAGGTCGAGCGCACCGAGCAGCGAGGTGAAGCCGAGACGGCGGTAGAGGCCTGCCAGACCCTCGATGTCGGGCTCCGAACGGGCGAGCGCCTCGAGGTCGAACGGGATCGGAAGGTCGGTCCGGATACGAACCAGATCGAGCGAGAGCTCTACCTCGTTGTGGTGCTGAGACAGGGCGTTCCGTGCCCGGGTTGGTTGGATTTCATCAAGGTGCGCGTACAGCTCGGCCACCGAGCCCCACTCGCTCACGAGGCTCTTGGCTCCCTTCTCCCCGATGCCGGGGCAGCCGGGAACGTTGTCCGATGAGTCGCCCATCAGGGCCAGGACCTCGGGGACCTGGTGTGGCGGGACACCGAAAAGCTCTGTGGCGCCCGCCTCGTCCAGGAGGCGTTCGTGGCGGGTGTGCCACAGTCGTACCCAGGGGTCCGTGACGAGCTGCAGCATGTCCTTGTCGGAGGTCGCGATCACGTACTCCATCGGCACCGCGGCGGCGCGTACGGCCAGTGTGCCAATGACATCGTCGGCCTCGTAGTCCGGGAGCTCGAGGATCGGGATCCGCATGTGGACGAGGGCGTCGCGAACGAACGGGATTTGCAGCTCGAGCTCTGGTGGCATCGGCTTGCGCTGCGCCTTGTAGCGCTCGTCAAGGCGGGTGCGAAACGTCTCGCGCCCGACGTCGAACGCCACCCCGACATGGGTGGGCTCGAGGTCGGAAAGGAGGCGATGGAGCATGCGCAGGAATCCGTACGCGGCGCCGGTCGGGGTGCCGTCCGGCGCGGTCAGGTTGTCGCGCAGGGCGAAGTGAGCCCGGTACAGGTTCGAGTGTCCGTCGATGAGCAGAAGACGCGCCATGGCAGCTCCTCCTGCCTGATCATATCAACCGGGCTGTCTGCAGCTGCCGACACCGGGCCGGGCGCGAACCCCGGAACCCTCGGTCACGCGCCTGTGGCCGCCGCCGGCGACGGTCTGGGACGGCGCGGGCTACTCGCGTGTCGGGCCCTCGAGGATCTCCGCCCGCCTGTGGATCTCAGCCGACACGGCGAGGCCGCGGAAGCAGGGCGTTACTAGCGGGCACTCCGTCTCATCTCCCTCATCGTGGGTGCGCCCGTAGAGGATCGGCAGCGCGGCCGCGACCGACCGGTAGAAGTGGTCGGCGCCGATCACCCAGTACAGCTTGGTGCGACGGAGAAGGTCGATGACCGAGTCGTTGAGCCCGCTGAGGGAGACGTCGTAGCCCGCCTCTCGCAGCCGGCTGACCATCCGCGACAGCATCTCCTCACCCGAGGCGTCGATTTCGTTGATCCCGTTGCCGACGATCAGGACGTGGCGCAGCTCCGGCATGGCCGAAACGCGCTCCAGGATCTGCTCCTCGAGGTAGCTGACGTTGGGAAAGAAGAGCGAGCCGTTGAAGCGGATAACGGCAATGCGGCGGCACAGCTCGAGGCCCCAGCGCTCGGCGTTGCGGTACGAGCCGTCGGTGTACCTGGACAGCAGCGCCACCTTCGGCTTCATGGTCCGGAACAGGTACAGGCCGAGGGTAAGGGCAATGCCGAGGAAGATCCCTTGCTCGAGGTGTGGAGCGGCCACGAGGGTGGTCGCAAAGGTAACAATCGAGATCAAGCCGTCGTGGCGCTGCGCCCGCCACGAGTGGAGAATAGCCTTGAAGTCGATGAGCCCGATCACGGCCATCATGATGATCGCGGCCAGCACGGACTGTGGGAGATGGTACAGCAGGGGGGTGAGGAACAGCAGCGTCAGGAGTACAACCACGCTGCTGAACACGCTGGACAGGCCGGTCCTTGCGCCCGCCTGGAGATTCACAGCCGACCTCGAGAATGAGCCGGACACCGGGTAGCTCTGAAAGAAGGCGCCGACGATGTTGGCGAGCCCCTGCCCGATCAGTTCCTGGTTGGGGTCGATTCTCTGGTGGGTTCTGGCCGCCATCGCCTTGGCGATAGAGATGGCCTCCATGAAGCCGAGGATGGAGATGATGATTGCCATCGGCAGGAGGCTGATGATCGTCCCTGCCTGCAAACGGGGTATCCGCGGAGCAGGGATTCCCCGCGGAATCGTGCCGACGACCGCTCCACCCCCGACGAATGTGAGGCGCTGAACATCGAGCGGGCCCTCTCCGATCTTGACCCGCCAGCGGCGGCCGTCCCGGGTCGCGCCGGCGGGAGCGTGCTCTTGCGGGAAGAACGTCAGCCGGCCGTCGTCATCCACCAGCGCGACGAACACGGTAGACCGAAGCATGCGGCGCAGGGTCGAAGCTCGTTCCCTCTGCTCCCGCGCCTGCAGCTCAAGCAGGTCCGCCTGATGGCGAAGCTCGATCGCCGTGAGCGAGCCGCCGCCGCGTTCTGCCGTGGCCTGCCTGAGTGCCGCCAGCGCGAGTCGCTGGCGCTCCTGAATGCTGCCGGCGCTGGTGAGAGCGCTGTCCAGATCCCGCACCGTCTTCTGGGCCACGGGATCTCCGATCGCACCTAGGCCGGCCTGCTTGTCCTGGCGAAAGCCGGTGAGCCATGACAGTGTCGTCGTCAGCACGACCGCCACCAGAACGCTCGGGATGCGTGGGTTGACGCGCCGCAGGCCGACCATGACGGCGAAGGCCAGAGCGGCCATGGCCAGGGTCGGCCAGTGGATGAAGTGGGCAGCTGCCCGACAGACGTTCAATATCGTCTGATAGTGGTGCTCTCCCGGCTCGACCGAGACGCCGAACAGCTTCGACAGCTGGGACGAGGCGATGATGATGGCGGCCGCATTGGTGAATCCGTTTACCACCGGATGGGAGAGGAGGTTGACGACCATTCCGAGGCGGAAGGCGCCGAGCAGGAGCTGGAACAGCCCAACGATGAACGCGAGAACGAGGGCGTACATGATGAATGCCGCTGAGCCCGCGGTGGCCAGGGGCTGCAGGGCGGTTGCGGTCATCAGTGAAACGACGGCTACCGGCCCAGTGGCGAGCTGGGCACTGGATCCGAAAAGCGCAGCCACGATCGGCGGCAAGAAGGCGGCGTAAAGACCGTAGTAGGGGGGCAGCCCGGCCAGCTGCGCGTAAGCCATGGACTGCGGGATCAGCACCAGCGCGACGGTGAGTCCGGAGATGAAGTCGGCACGCAGGCTCGCACTGGTGATGCTGCTCGACCAGCGGAGGAAGGGGAGCATGCGGGAGATAATGGGCTCCCTGTCACCATTGCGCTGGGTGGCCATGCAGCCGCTCCTTACCTAGAGGCACTCGAGGAGCGCAGCGATCTCATGCAGAACCTCCACGGTACGTACTACGCCGACGACCTGTTGCTCGCGCGTGACCGGGACCAGGCTCGCCCCGTCGGCTGCCATGATGCGGGCGACCTCGAGCAGGGTGGCGCTGACGTCGACGGCGCTGCCGATTGACTGCATGACATCGCTGACGGGACGTTGCGAACGCGCGCCGAGAGCCTCGACGATCGTCTTGACCTGATCAACCGGCGGCCGCTTGCCGAGGCCGAACATCCGGCGCGGTTGCAGCTCGTCGAGGATCGATGCCGGATCGAGCCCGCCGAGGAGGTCGCGGCGCCTCACCATGCCGAGGAGCTGGTAGCTTTCATTGAACACCAGCACGACGCGCGGCAGCGACCCGCGACCGGCAACGGTAAGGCCGGCGCTCTCCAGCTCGGCAATCGCCTGCCGGAGGGTGAACCAGTAGGGGATGTGCGGGTATCTGTCCAGAGGGATCATGAGGTCGCCGGCATTCTTGAGAGTCATGACGCCACCTCGCTGCCATTGCTGGCGTGCAGCAGCCGCTCGATCGTGTCGACGGAGAGGCCCGACCGTCGGGCGACCTCCTGGAGGTTTCCGGGGACGACTCCGGCGAGCCTCCTCGCATAGGCCTCGCGGAACCCGGCCAGCGCCGCCTCGAATGGCTCGGTTTCGAGGATCTTCCGCCACTCCTCCGCCTCGCGCCGCGCCCGCTGCCATCGCATGGCACGCTCGACCGTGTAGAGGATCTGTTCCTTCTTGAAAGGCTTCGTGATGTAGTCGAAGACACCCAGCGAGAGCGCCTCGACGGCGCTCTCGATCGAGCCGAACGCGGTGAGGATGATCAGCTCCTCCTCGCGCTCGTGATCCTTCAGCCACCGCAGGAGATCGAGGCCGTCCATGCCGGGCATCTTCAGGTCGGCGATGACGATGTCGAACGTGCGCTCGTCGAGGATCGACGGCACCTCGACGGAGCTACTGGTGGTGGTGATCGCGTATGGCGTCTTCTCCGAGATGATGCGCTGCAGCAGCCGCAGCATGTGAATCTCGTCATCGACGGCGAGGATGCTCTGTGGCATCTTGTACCTCCAGCTCGGGCACGGAATCCGCAGCGGGCAGGGTGACGGTGAACGTCGTACCGGATGCGGCTCCGGGATGATCGACGCGTGAAACGCTCTCGCAGGTGATCTGCCCACCGTACTTGCGGACGATCCCGTAACACAGCGACAGGCCGAGACCGGTCCCCTCGTTGACCTTCTTGGTCGTGAAGAACGGGTCGAAGATGTGTGGCCGGATGCGCTCCGGGATCCCGACCCCGGTGTCGGCGACACTTATCAAGACGGCTCCGTCCCGGGGCCGGGCGCCGACCGTCAATGTGCCGCCCGCAGCAGCCATTGCCGCTACAGCGTTGTTGA
>Ga0307445_10000392_pt1 | contig 23281 bp, 22 predicted proteins | sample SalMarSW160330MG_FD_202147 | JGI IMG/M metagenome (GOLD analysis project Ga0307445, IMG submission 202147) | Salt marsh sediment microbial communities from the Plum Island Ecosystem LTER, Massachusetts, United States - SW1603-30 | ecosystem: Environmental > Aquatic > Marine > Intertidal zone >... | reverse complement strand
GTAATGGGTTCCTCAAACATGACGTTATAGATTTCATTCGCTCTTTGCTCGATTAACTCTCTTCTTTGATTGAGAAAATTCTCGGACTTTTGATATCGCTCCAATGCGATCTTTCGCCATTTCTTTGGCCATGATGGAAAGCCCGTCTTAACGTAGCGCTCCCGATTTGGAAAATCTTGGCACACCCAGTTAAACATGACAAAATATCTCTGGAAACCTGCCTCCGTCGTAAGCTTGCTCGATTTTATTCCTAATTTTCTTAGATGTTGAATCAATCTACCTTCCACGGCGTCTTGAAGGACTCCTTCTACTATTGCAGCCTCGTAGTAAATCCCATTCTCTTCAAAATATTCTCTTACTAAGTCAAAGCAATTACCACGACATAGAAGTATCCTATCATTATCGTTATGATTAAGAATTCTAAGAGCTTTTATAACAACTTTTAGAATGTGCTTCTTCGGTTCAAGAATGTGTTTATTGTTATCCTCGTCGTCTCTATAGAGGTCAACTGGAACCGATTGATAAATAATCTTTCCAGTAATCGTATCTCGAAAACCTATAAAGGCATTACCTACTAAATCTCCAGTCCCTGCGTCGTCTATTTCAATAGTTCTTCCATTCCACTCGCTGGGACAAATAGTGGATTGGCAATGACGGTCTTCGTTGTTTAAGACTCGATCGTCTTTTTTTGTTTCTGTCTTCATTTTTTGTTTCTATGTTTTTAAAAGGTTAAAAACATAAATATATTTCGATTTTCTTTAGCTTAAGTACTATAGAAAAATATTTCAATCTGAATTTATGGAAAATGATGTGTTTATTCGTTAATTTCTCTTATTGCAGGCTTAATTTTTATGTTTATTTTTTTATAAACGATACATAAAATTTGAATGATAAAAACGATTAGGAAACTGATGAGAAAAAAATCTTTAAAAACTCCAATGAAGGGGATTTTATATTGAACCACACCTACAATCGCTTCTTGAGGAATGTATATAATATTAGTTTTATTGTATTCAAATAATAAATAACCCGGACTTGATGATACTGTTCTATACATGCCATCAAATTCATATCCTCTATCACCTCCTTTCGTCATGAAGTACCAACTTCCATTCACGTTCATTTTGTCTACAACGCTGTGGATGAAATAAGAAGAATTCGGGAAATTACTCCATAATATTGGTGGAAATCCCTTATCGTAAAAATATTGAGGACTTTTAATAATTACATAATCACCAATCAAAATCTCAGACGGATCTTTAGAAGTTGATACTATTAAATCATTTTGGTTTATGATTGGGCTCATGGAGTTGTTTTTCACGTTGAGAATATAGGGGTTTATCATCAATATAATTTGCAAAAACAATATTATCAAGCAAAACCCAGAGAAAATTAGGTACGATTTAGATTTATACCATTTTTTTTCACGTCTCTTGGTTCTAACGAAGAGGAACTGCCATTTCTTAGAGATTAATTTATAAATAGACAATAAAATTATAAGAATTAGAGAGAGTAATAATCCAAATTCTTGTAAACATCCAATGAAGGGTATTTTGAATATAACGACCCCTAAAATCGCATCTTCCGTTATGTAAACCCCATTTGATTCGTTATATTCAAATATGGAATAGTCCTCTGATTTAGAGATTGTTCGAATGGAACCATCAATCATAAGATTGTTATCTCCTTTGGTGAGAAAATACCAGGTGCCATTAATTAGTTTCTTGTCAATTACTCGGTGGATGATTAGAGTATTATTAGGCGTATCCCAGAAATCTGGTTCCGCGCCTTGATCGGTATAATACTCGGGACCCTTAATAACGATTATGTCGCCATCTTCATATCCTGCTTGAATGTTAGCTGGTTCTTTATGTATTATTATCACTAAATCCCCGTGATACAGATTCGGCTCCATGGATCCTCCTTTTATTACATACAAGGAATCATTAAAGATGATGATTGATATTAATACAAAAGTAATTACCATCAATATAGATGCAATCAAAATGTAATCTGATTTTTTCATAACCACAAATGATTTAATATTGGTGTATAAAAGCCCCTTTTTTTTAGAGGATCATTGATTCCTGCGTGAGAATGAGTGATTATATAGGTTTAAATGTACCCAAGATCTATTAAGGTTAAAGACGAAATTAATTCAAATTAAGTGGTTATATTGAGAATTGATCTAACGAAATTGGAGGATGGATTAAAAGGAGAGAGGTTTCAACACATTCATTCCTCTGATTTTGGTTTCGTAATGAAATTAGCTGGCTTTGAGAATTATGATGTAGAAAATGACGATATCATGATTCATAAGGAAATCAAGTAAGGGAATACTTTTCCGGTCAAGCATATTAAAACATAAAAAAGATAATCTCAAATTTTCTTTTTAATGAATTGGAATTAATAATGATAGATAAGTTTCAATTTTGTGAAAATCCTCCAAGTTTAAATATCGATGTGTAGAATAGAATGTGTTGAAAATAGAAGATACATAATATTCTCTTCGGGGTTCAAAAAGGTTGAAACAAAGGGCCATAATTTTTATTGATCACGCGAATTTATTTTATAACATCGAGAATCTTAAAATTCGGATAAATTATGACAAATTTAAGGCGGTTCTAGCCAAAACTGATCATCTTGTAGGAGCCTTCATGTACATGGGCATTCCTGAGGAGGTTTATCCAAAGAAGCAACGCTTTATTGATTATTTAACTTCTCATGGTTATGTGATTCAAGCAAGACGCATCAAAGAAATTGCAGAAGGAAAAAAAATGCAAAAAGGAGTTGATATTTTCATTTACAGAGATATTGTAGAACTCGCTTGTGAAGATAGTTATGATAAAGCAATTTTGGTCTCAGGAGATTCAGATTTTATCGAGATTGTGAGAAAGTTACGAGAGTTGGAGAAGGCGATCGAAATTTGGAGTTTTAAGAAATCATTATCTCGGGAACTTGTCGCGGAGGTTGGGAAAAAAAATGTACACTTCATTAATGAGATTTTGGATGATATCACGCTTAAATGAAAAATAAGTTGCCTTTAAATACATAAGTTTCAAATAATTAATGTTTTTTTTAATCAATGTTTTATTAAGAGAGAATGGGAAGAAGTACTGGAATAAAATTTTATCCATTCGTAAAAAATTACCCCTTTCTAAAAAAGCAGTCCTTCTCCCTAATTCTCTCTTCTAATTTTCAAAAATGTTATCCTTTCGTTTTAAAAATAAATACCTTTACGCTAAGGGTCTCTTCTAATTTGTTTTAAAATGAGAAAAATCCAAATTTTTAATTACCATTCATAATTAATTCTTAACATAATTATTCATAATAAAATCAATATAAGTCAAATTAAATAGAGAGATGATTAAATAGTGGGTCGAGCATCACCTTTGGATATTTATACGCTATTAGATAAATCCAATTGCAAAGATTGTGGCTACGACACGTGCATGGCATTCGCTACGGATTTACTTGAACGCAAGATCCGTGTAAAAGATTGCACTCACCTCATGAATGATCCAAAGCAAGCTAAAAAACGGGAAAAGCTCATAAAGCTTGTTACACCGCCTCAAAAACCGGTTATTATAGGTATAGGAGAGAGAGCCATCACAGTCGGTGGTGAGGAGAGCTTTTTTCGTCACCAATTAACTTTTTATAATGAGACGGGAATTTTCATCGAAATTGCGGACGATGACCCTGATTTGGAACAAAAAGTCAAATATTTAGCTGATTTGACCGTCAATCGGATTGGTGAAACCCTCAAGATTAATGGCATAGCATTAAGATGTGTATCTGGAGATAAGGAACAATTTAAGCTTGCCGCAAAAAAATTAACGGATGCATCTAATTTACCCGTTATTTTGTGTTGCTTGAATTCTGATCTGCTTTTAGCTGCTGCGACAGACATCAAGGAGAAAAATCCATTACTATACGCTGCAACTAAGGATACTTGGGAACAGGTTGGAACGTTTGCAGCTCAAAATAATTTACCCGTTGCGGCAGTTTCAACTAATCTTGATGAGTTATTATCACTCAGTGCAACACTTCAACAATTAGGAGCTAAATCAATTGTTTTAGATGCTGGAACTTACTTTGGTCCTGGCAATGTTGCTGTAACTTATGATAATATAATGCAAATAAGAACAGCCGCTATTGATAAAGAAGATGTGAATGCGGGCTGGCCAGTTATGGGAGTACCAGCAGCATATTGGGCTCATGCTAAAATAGGAGACCAAAAAGATCTTTGGCGACATCAATTTGAAGAAATAATCATGGGTGCGATCATGGAATCAATTGATACAAGCCTTATTATACTGCATACAGGTCAAGAAAAGGAAGATATATGGGCACTTTTGGCTTTGATGACATTAAGGCAAAGTGTATTCAGTGATCCCCGGATATACCCTGCTGTAGATCCAGGTATGTATAAGATCGGTGAACCAGGAGATATGGCTCCAATATTCGTCACAAGCAATTATCGAATGACAAAAATTCCCGTTGAAATGGATCTTCAAGGTGCTAATATTAATTGCTGGTTATTAGTGGCTGATACTGAAGGCATTGGTATTGAATCTGCCGTGGCCGGTGGTCAATTTTCTGCAAGTGGGATTGGTGAAGCCGTTAATGAGTTCAAACCTTTTGAAAAAGTGAAACATCGAATATTAGTTATCCCTGGAATGGCAGCGCGAATTAGTGGTGCTTTAGAAGATGAAGCAAATGCTTTTGTTGTTGTAGGACCAAGAGATAGTTCCGGTATTTCTAAATTCATGGAGAAACAATGGAAACCAGAAGAATTTATGAAAGAGTTTAATTCTTGGGAAAAAGAGTAATTCTTATTTTTATTTCTTACTTTTTATTTCGTTAATAAACATTTAATTTACTAGGTCATTGATAGCATGTTCATTTATTTCTCTCACGCTATTTAAAATCAAGGATTTCCCCTTTTTTGAATCCTTTAATTCTTGAGCTGAATGGTTACCAGTTAAAACACCTATAAAAGGACAGTTTAAATTGTTAGATAACATCGCATCTTTAGGATGATCTCCAATTACAATAATTTGATAATTAGGATAGTGTTCTTCAAAAAAGCTCTCAAATGAAGGATCTAACTTGCCTAATTCCTTTCTTTCTTCGGTTTCGCCAATAATGTAATCAAAGAATTCACTAATAGCTAAAATTTTTGCCATTTTTAATGCCATTTCTTGTTTTTTTGAAGTGATAATTCCTAAAATAAATCCACGTTTCTTTAATTCCTGTAATTTTTCCTTGACTCCTTCAATTAAATGACCTTGATAAATTCCCTTACATCCATAGAACTCTCTAAATGTAAGAACAAGATCTGATATATTATCTTTCGCAATTGTCAAGAACATTTGGTGAAGGGGGATTCCTATCATCTTTTCTATATCTTGCTTGTCCTTTAAGGGTAAATTAAATTTTTGGAGAGCATGGTTAAATGAATTTACAATACCCTCCCGATTATTGATTAACGTATTGTCCAAGTCAAAACTAAGAATAATATTTTTAGGTATCATCATATAGTAATTTATTTTGTTTCCATGAATGTAAAAAAAGTGAAAAGCTATTTTTATTTATGTAATACTTGGGACGTTGATTTATAGAAAATTAGATTTTGTAACCTTTAAAAAGACGCAGAAGATACATGATTTCTTCAGAGTTTTCGATTATTCGCTGGAGGGGGTAAGAGAATTTTTCAAATTCAATAGGTTCTCCTTTATTTATCCAATCAATCATAGTTTCAACCATTTCTTTATACTTTTTCTCAGTATTACCAGAAGAATTTAATTTTGAAATGATTTCTCGAGCTTTATCAATTCTTCCATTCAATATGGAAGAAATAGCGGCTAAAACGTAGGATTGTACGATATGTGATTTGCCAATTTCTTTAAGATTAGCTGCTTTGTAGTAGTATTTGTAGACATTCCTAACCATTTCTTTAAGTAAAAAATCCTTTGCTGTATCAAGCTTCTGATAAAACTTGATACTTTCTAATATTAAAGTAGCAGCGGTATAAAATTTCTTATTTTTTAAACCTTCTTTCGCAATAATGCTTAATCCACGCACAATTTGGTTGAACAATCCAAATTGATTATAATCTAAATCTCCTTCAACCGCTATATCATATGCATTTAAATAAGATTCTGTTGAATCATTAACATTGCCATCTTTCCAATAATTGTCAGCTGCTTTTATAAAGTGCTTGTAAGTCATATCTAAATTATTCATTTCTTTAAATGTAACCGCGGCATTAAAGAAATTGACTGCTGATTCGTTATAATCATCAATTTTCTCGGAATAATTGCCTGCTAATACAAAACAGGAAGCGGATTCAATTAGATTATTATCGATTTCTTGATAACAAAGAGCCGCCCCCCGATAAAATGTTGCTATTTTCTGAAAATTTTCGGGTACTTTTTCTAAACCTTCTGCCAAATTTATATATGCTCCCGCTTCCTTCTTAGAATAATTAACGAATTGTTCTTTATCATCGAGTAATTCATAAAGTTTTCTTAAAACTTGTGATAATTGGGCAACAGTCAAATTATCATTATTTTCTTCATATTCCTCTAATAAATCGAGGAAATATTCAACACCATCTAAAATTAAATTATTAGAGCGGTCAAAATCATCTAATTCTTGAAAACATGAAGAAATTTGTTGATAGGAATAAGCTAATAAATCAAAATAATGAAAACTTTTTGATGCTTCAATTACGAAAGCATAAAATTTAGTAGCTCTCTTGTAATCACCGATTTTTAAGTACAATTCAGCAATATTTTGATAATTTTGAGCTAACTTCCTAATTTCGTTAAAATCCTTTAATAATTTACTTTCTTGTTTTAAAAAATTAATGCTAATGCGAATTTTTTTTCTCTCGAGTTTGTGATCATTAAATTTATCAGCATGTAAGTCTGCTAAACGAATATATATTTCGGCAATTTCATGTAATTTAGCTTGAAGTTTATATGAAGAGATTTGCTTTTCCCAGTATCTTTCTACTAATTCAAGTATTTTTAATGATTTTGAATGATCGATTTCTTCAATTATAGATGCGACCGAATATAGAAATTCTCCAGCTTCAAGGAATTCTCCCGTTTCGGAAATAGTAGTAGCAATATTGGCAGATTCTTCCATTATTTGATTTATAATTTGATTTATATCTTCATTATTCTTATTAATTTCACCTTGATCTACAAAATCTCTTAGTTTTTCCAAGTAATCTCCATAATCTACAAAACTCTCTTGAAGAATTTAAGATCAACCTATCAATAGGATATAAACGTTATTAAATAAAATTTAGGTTACCATAAAAAGAATTTTATTTTACTGAAAAGATATTTCTTCGAGCGTTAATTTGCCCCAAATTCAATCCAGAGTGTTCTAACTACTACTATCCGACTTTTTGCTAAAAATATGAATGGACCTCTTTCAAATTAACGCCTTTTATGGTATAGCAAATAATTTTAAATAGGAGTACAGTTTCAATTATAATAGTTCAAATTATTTAGTAATAGGTGGTTATACTATAAAACAAACTCATGAATTATTAGAAACTGGAATTTACGAAGTATTTAAACCAGAAAAGAGCATGTTAGTTAAAGATCTCTTGAAAGAGCTCAATTTGGAAGGAAAATGTTTTGGAATCCTTATAAATGGCAAGCGCGCTGATGAGGATACAATTATTAAAGAAACGGATGAAATTACTATCCTCCCTCACATTGCAGGGGGCTTTTAAAAAAAAATATTTATATTTTTGTCTCTATTTTTAAATGAATTTCATTTTATCGTAATTTTCAAAAGATCCTCTGCTAAAATCGTATTTGAAAACAAATTTTTTGCATCTTCTAATAAATTCACAGCATCTTCTTGATATCGGGAAGAAATATGAGTTAGTATTAGCATCTTGGCATTCATTTTCAGAGCGCTCATTGCGGCATCCACGGAAGTCGAATGTTTTTTCTCTTCTGCTATTATTTTTAGTTCTTTTGAGAATGTTGCTTCATGTATTAATACGTCTGAATTTTCTCCAAGCAGGATTAAATTATCAGATGGTGCAGTATCTCCAGAGTAAGTAATTTTTCGACCAGGCAGTTTAGGACCTACAATTTTTTCCTTTTCGGGATTAATGCTACGTCCATTATATTCTATAATTTGTCCTTCTTGCATTCTTTTCCATAATTTACCTTCAGGGATTTCTAGCTCTAATGCTCTTTCAGGCTTGAATTTTCCATTCCTTGGTTTTTCAATAAAAGAATAAGCAAATGAAAGAATGGAATGTTCAACGGTTGTATACTTGATTGAATATCTCTTTCCAATGAAAATCATATTATTTTCAATAGGTTCTTCATTTATTGGATATTCCGAATCTAAACCATCATATTCAAGAATTTGATTGTTTAAATTATCGATTTCCATTATCTTTATTGGATAATTTGCTTTCAGTCCAAGAATTTTTTTATGAAGGTATAGATATAAGAAGAGATTTCGTGGTCCGTATATTATGAGAGGTGTATTTCGCTCGATTAATCCAAATCGGAAAAGCAATCCAGGTAACCCAATAATGTGGTCTCCATGAAAATGTGAGATAAGAATTTTCATTGGTTTGTTAAATTTTAGACCTGCTTCAATTATCCGACGTTGTACGTCTTCTCCACAATCAAAAAGAATTAGTTCGTTGTGATATCGTAATGCAATGGATGGTAAATTTCTCTCTTTCATCGGGATTGCTGCTGCTGATCCTAATATAATAATATCCATGAAGAATCAAAGTTTCATGTATTTTTTCTTAATTGTTGTATCTCTAACCTTTGTTGAATATTTTGCTTTGTTAAATCTTCGACCATGCTTTTCAATTCTTGAAGTCTTAATTCATATGAGGGATTTTCTACTTGCATGCTAGTAGAATGAAGTTGAGTTTGTAATTTTAAAGTATCTAAATCATTTCGTAATTCCCTAATGGTACTATCTTTGAATTGAATTTGAGTTTCTAAATCTTCATAACGTTTCTTAATTCTGATGGCTTCATTTTTGATTGTACCAATTTCATCTACCTTTGTTTTCAGTGCTTTTTTAGCATCATCCAATTGTTGTTGCAAGAAACTCGCTAAATCTCTTTGCATTTTTAAATTATCATTACTAACATTATGAGTTTTGTCTAAAGGAGGAGAATCTATTATTTTTTGAGTTTGAATCCCTTTCAGTTGATCTTGAAGGGTATCTATCCTTGATTTTGCTTTATTTAGTTTGTTTTGTAATTCCTCAACTACTTGTTCTAAAGGGCTATCTTGAGAATTATTTTTTCTATTTAAATCAGTTCGTAGAATTTTAATTTCATCTTCTAACTCTATAATTCTCTTACTTTCGCGATCTTTTATTTTATCCTTCTCTTTCTTTTTATTGATCTTGGATTTTAATTCTTCATATTCTCGCTTTAATTTGTTATGCTTTTCTTGTAAATCCGTTAGTATTTTCTTAGTTATAGTCTCTTCATTCTTTAGATCATCAATAATAAGCTTAGAATCATTATCTTTTAATTCCTCTAATTTAATCGTAAGATTTTCGATTTCAGCATTTTTAGCTTTTAATATACCTTGAAAATCATCGTTCCCGCTATTTTGATGTTGATATCTCTTTATCAATGATTCTTGCTTATTTATCTTTTCCTGCAATTCTTTTACCAAAACGTTTAAAGGAGCTTTCTGTCTCAAATCCTCAACATTTATGACCGTGGAGTCTGAACCTTTTACTTTTTTAAGTTCCTTTTGGAGATCGATATTTTCTTTCCTTAAGTAACTCATTCGAGTCTTAAGCTCTCTCATCTCTTGATCTTTAGTTTCAATTTCCAGTTCTAATTTTGTTTGCTTAACTTTCTTCCCTTTTTTTTTTGAAGGTTCGTCAGGTAGAAGCTCTCTCAATTTGATGATTTCATTTTCGAGAATATGAACTTTTTCAGAATAATGAACGATTTCGTTGTTTTTTTTATCGAGTTCCTCATTTAGTTCATTAATTTGCTCTCGAAAGGAATTGATGTCTTCGGCATCATCTTGAGAAAACATAATTTTCACTTATTGAAAAAGAACGATTTTTATATATATTTCATCTGAAATTACTAATTTAACTTTTTTCATTCCCACAATCTCAATAAATTTCAAAATCCTTAATAGAAAATACTTTAACTTTCTTCATAAGAGAATAAATACTTAGGAAGTTAAATAACAAAAATAGACCAATTAATATCATGATAAGAATAAATGGAACATAAAGTGGAGGTAAAGTAACTCTATCAAATAATATTAAAGCATTCAGTATCATTCCAATTCCCAAACTAAAAAATAATGATGGAATTATGACATAAAATGATTCAAGAAATAAAATTCTTTTGATCTTTTTATAACTTGAGCCAATTGCTCTCATAATTAAAAAATCTTTTGCTTTTTCCATTATCCCACTTTTTTGATAATTATAAATCGATAGTAAGGAGACTAGCAGTAGAGCTACAATTATAATATTTGGAAATAAACCTAAATTTTCCATAAATTCTTGATTTTTTTGAAATGTGGAAGAGAGAGGGAGCATGCTAAAATTTTCTCCCAAGTTCCCTGAGATAATCAGATTTAATTGGTTTTCAATTTCCTCATTAATACCAGATTTTAACTGTAATACAACAAGATTAATTTCGTGATTTGTAAAATTCAATCCTTCTCTCATTATCTCATCATCGATGTAAGCGGCATACCCACTATAAAAAGGATCAATTACTACTCCTGATATATGAAAAGTATGTTGAAGTTCTTCAATTCTCATACTTTGATCAAATGGAGAATCGAAGAAATTATTGCTTAAACCATCACCAATGAACATGTACATGTACGAGTCAGAAGGAGTGAAATAAGTTCCATCGATTTCAAAATTCTGAATTAAATTACTGGTATTAATTCCTAAAATTGGGAAGTTTCCTGTCCTTTCTTGACCAACTATATGATATCCACCATTTTCAGGGTATACATATCCATCTAATTCGTTCGCTTCACTAAAACATATGAGTCGTTCATCAATTTTTAAAATTTGTGGAATAAGCGCAAATTCTTCAATATCTGAAAAATTAAACAAGTACGTGGGGTCTAGAAAATCAATCGTATCTGTATCCACGATTATTGAGGGGTCAGAAAACATCTCATACATTAATGCGTATTGTTGAATTACATTTTCGTGACCGATTACGATTAAATTGTCTCCTTGTGCTTTTTGTATCCAATTCTGTGAAGATTGGCTTAATACAAATGTCCCAAGGCTTAGAGTAAATATAATAATCGCTATTAAAGAAAATACAACCAAAAATCTTTTATATTCTCCTTTGCGTCTTAATGTATTTAATATAGAGATTTTAAAATTGAAACCTATAGAAGAAATCCATTTAGGTATGAAGGCAATTTTTTTCGAAGCATCTATATTAAACGGGATATCTTTAGAAAAGACCTTTATAGCCGATTGACTTGCCAATTTCCGTATAATCGCCCCCGGTACGATAAAAATACCAAACATGCTAGCTAAAAATAAAATTGGTGTGAAAAGCAAATCAAAATAAAAAAATCCCGAGAACCCCAAATTGCTTAGAAATAAAGAACAGATACCAAATGCAGTCAAGCCCATAATAAGTCCTAGTATGAATCCCATAAAGAAGATGACATATACTTCTGTTAGATAATAACTGTAGAGTTTCCTTGGTATTGTTCCTAAGGATTTCATTATAGCAATATCACGCTTTTTTGAGAGAATAAGACTGCTTGAGACAACTAAGATCATTACAAAAGCCAAAACGATTATTAAAATGATTATTAAAAAGGTGAAATTAGAATAAAGAATACTTAATCCTCCTGAAAAATAAAATTCATTTTGAAAATTATGAGGTATTAATCCATTCAATCCAATTGATGAAACAAATAGGATGAAGAATTCAGCTAGTGCTATTATTAGACCGACAATAATGACGTATGGAAAGGAATGCTCTTTATTCCGATAAAAATCTTTCAATGCAAAATCGAACGATATAAACCCTTCACCCCATTTTAACTATTATTTATAATTTTTCCATCTTCAAATAAAATAACTCTATCAGCCAATTCAATTAAGTTATCATCGTGAGTAGCAATAATCATGGTAATTCCTTCTTCTTTCAATTCTTTAAATAATCCATGGATGAAAATACTGGTCTTATTGTCCAGATTAGCGGTAGGTTCATCAGCTAAAATATTTGGAGGTTTATTGGCAAGTGCTCGTGCTATGGCCACCCTTTGCTGTTCACCAGCGGATAACTGAAAGGGTAGATGTTCTCTTCTGTTTTCTAATCCCATTTTCAATAATAAGCTAATGGCTTGTTTTCTTTGATCTTTTAAATTAACTCCTGCAAGACTCATCGGAAACATGACGTTTTCTTCAGCAGTTAGAGTACTAATGAGATTATAATTTTGAAAGATGAATCCAGAATTCATTAATCGAAAAGTTGCTAATGACTCCTCATTCATATTCGTTATAACAACGCCATTAAAATATATTATTCCTTGCTCTGGAAGATCAAGTCCACCTATAAGATTAAGTAAAGTGGTTTTTCCTGCACCTGAATGTCCCTTAATCACAACAAATTCGCTTTTTTTTATTTCTAAAGATACATTATCGACAGCCTTGACAATAAAATCTCCTATTTCATAATTTTTGACCAAATCTCGTGCTAGGATCACTAAATCATTATCTTTTATTAGTTTATGATATTCCATTGAATCTGAGCTGTGAGGTTCCTCGAAAAATTCTCTTTCCATGATTAATCATTAAAAATAATTATGACTTTTATAGTTCATATTCACTTAAAATACTATTTAAGACATTCTAAAAACGATTGAATATTTCTACTTGTTATAAATAACTTTAAATAGCAACTTGTGATCATAAATAATAGAGGGAATTCAGAAAAAATAATAAAAACTAAATATCCCCTAATTTCCTAATTAAATGGTAACTAACCTTAATTTTAAATAAACCTTATTAAAGGTTTTTATTTTTCGGTCTTCCCTCCCTCTTTTTTTAATGTGAAAATTACTCTATTATAGTTAATATTTATTTATGATCTTATGATTTCAATACCATTGGAGTAGTAATATTTATAATTTTTAAGGTATAATATTAATAAATTACATATTTACTACATTAGGGTTTATTATGGAGTATGAGAAGTTAACAGAACTTATAATTGAATTGGAAGTAGACGATATAGAAGCAGCTGTAAAAGAAGCTTTAGACGTAGATGGAAAGGATCCATTTGAGGTTTTAAATGCTTTGACAAAAGGCATGGATGAAGTTGGCCGTCGATACGAAGAAAAGGAATATTATTTGACAGAATTAGTTTTAGCAGGAGAAACAATGAAAGAGGCTTTTAAAGTGCTTCAACCAGCTTTAGCAGCAGCAGATCAATCAGTAGATAAAACTAAGATAATAATAGCCACAGTACAGGGAGACAATCATGATATTGGAAAGAATATCTTAGGATCATTATTGCTTAGTAGTGGTTTTGAAGTATATGATTTAGGAATGGATGTTGATGAAAAAGTCATTGTTGAAAAAGTAAAAGAAACAGGGGCCACAATCGTTGCATTAAGCTCCCTATTAACAATGACCGTAGAACATATTAAAACCACTCATGAAGCTCTAAAATCCGCAGGTCTTCGAGACAAGGTAAAATTAATCGTTGGTGGAGCTCCATTGAATATGGAACTTGCTAAACGATTGGGCGCTGATGATTTCGCAGATGATGCCGTCGATGGAGTGAGACATATTAAAATTTTAGCGGGAGAATAACTAGTTCATTTACTTATTTATTATTGTCTTTATGACTAAAGATCATAATTATTATTTTAATTTCTTTTTTCAAAAACTATTGATTTGAGCCTTTTTCGTTGAGCTAATATAAAAAAGAAAAAATTAAGTTATAATTTAAGTTCTATCACTCTTTCTTGATGATCCTTAACTTTATCTGGGGTTAATTTGTAGTATTTCCAAAATATAATAGTACCAATTAACATTACTATCGCTGGAATAAGTGCGAAGTGTAGGCTAATTCCAAATAATGCGACTTCAGAGTAAGGATCAACAGTGAATCCGGTTATAATATGAATAATTGAAAAAGAAGCAGCTTGCATTAAAATTCCTAACCGTCCGAAGAATTGCAGGAATCCATTATAAATTCCTTCTTGTCTCTTACCAGAAATAACTACAGATTCATCTATCACATCGCCCAAAACTGGTGCTATCATTGTCCAATATCCTCCTTCACCAACACCCCACAAAACTATAGGTAACAATATAAAAACCCAATTATCTATGAACATTAACGGCACTGTCGTAGCAACCAGTACTATGCTCGAAATTAACATTACTTTTTTGTTGTTATTTGTGCGTTGTGCTAGCAAGGCCCAGAGAGGTGAACTAATCAGGGCACCAATAAGAAAACTCGCCGATAGATAGGTCATAATCGTTTCTTGTTCCCCCATTACAAATGTAACGACATAATATATGGAACCTTGTATTGAAATTATGAGGAAACGGTAAAACGTGTAGCTAATAATGAAAACTACAAAATTCTTTTGCTTCAATGAACCCATTAATGCTCTAAAGAATTTCGTGTCCGTCTCGCGATTTTTTTCTTTTGAAAGGTATTTGTCAATAGTTACTTGATCTTCTCGACAGCCTGGTATTGCTAAAGCGAGTGCTATTAATCCTCCAATACTCATAATAATCCCTTGCAGTATAAATGTAGAGGGAAAAGCATCATCTACTATTAGAGGAGGAATGATAAACCCTAATGCAATTCCAATGATTCCTATAGGTGTTTGAATTGCAGTAGCAGTTCTTCTTTCTTTAACAGATCTAAATTTATCTGGATACAGGCTGACATAATTGATAAAAAAAATCGAATTAAAGAGATCGAAAAGACATGTAGAAAATATTAACCATAAGAAGAGTATTAAAGGTTCCGAACCCGGGGGTGTGAAAATTAGAGTATAACTCAGGACATAAGGAATTCCACCGATGATGATCCATGGAAAACGACGACCCCATCTCCGTGTAAATTTAAATGGGCGGTTAGTTAGAAATCCCATAATGGGATCATTAACCGCATTCCATATTGCGAAAATGCCAAAACCAATACCCACCCAAAGAGGATTTAAGTGTAAAACGGATTCATAAAACGCGAATCCCCATGTAGCGAAAGCCATTTCAATGAATTCACTTAGGAACTTCGAGAATCCATACGAGGCCATGTTTAATTTCGAATGTGTTAATTCACTTTCCATCGTAAAAACCTTTTTTTTAGAATTATGAAAATTAATGATAAATTGTTCTAACTTTATATAAATTTGATTGTGATCTAGCATTTCCCATTTTTATTTTAAATATAAAGATCTTTTTTTTTTAACTTATATACGAATTCTGCTTGCTCTAAAACATAATAAAATATAAAAAACAGATTTTAATGGTCAAAATCTTTCATATTTATATGGATAAAGTTACTCAAAATGACGAATTCAATCAAGCTATACGAAAATTATTCCACGGAGAAATCATGGAAAGAGCTGCTGCTGCAAGAAAATTAGGGCATCTAAAAGAGGGGCGTGCGGTTAATCTTTTGATCACGGCTTTAGATAAAGAAAACGATGGAGTGGTAATAAATCGCATAATCGAGGCAATGGGAGACATTAGGAATCCAAAAGCTACATTATCAATACTTAAATTCTTGTCTGAAGAGCTAGAAAAACCAGAAGAAAATCAAGATAAAGCAAGATTATTCTTAATCATTGACAGCTTAATGAAAATAGGAGATAAACGCGCTTTACAATATTTAGGGATTTTAATTGAGTCTTGTGATGCTGATATTAGAGATCGTACCGAAAAAGCATTTGAATGTATTGATGTTAACTGGCGTGAAAATATTAAAAAATCAAAAATCTAAAAATAATTTTAATTTATAAACCTTAATTTAATATCATTTAAATCGTTCTTTGAATTAAATAACAAAAAACAACACATCTTAATGATTATGATTCCAGAATTTATTGTGGAACTTTTTAATGAAGTCGATGGTAAGAATGATTCTCATGAAGTGAGCATTTATACCCTATCAACTTGCATGTGGTGCAAGAAATGCAAAGCTTACCTAAAAGACAAAGATATAAAATATAAATACATTGACATAGATAACCTTTCATTAAAACAGAAGTCAGATGTTCTTGAATATCTCAGAGAGAGGTATAAGCCAGATAGAATTGCTTATCCATTCTTAGTATGTGATGATAAATTTGTGGTTGGATATGATCCAAATAAATATGAGGAGATAATGAAATAAGAGTGGATTTATTATTATGGACATGAACACAAAAGAAGGAATGACGGAATATTGTAATAAAGTGGCTCAAAAGAATCATTGGATTTTAAACAAAGAAAAAGCTACTTTAAATGAATTGCTTGATGGTTTAATTGTAAACAAAAATAAGTACGGATACCAATCCTGTCCTTGCCGATTAGCTTCAGGGAATAGAGATTTGGATAGAGACTTGATATGTCCATGCAATTATTCTCCCTTGGATGTTAAAGAGTATGGTACTTGTTATTGTAATCTCTACATGCGTGCTGATTTCTATGAAACTATAGATAAACCTTTTGTTTTAGTACCAGAACGCAGACCTAGGGAAAAAGATCAAGCTGTTATAGCTTATCTTAATAAATAAACGGAATATTTTTTCCAATCTTATCTTTAAATATTTCATAACTAGAATCCTTAAATATTCTCATGACTGTTTTATAATTATGACTGATAAAGAATTATCTGATGATGAATTAGAGGACGAATTGGAGAAAGCGCTAAAAGCAAATGAAACAAAGCGAGATCATTGTGGAACAGCAATTCCAAGTAGTAAAGAAGTAGGAATCCAACGAACTGATGTTAAACTTAAAGAAAAAAAATAATAATTAGAAAAAAAGGTTATTTTATATTTTTTTCTTCTGCTAATATTTTTAATTTACTTTTCGCCCCAATCTCATTGAATCGACTGGGTTCTATTTCAATGTTTTTTCCTGTTAATGCATTAACAATTGTTGCTGCGAGTATACCCCAAGGACATATTGAATTAGTTAGCTCTGTTGGCTTCATATAAGACCTAACAACGGCAGTAGAACAATTAATTGATTCGACAGTGAATTCATTTTCAGATATCCAATCGATTTTAAGCTTTTCTGCCATACCTATGTTCTCAAATTTTTGCATTGCAATCTTCATCGCTTCATTGAGATTATAATTTTTTAATTCTTCTAAATCTAATCCAATATATTTTGAATATCTTTCCAGAAATTCATAAGTTTTTGGAAAAACATATTTATATAGAACGGGAGCTCCAACTAATTCTTTTGCACTCCTTTCATAACCAAAAGTAATTCCATGTAGAATCATTGCCACACCGTGTAGATTAATTCTTTTTTCTGAACTACTAAACCTCTCTCCCTTAAGCAATACAATAAGATAGAGACAAATTCCAAATAGAAATGGAATTATTGCAGCCCATAGGAATGTATTTGGAATTATATTGAGGGTGATCGGGGAAAAATTTATGGTTACAAAATAATAGTTTACTAAACTTGTCCAATGAGATAAACTCCATCCCAATACGCCAAGGGGGCCAATATACTTTCCATACTTGTAAATCACATCTTTTTTATAACGAGCAATTGATATCTTTAAAGTTACGAGGACTAAAGCACTAAATCCACCTATCCAAGAGTGAGCCCAGACACCTGAAGGTATATATAATAGTGGATTATTTGCTTGAACATAAAGAGCAAACATGTACAAGCATTGGATAGTTATTATGTAGAAGATTAATCCTTCAATCTTTCCAAAAATTTTATGATATTTAACAGTCCTAACGTCTCCTTTAAGATTATTTAAATCTTTAATACTTGTTAATCCTATTAATGCATTAGCCACAACAAAGGAATAACCTACGATTGTTTGGAGGATCATTAATTCGACCCATATTGCTGGCATGATTTTTCCACCAATAATAAATCTATAATCAAATTAATGAATTTTTTTGATTATAAATATAACTATTGCAATTATTTAAATTTCAAAACACTATTTTAATAGCAGCATTTTTATAATTGTTCAATAACTGAGAAACATATCTTTTGAATATCCATAAAATTTGTAAAGGCTCCAGTATTTCCAATAAGAATTAAACCAAATTTATTGAAATTCACGCAAATGATTGTTAAATTTTCTCCTCCAATAGCCCAATTAAATAATATCTTGTTGTAGATTTCTTTAGATGCTTTTCTTGACGCTGTTAAAAAGCTAATAATTTCTGGAATAAATTCAGAGTAATCATCACTATTATCTATAATCTTTGTATATTGTATTTTACCATCGATATCGACAATAAAAAGTTGCTTGATTTTATTATTTAGCTCAATATTCTTAAAAAGGTGAATATTTTTATCAATTTTTTTGAAACTCTTTTCTTTCTTATGGAAATATTCTTCGGACATTAATTCTTCTTCAATATTTTCTATTTGCTGATATTGTTTTATTATAAGAATTTTTTTTCTTAATTCCACTGTCATAGTATCTTTTTGAACGGTATTGAATAGGAACCAATTAATTTCTTCACTTAAATTTGTATTATATAATAATTTAGCAGAATTTAATAACAGTGGAATCAGATAAATTATTTTTTCTTTATTTATGTAATGCTTAGCTTGAATATAAAAAATCTTTCCATCTTTCGGTTCAAGATAAATTATTGATTTTAATAGCTTATCCTCATTAACTTTTTGAATTAATTCTGCTAATATATCTAATCCCAATCCTTCAATTATTTCTTTGAGTTTCTCATTAAAATTACGGAATATGGTGATGCCCCCATCAAATTCTTTGTTTAAATGTCCTTTAAATTCACTCGTAAATTGATCCATAACTTTATGGATGAATAGATGCAAGAGATCAATTAAATTGTCATTTTTTGTAGTCACTACAAAAGTAAGATTTTGCACGAACTCATCGAACTTTTCAAAAATAATTGTGGTTTCTTTTAATTTTAAAGATTTTATATCTTCTCCTCGTTCAACGGAAGCGAAACTGTTTAATGCTGTTAAAAATCCGCTTAATAAATCATCCTTACCCTCATCAATAGCCATTTCAGGATGCCAGTTAAATAAAAGTGCACCCGATTCATTTATTATTAGTAAATCATCAATCATAATTAAAAAAATAAATTAAAGTTAGTCTTAATTATTAATATATTCTTTTTTGAAAAATATATTGTTAATTATTCGTTTATAATCTTTAAACCCAATTTTTAATAGTAATTACATACTTCAAATATTTGGTGGAAACAGTGGTGAAAGAAAGGATTAAAGGTAGAAAGAATTACCCTACAGAAGAAATTGATCCAGAGAATTTTCTATCTGATGAGAAAATAAGCGAATTAATTCAAAATAAGGAAAAATTTCAATTTTCTAATGAAGATTATTATCAGATATATAATTGCGTTGATTGTGGAGAATGCAAAACTGAAGAAGAGAGAATTCAGTTAAAGGAGAAGTTTCTCAAAGATGGAAATATATTTGAAGGATTAAAGGAATTAAAAGAATGTTTTCAGAAGAATCGAACCCCATATCCTTCTAAAAAGATGCGTATTAAACGTCCTGAAGGAATTCCAGAGACATCCGACACGTTGTTTTTTATGGGTTGTCTTTCAACAATAAGAATTCCCCGATATACGGAGCATTCCCTTCAATATCTTCTCAAACAAGACATCGATTTTACCATTTTAGATGAGGAAATCTGTTGTGGATGGCCGTGGTTTGCAAGTGGTTCAATGGAAGAGTTTGAAATATGTAAAAAGGAAAACATTGAAATTTTTCACAAGTTTAGGAAGATAATTTGCTTGTGTCCTGCGTGTTATTTTCTATTTAGTAAATATTATGCCCCAGAAATGAAAAATAAAATCGAATTTGTCTATATTAGTGATTATTTGAGACCTTCTAAAGACAAAAAGAAAGGGAATATAGGAGTACAACATTTATGTCAACTTATTAACAGGGGTAGAGAAGGTGTGGATAAAATGGTTGATAAAATACTCCAAAAAAGTGGATATGACGTAAAAAATATTCCAATGTGGTGTTGTGGGGGTGGCATAGGATACATGCATCGCACGGACATTATAGAGGCAATTGCTCATAAGAGAATGGAGGATTTTGACAAAGATGAGATCGATTATGCAACGACTTATTGTCCTAGTTGTTGGTGGATTTTAGCACGGTTTAGCAAGATCTGTAAAATAAAACCAAAAGCTAAGGATATATTCGAATTACTACTTTAAATTAGATCATGAATGAAGATTTTGATTGTCCCTGTGAAAAAGCTGATCCTGATCATTTCTTGACAAATCAAGATGTACTAAATCTCCTTAAAGATGCAAATTCTTATTCATTCAAGCAAGAGGACTATTTTAAGATATATAATTGCGTTCATTGTGGAGCTTGTGGTATGCAATTTGAACGTTTCTTGCTTAAACAAAAATTTTTAAAAGATGGTAATGAGATTGAAGGACTAAATTCATTAATTGAAGCTTTAAAGGTATTTGGAACACCATTTATAAAAAATAAAAGCCGAGTTAAACTACCCGATGGAATACCAAAGGAAAGTGATACTTTACTATATTTTGGGTGTTTTACCACGGTCAAAACACCTAAATACGCTGAAAACATTGCGCGTTATTTAATTAAAAACAATATTAATTTTACCATAATTGAACAAGAAATGTGTTGTGGATATCCAATCTTATGTACAGGGGAATTAAAAACGTATGAACTATTAGTGGAGAAAAATAAGCAAATATTCATTCAAAACGGTTATAAGACAATAATTACGACTTGTCCCAGTTGTTACATGATTTTTAAAAAGCATTATAGTGAACTTGGGATTGATATTAAGTATTTTACGCAATACTTAACTCCCTTAAATGAAAAAAAGACAGGAAACTTGGTGATTCAACATGCCTGTCCCATGAAGTATATTGAATCTCCAGATATAGAGAACCAATTAAATGATATTTATGAAAGAAGCGGTTATAAAGTCTTTGATGTACCTCATGCTTGTTGTGGAGGTGGTGTGGGACACCAGCTAAGAGTAGATATTGCTGAGAAGATTGCTCTTAAGAGGATGGAGGATTTTATTGAATTTGAAAATAATTTACCCCCCGAAAATTGTCATGGATATTTAACAACTTATTGTCCCGATGCATTTTGGATAATGAAATTTTACGGAAGAAAGAAGTTGATTAACCTCAAACTCAAAGATCCATGTGAATTACTATTATAAAAAATCCATCTTAGAATCATTTCAAATTTCCGATTCATTGACCAATTTTGTCAATTTTTTATTATAATAAATCATTTGATATTTTTTTGAAATAAAACTCTATGTTGTGTCCAGTTAATGCAGAAGATTCAAAATAATCAACGTCCAATGCTTTTGCAAGTCTAATTCCATCTATTACGCTAACAATCCTGTCTTTAATCAAATCGATTTTATTTCCTATTAGATAACCTTTAATCTGCGACTTTTTTCCAAGATAACTCACAATGTCTTCATGCCATTTTGGTATTTTTGCAAACGATTTTGCATTAGTAAGATCAAATAATAAAATATACGCACTTGCACCCTCATAAAATTGTTTTCTTATCGTTTCAAAATGAGTTTGTCCACCTACATCCCATAATATTAACTCTAAGGAATTTTTATTTACTTTAAATCTTTTTTGGGTTATATTTAATCCCATTGTTGGAATATAAGCACGTAGAAAAACATTATCCGTAAACCGTAAGATACTAGACGTTTTACCGACACTGGGATCTCCTAAAATGACTACTTTAAATTTGGATTGAGGTTCTATTTGCAAATCGGTATCTGTTGGAGAATCTTGAAAATCTTGTGATTTTAACAAAAATTGACTTTTTGAATGTAAATAATCAGTGGATTCGATGAGTGTATCTTTTAACTTGACGATTTCAGCGAAAATCGTTTGAGAGTCGTTCATATTCGTCTCAAGCTCTTTAATATTTTTTATTGTATCGGAGAAATAAGAATCAATATAGCTCATGTATCTATAATAAATCACATCATTTTCTTGAGAAAATACAAATATTAATGCCGATCGCCTTGGAATTTCTTGTCCTGACGATTCTTGTCTCTCAAAATATTTAATCAGCATTTTTGATTTCAATGAGGGTAGGGGGAATACTAAAAGCACTTCAGGTATAAAAGTCATATCTTCAGAAATAATAGAACTACACTTCATGGCAATCAATGATCTCATATGTTCTGGAAGTTCATGGGGATACCAAAAATTGATTTTTGGTTCACTTGATCCATTTAAATCAATGTATATTATTGCTGATGAATATGTCGGAAGCATTCTTCATTAATACACTCTTAATAGTTCTGAAATAATTAATCTGATTAATTTTATTCTGACATATAAAAGATACCATTCAAATGATATAAAACATGTGGTTTAAAGAATATAGCGTGTCTATAAGAGTAAGATATATAAGTAAAGTTATATCATTGTATAAATTCATTTAAGATTTTATTTATCCTAACCTTAATTGAATCAATTCAATATTATAATTTAAAGAAAAAACTATTATAAGAGTAGGATTCCCTATGAATACTAGATTATCGAGAAATGGGTGATGAAGTGTTATTTTCTGAAAATGAATTGAATAATATAAAAATTGAACTGAGTAAATTAAAAAACAAGGTTACATTAAAACTTTTCACGGATTTTAAAACTCAGGAAGACGGTACAAAAAAACGGATGTGCATGGCTTGTGAGGGGACACATGATCTATTAAAGACCCTTTCAGAGCTTTCAGATGGTAAATTGGATCATGAAGAGATATCAACAGAGGAGAATAAAGAAATAACAAAACAATATAACGTGAATCGAATTCCTGCGATTCTCTTTGTTGATGAAAATGGAAAAGAGATAATCAGATACTCAGCTAATCCCTCAGGCTCAGAATTCGTGCCTTTCCTTAATAGCATTCAATATTTTTCTGGAGTGAGGCCTTTTTATACTGACCAAATTCAATCCCATCTTAAAAAAATTACTCAATCAAATATGAAGATCTTTATCACCCCAACGTG
>Ga0307445_10000391_pt1 | contig 23288 bp, 25 predicted proteins | sample SalMarSW160330MG_FD_202147 | JGI IMG/M metagenome (GOLD analysis project Ga0307445, IMG submission 202147) | Salt marsh sediment microbial communities from the Plum Island Ecosystem LTER, Massachusetts, United States - SW1603-30 | ecosystem: Environmental > Aquatic > Marine > Intertidal zone >... | reverse complement strand
AACGGTGTTCCAGCCGTGTCAAAGAACGTGGTTTTGAACTACCGTGAAGGCATGTTGAAGATTTTCTTGGACAACTGGGATCTCTATAGGATAGCTGCTGAACCAGTGCTTTCCAGCAGTCAAGCCGTGACCATCGCGTTGGACGCAGTTAAGGATTATTCTTGGACTGTTGAGAACACTGAGAACGGCACGGTGACGGTTTCAGACTTCAAAACCGTAGCGGTTGGCAACACTTCTCTCTGCTACCTCAACTATCGAGAGGGAAGTGCGATTCGCGAAGGCGACCCATTTACGCTGTATCCTTCTTGGTATGTTCCGTTGGGTTTTGACAAAATATATCCTGGTTGTGTAACTGGAGTGACGGTGAGAGTATGGGCGGACACAGAAGTAAGCGGAATTAGTTTATTGGTTTCTGGTGGAGAACAACTAATCCATGAATCATTGAATTCAGAGGTGGGTATGTGGGTGACGGTTACAATTGGAATTGCTGGAATATTCGTGGCTTACGTTTACTTAGGCATTAGGAGAAACAAATCGTCAGCGCTTAAAGTCGTTGGAAAGCTGGGTCTCTCAAAGCTTTTCGGAGGGTTGCTATGTCTTTTGATTTCTATTGAGATGGTCTTAGCGGTGGTGCCGCTAGCTAGCGCATTTCCTGATTCGAATGGAAAATCAATGGTTTACGCTTCAACATGGGGTCAAAATGAGGATGAGCTAGCTGCAGCTTCGGAAGTGTGCAATTACATTGCAAGTAACTTTTCAGCTGCAGGATATAACGTGACGAACGCTTTTGGCACGGGAACAACGGAAGAAGTCGTATTGGGCAATGCTTCAAGCATGTAGGAACAGCATCTTCGCGTGGCGCTGTTCCATTTTGGGCATGGAGGTGCATATTGGGATCTTGTACCCGGTATTGGTTGGTTCTGGGGTGCCTTCAATTTAATAGATAGCAATGAACAAGAAATCTATGCTGCTTCTATCTATGAAGAGACTGTTTTGAGCAGACATTTCTTTGTATTCGTTTGGACCTGTCGGCAAGGACAATGTATAGGTTATCCCGTGGGCCCATTAGTTGGAATGCCCTTGGCGTGGACCCAAAAAACCGATTTGTCAACGGATGGTTATCACGACCCTGATAATGGCATTCAGTGTTTCATAAGTTTTGAAGACGCTTCTCCAACCTTAACTAACAGTAGTTTCAGATACACCACAGTGGAAGGCAAAGAATTCATAAAGAAATTCTATTATTATGCGCTAATTCAAAACTATTCAGTAAACGATGCTTTGGATAGCGCTTCCGGCGACCTGTTTGGGTCTGCTTTTGATGATTGTCCGCTTGGTGAGGGATTTGAAACATGGTGGCCTTACAACTATGGTTTTGGCATGGGTCCGGATTGGTATGAGGGCAGGATGCGCGTCTATGGCAATGGAGATATATATTTATACCAAGTTTCGTTGACCGTTGACGCTGACCCAGAGTTTGAAGAAGAAGTTTACATAGATGGACAGTATACAGGAACAACGGGTCAAAGCTTCTATGTAAATGCTGGTTCTCACGAACTTGAGGTGAGCGTCCCAGACGGCTATGGGTTTGTAAACCACACTTACAGTGCAGGTTCAAGTACTAACAATCCTGCTGTTCTTTCGGTGTCTTCTGACATGACAGTAACAGCCTATTATAATGAAGTGCACTCGTTGACGGTACTCGCCTACAATCAGTATGAGCAGGAGGGCTATGTGCCGCTTTACATTGACGACGAATACATCGGAACCACGGGCTACGCCTACACTGTAGAGGAAGGGTACCACAAGATTTACGTGGAAAGCCCGCTCTGGGATTATCCGTATTATGCCCATGCTTTCGAGTACTATACATACGACATCACCACTAACTATAGCAACCCGATTACCCTGCCGATTACAGATGACAAAACAGTCACAGCACACTATATCACAGTGCCTCTGATGTAACGCCGACCAAAACAATCTATTTCCCTTTTTTGTTTTTAATCATTAAAAGAGCTTATGCATGCTTGGGCTATCGAAGCTGTTGGCGCTGTTTTTAATCTGGGATTAGTTTGCCTCTGGCCGTTTGTTCAGCGTTGGAGAGAGACCCAGGTGCTTCATCTACTAGTATTCCAGCAATTCTTTTCTGATGAAAAAGTTAGTCAACATTTCTTGACTAAGCCTGGTCAACAAACCTTGACAAAAACGCTTTTTACTTAGAATAATACACAATTAACTTGGGGTAGCACATGAAAACGACACTGCCCGCGATAATTATATTACTCTCAACGCTACTAACCACAGTGTTAGTTGGAACCTTACTTGTGGGCATTTCGTTGGCAGACCCCTTTGTTGTGCCTCCGAGCAGCGCTTTAGTAAAAATGCAGCAGCCAGAAAACAAAGTCTACACCGAAAACAGCATTTCCGCGGCTTTCACAATAGAACTGGTTCAATATGGCGAAAATGAGTTCACATGCAACTGCTTTCTAGATGACCGCCAGATTAAAACGCAAGCATCTGGAGGTCCCTACATTTACTCCTATACTGCGTCTTTGTCAAGGTTATCCGAAGGCACACACAGCCTGAAAGTCTCTGTGAGCGGCAATTATTATGCTCATATATCTTCGGGAGGATACAATGTGCCTTTTGGCGGCGGCGAAGAAGTTTTTTTCACCGTGAACGCCGCTGCACCGCGCGTCCGTGTTCTGTCTCCTATGTCGGCTAAAACTTACAACGCGACCACGCTCCCGTTGAACTTCACCATTTCCGAATCCACAGCGTGGTTGGGCTACAGTTTGGACGGAGAAGCACCAGTCACCATTACAGGCAACACCACTCTCTCTGGCTTGTCGGACGGAACGCACACCATAGTAGTCCAAGCGGAGGACAATGCTGGCTCCACAGGAGCATCAACACCAGTCACGTTCAAAGTGGAAACGCATACGGTAGGTCAGACAACTGAGCCGCAGTCAGCGTCTTTTCCTTTACCGCTGGCTGTGGTGACTGCTGTAGCTTTGCTGGCTGGCGCAACCCTGATAGCTTACTTCAAGAAGCATAAACGCTAAGCATTTCTTTCGTTTTCTAGAGGTCTTCGTTTCAATCTATTCTAGTTGCTCTTGCTTCTTTCTTTGCGGTTAGTTGCGGCTGGCTAGCAGAATCTGCCTATTCCGAAAGGCTGTCTCTTTCGCGCTGTATTCTCGAATAGAAAGGTTTGTATTCTGGATTCATAATTCTTAATACACACGTCAATAAAGGCAAATATCAAAAATAAGGGACAAGATTCTATGAAAACCAAGACAACACTTGGAAGCGCACTCGCCGCCATAATATTACTGGGCTTAATGGCTCCACTCGTAAAAGCCGACACACTCGTAAAAACCGATTTTGAACAGGAAAGCTTCGCCAAAACCGTTGACTACATGGAATACGTTCGCGCCTACGCCACACTGACGGGCATCCCACAAGAAGGCATTGCCAAGTGGCACGCCAACATGTACATGACCTACATGAACACCAGCGGCTTAAAACTGCTCTACGCAGGACTTGAAGAAATAACCACCGACGAATCCACCTACCTCCGCATACCCATGCAATCCTTCATCATGCACTACAAAACCAACGAAAACAACCGCGACGTCATCCTCGCCAGCACCTTCCTCATGCTCATGGCATTCAACGAAACCTCAGCCTCGCTGTACCCCAACTCACCCGACAGAAAAGACACACTCTTCGCCTCGTTCAGCCTAGGCTTCGACCTAAGCAACCTAGGCGAAACCCTGCCAGTGCTGAACAGCAAAACCGAAACCATACCCCTCACACACTCAGAAGACAAACTCACATGGGAATGGGGCATGAGATACACCAACCTCACCGCACTCTGGTGGCAAACATGGATAGACCCAGGCAACCCCCGCTTCCAAAACGGCTGGCCTGTAGGCTTAACAGTCTACGATGAACTCACCTTCACCTATAAGCTCACAATCGACCCAGACGCAGGCACCGCCACCCTGCAGGAAAACCACGTAATCGGAAGAATGCGCCACCTCTTCGTCGGCATAATCCCAGCCCTCTGGACATACTACAACAGCACAGGAACCTACGGCATGCTCGGCAATAAAATCAGCAACGACACCATCTACGACTTCATCCAAGACAACGGCTTGGAAATGAGCGTCATAAACTTCCAAACCTCAGTCATGGCAGACCACGAAACCTACAGCCAAACAGCCTCAGGACAAGACGTAACCGACGAGGAAGTCCCAATAACAGACACATCTATAAACACTTACGCAGATGACGGAGAAAAAATCTTCAACGCCAACTTCGGCACCAAAGAAAACTACAACCTCTACAACTACACCGCTGACCCCACCGAAACCACCTATGACACTTATCAGTCAACGGCACGCACCGCCAAAATAGCAGGCTTCGCAGGCAACGGCGGACTCTTCGCACTCCACATAGGCTTAATGAAGTTCCTGCCAGCAGTCGTCATCCACATGTACCCCGCGCTCTTCGCCAAAGCCGCATCCACAATCGCCAACATGAGCCGAGCCAACTACTTCTACATAATCGCCTATCCAGAATACAGCGGCTACAGAGTTGAGCACGACCCAACATTCACAGCGTACATCGCAGCACAGTCAGACGCAACGCCAAGCCAGCCGCTAGGCAACGCCGGAGCAATAATCATCATCGCCGTAATAATCGTCGCCGTCGGCATAGGCGTCGCAGTGGCCGTAGCCCGAAGAAAACCCAGATAAAACACAACTTCCCCTTTTTCTATCCGCGTCTAACAGCGCCCTTCAGTTTACACGCCAGCGCCTCCAACTCCTCAAGCATCTTTTCAACGTCGCCCTGACGTTTATTGACGATGTTGACGAAGGCGCTTCCCACTATGACGCCGTCGGCTCCACTTTGAATTATGCGCTTCGCATGCTCAGGCTTTGAAACCCCGAAACCCACAGCCAACGGAACCCGCCCCGCCGTGAAAGACAGAACCCTCTTGATCAGCTCGACAGTTGAGTCCTCCACAGTCTCGCGGGCGCCCGTGACGCCAAAATGAGAAACAACATAAAGAAACCCCGAAGTGCACTCAACAATACTGTGTAGTCGCTCGTTCGAGGTGGAAGGCGCCGCAAGAAAAACCGTATCCACGCCGCATCCTTTGGCGGCTTCGCGGTACGGCCCTGCCTCTTCCACCGGCAAGTCAGGAACTACCACCCCGTCTACGCCGAAACTTTTTGCCAACCTGAAAAAGCGCTCTACGCCCATGCGGAAAACAGGATTAAAATACGTCAAAATCACCACGGGCACGCCGTACTTCTTTTTTATTTCCCCAGCCACGCCCAGCACCATCTGCGGCGTCGTCCCCGCCTGCAACGCGCGTACGCTGGCAGCCTGAATCGTCGGTCCATCCGCAATCGGATCAGAAAACGGAATACCAAGCTCAAGAATGTCCACGCCGCCTTTCACGAGCGCCTCGGCAATCATAGGAGTAAATTCGGGTTTGGGGTCGCCAGCTGTCACGTAGCCTATAAGCGCGCCGTCGCCCTGCACCTTCAGCCGTTGGAAAACCTTGGCGATGCCGCTCATATTTTCACTCCCAGAAAATCAGCCACAACCTCAACATCCTTGTCCCCGCGACCAGACAACGTAACCACAATCGCCTGTTCACGCTTCATTTTCCTAGCCAACTTTGTTGCAAAGGCTACGGCGTGTGAAGACTCTAACGCTGGAATTATGCCCTCCTCCTTTGACAGCGTACAGAAAGCATCTACTGTCTCCTTATCCGTAGCTAAAGCGTACTTAGCCCGCTGCAGAGTTTTCAGGAAAGAATGTTCTGGCCCGACACCAGGGTAGTCCAAGCCTGCGGAAATGCTGTGCGTGTTCTGTATCTGCCCGTTCCTGTCCTGAAGCACATAGGTTAGCATGCCGTGGAAGACACCTTCCGATCCTGCGCCTAGGGCAGCCGCGTGCTTGTTGGATTCGATGCCTTCGCCTGCGGCTTCAACACCGTACAACTCCACCTCTGGACAATCCGCAAACGGGTAGAACGTACCTATGGCGTTACTGCCTCCGCCCACGCAGGCAACCAGCGCGTCGGGAAACCGCTTCTCTTTCTGCAGGAACTGCTCTTTCAATTCGGTGCCGATGACGCTCTGGAAATCGCGGACAATCATCGGATAAGGATGCGGACCTACAACCGACCCTATCAGGTAATAGGTGCTTTCAAGGTTGGTCACCCAGTCTCTGAACGCTTCGTTTATGGCGTCCTTCAACGTTTTGGATCCAGACTCCACAGGATGCACTTCCGCGCCCAGAAGTTTCATGCGGAACACGTTAAGCCGCTGCCGCCTCATGTCTTCAGTGCCCATGTACACTTCAGCCTTCAAGCCCAACGCGGCGCAAGCGATGGCGGTGGCAACTCCGTGCTGACCCGCACCTGTCTCGGCTATCACCCGCTTCTTCCCCATCCGTTTAGCCAGCAGCGCCTGCCCGAGCGTGTTGTTGATTTTGTGGGCGCCTCCGTGGGCAAGGTCTTCCCGCTTCAGGTAGATTTTCGCTCCGCCCACTTTTTGTGTCAGATTTTCCGCGTAGTACAGCGGAGTGGGTCTCCCAGCGTACTCGGACAGGTAATACGCCAGCGCCTTGCTGAAGTTCGGGTCTTGTTTAGCCTGTGCATAGGCTTCTTCCAACTCGCTGATTGCAGCCATTAACACTTCGGGCACGAAGCGACCGCCGTATTTGCCAAATTTTCCGTCAATTGGATAGTTACTTAGCTTTTTCATGCCTTAACATCCCTTAGCGTTTCTAACAAATTCAACCATTTTCTGGTGGTCCTTACTTCCTGGTTGTTGTTCCACGCCGCTGGACACATCCACTGCGTAAGGTTCAACGATGTGCACTGCCTCTGCGACGTTCTCAGGATTCAGTCCACCCGCAAGAATTAACGGTTTCGGATAAATAGCGCGCTTAATGCGTTTACTTGCGTTCCAGTCGTGAACGATTCCTGTTCCACCGTACTTTCCATTAGCAAAAGAGTCAAGATGAACCGCATCAACCGTCTTTACTGCCTCTGTCGCTTTGTCAACCGCATCTTCAGCATTAGCTTTGACTGCACCAATTAAGAGCGTGTTTGGAAGTTTGTCCCTGATGGCGCCAAATTCTTGCAGGTTTTTTCCATGAATCTGCACGGCGTCTGGATTCAGCGCCCTGCAAGTTGCCACGAGTTCTTCAAGACTTGCAGGAACCGTTACCAGAACACTTTTCACAAAAGGCGGAACCCGCCTCATCAGCTTTTCAGCGTCTGCGAGCGAAAGGTTCCTTGGAGAAGAGGCTACGCCCACCACGAAGCCAACAGCATCCGCTCCTGCGGCCGCTGCCGCGTTCAAATCTTCTTTTCGGGTTATTCCGCAGATTTTCACCCTAACCGCATTCATAATGCTAACACGAACTCCCTAACCTTCCCTTCGACATCATCGGCTAACATGACGGCTGAACCTATCAGAAACGCTTGAGCGCCACATTCGCGCAGAAAACGCAGGTCAGCAGGGATGTTAACTCCACTTTCACTTATCACGACTTTACCTTCCGCGCGGTTTCTTTGCAGAATCTCCTTTGTCACGTTCAAATCCACCTTTAGCGTTGCCAGGTTTCGGTTGTTAATCCCTACCAAGTCGGCATGGGTTTTAACGGCGGAGCGAAACTCATCAGCGGTGTGAGCTTCTAGCAGAACCTCAAGCCCTTCTGAGTGAGCTCTCGCAATCATTTCGTGGACGCTGCACTCGCAGTATCCCCTGTCAAAGAGCGCCTCAATCAACAGCGCGACGTTGGCGCTCGCTTTCGAAGCTGTCTCCAGCTGGACAGGGCTTAGAATTATGTCTTTCATAAGAATCGGAAGCTTCACCGCTTTCCGCGCCTCAACGAGCGAACGCAGAGAGCCATGGAAATGCCTTGGCTCTGTCAGAACGGATAAGCCGACGGCTCCGCCTTTTTCCATGCTTTCCGCGAGGCTGCCTGCGTCCACGCTTTTCCTGATCGTGCCTGCTGAAGGCGACGCAGCTTTAATTTCAGTGATGACTGGCGCGTTTTTGGCTTTGAGAATTGCCTGTTTCAAGCTGATGCTGGAAGTGGCTGTCACATTTAGCGCTTCGTAGTAGCCGCTGTCGATTGTTTCTCTTGCGCTACGCGCTAGAATGTCAAGAAAATCAGCCATACTTCAGCTCTAGCTCCTCAAGTTTTGACAGGTCGCCTCCAGAAGCGCGAATCAGCGTTTTGAGTTTTTTGTAGGCGGCTCCGCTTTCAATTGATTTGCGCGCTAAGGTCATGGCGTAACTGAAGTCTTCTGCTTTTCCGCCTACGATGATTCCTGCGGCGCTGTTGACAAGCACTATTTCTGTTTTCGGGTCATCAACCGTGCAGTGACCGTTCAGAATTGTGAATAGGATTCCGGCGCTTTCGCGGGGTGTTGTTCCCTTTATGTCGTCTATTCGGGCTTGTTTGACGCCGAAGTCCTTTGGTGTAGTCTCCATGTTTGCGACTTCACCTTCTTTTAGCCACGCCACTGCCGTTTTTCCTACTGTAGATATTTCGTCTAATCCATCTAGTCCGTGGACAACCATGGCTTCTTCGCAACTAAGCCGCTTTAAAGCATAAGCCATCGGCGCCGTCAGTTCCGCGTCGTAAACGCCGAGAAGCTGCGCGTTGGCAGAGGCTGGATTCGTCAGTGGACCGAGAACGTTGAATACGGTGCGGATGCCAATCTCTCTTCGGGGCTGGATAGCGTACTTCATGGCAGGGTGAAACGCAGGCGCAAACATGAAGCCCACACCAACCTGCTCGATGGTGGCTTGCACCGTTTCAGGTGTCATTTTAAGGTTGAATCCCAGCTGTTCCAGCACGTCGGCGCTGCCGCTTTTGCTGGTGACTGAACGGTTTCCGTGCTTAGCTATGGCGACGCCAGCGCCAGCAACCACAAAAGCCGCTGCCGTGCTGATGTTAAAGGTTTTTGTTCTGTCTCCGCCTGTGCCGCATGTGTCGACAAGGCGACCCTGCACTTGGGGGTGAATTCGGCGGCAGTGTTCTCTCATAACCGCGGAGAACGCGATGAGTTCTTCAACAGTTTCGCCTTTCATTCGCAAGGCTGTCAAGAATGCGGCTATCTGCGCGTTTGTCGCGTTCCCTGACATAACTTCCCGCATTATGCCCTGTGCTTCCTCGAAGGGGAGATTTGCGCCATCAATCAGTTTCTGTATGCCTTCTCGGATCATTCTTATCATCTGCCTTCCAGAAAGTTTTTCATAACGAGTTTTCCGTCCTCACACAGTATGGATTCAGGGTGAAACTGCACGCCTTCAATTGGGTATTCGGCGTGGCGGATACCCATGATTTCTCCGTCGTCTACGGAAACCGCGGTTACTTGGAGGCACGGCGGAATGGTGCATTTTTCGCCTGCAAGGGAGTGGTAGCGCGTCGCGGTGAATGGGTTGCGGACGCCGTTGAAAATTCCTTTTCCGTCATGTTTAACCGCGCAGGTTTTTCCATGCATCAGCCTTTTTGCGGAGACGATTTTTCCGCCGAACGCGTGGATTATTCCCTGATGTCCGAGGCAGACGCCTAAAGTGGGAACTTTGTGGCTTACATCCTGCAGGATTTTGGTGCAGACGCCGAAATACCGTGCTTCTTCTGGCGTGCCTGGACCTGGAGAGAGCACGATTCGGTCGGGCTTAAGCCGTTTAACCTGCTCCAAGGTTACTTGGTCATTTCTGTAGACGATGACTTCTGCTCCGAGTTCTCCGATGTACTGGACAAGATTGTAGACGAAAGAATCGTAGTTGTCTATTACTAAAACTTTCAAGCTTTTTCGCCTCCAGCTTTTTTAAGCGCCTTCATTAAAGCCTCAGCCTTATGATCGGTTTCAAACCACTCGCGTTCTGGAACGGAATCGGCCACTATGCCCGCGCCAGCTTGGATGCAGGCTTTGTCCTTGTCTGCGAACAGGGTTCTGATGGTTATGGCGAAGTCCGCGTTGCCGTTATAGGAGAAGTAGCCGACAGCGCCCGCGTAAGGTCCTCTCCGCGCGGTCTCAAGTTCCTCGATGATTTCCATGGCGCGGACTTTGGGAGCTCCTGAAACGGTGCCTGCTGGAAAAACCGCTCTTAAAGCGTCAAAAGATGTCATACCGTCTCTTAAGTCTCCCACAACTTGCGAAACTATGTGCTGCACGTGGCTGTATCGGTGGACTTTCATGAACTCTGGAACATGTACGCTGCCGAACTTGGCGATTCTGCCGATGTCGTTTCGAGCCAAGTCAACCAGCATCACGTGCTCAGCCCGTTCTTTCGGGTCTGCCAGCAACTCTTTCGCGAGTCGCCTGTTTTCGGCTGGGTTTTCTACACACGGTCTTGTTCCAGCTATGGGAAAAGTTTCAACCGCTCGGTTGTCAACTCTGACGAGCATTTCTGGGCTGGAGCCGACGATTTGCCTGTCGCCTGCTTTGAAGAAGTACATGTACGGCGATGGGTTTATTTCGCGCAGAGAACGGTAAAACGCTATTAAGTCGCCTTTAACGCGGAATTCGTAGCGCTTAGAGAGGACAACTTGGAAAATGTCGCCAGAGACGATGTATTCTTTGGCTTTTTCCACGGCTTTCTCAAAGCGTTCTTTCGTAACGTTCACTTTCGGCTCATTGTATGATAAGGTCTCTGAGTAGCGGGGTTGTTTAATCAGCGCCTCAAAGTCTGCAAGGCGATTGTCACTTAAGTAATAGTAGAATGCACGTTTTTGCCCGTGGTCAAACACTATGCCGTCGTCGAAAAATCCTAGTTGTGCGTCTGGAAAGTTCAGGTCATCGCGGGCTTTTTGCGGGAGTTTTTCCCAATAGCGAACTGCGTCGTAAGAGATGTAGCCGACGGCACCTCCAACAAACCTAAATTCACTATTGAGGACCACTTTGCTTTTAACGAGTTTTTCAAGGACACGTAACGGAGCGCTGGTTTCTTCGCTGGCGGTTTCTCCAGTTTTTTCGTTGCGAATTTCCGCGTTTCCATTCTTTATTCTAATGGTCAACCGGGGAGCGAAGCCTATGAACGAGTACTGTGCCAGTTTCCTTGGACCTTCGATGGATTCAAGAAGATATGCCGTTTCATAACGCTTGTGAAGTTTGGAGAAGATTTCGAGGGGTGATTGTGTAAAAGGGATTTTTTTACAGTTTAGTTGGCGGGCTTCGAGTTGAGCCTGCTTTTGTTTGGTGCCAAATGCGATACCCCATGATATGTTACTCCTAAGGTTCTGAATCCTACCGTAACGGATTATTTAAGGCTTATGTGTACAAAAACGTACATTAAGCTTTCACCTACGACAAGCAACTGCCCAGCCATTTCAAATAAGCTTTTGAACCCGCAACAATTGGGAGAACAAGGATTTCCGGCACTTCATAACTATGCAAAGCCTTAACGGTTTCCGTCAGCTTTTCGAACAGGTCCTTCCGCGACTTCATGATAATCAAGTATTCCTCTGCCGTCTCCATCTTTCCAGACCAGTGAAAAAGCGAGGAGACTGGACCGATTATGTTGGCGCAGGCAATAAGCCGCTCATCAAGGAGCCGCCGCGCTATTTTTTCTGCTTCCTGTTTGCTGGAGGTGGTAACCATAACGATAACGTAGGTGTTCTGCAAAACCCTTTCGCCCTACGAGGTAAAACGTTACTGTTTTCTTTGCTAAAAGTTTTGCTGACAGCACATGCTCTATTGATATGTCGTAATGTTTTCTAGTTTGGTTTAGAAAGCACCAACACATTTAAGGTTCAGTGAAATAGTAATAGAGCGTGCGCTTTGAGGTGAACTTCGCTTGACGGAAGAGCAACTACGAGTTTTAAAGGCTATGAACGAGATTACAAGTCGCATAGACCTGAATTCTTTCGCCCAGATGGTCGGCTTAAACCCAAATCAGACCATAGAACGCGTGCAAGAACTCGTTAACTCGGGACTAGCAAGGAAAACAGGTGGCGGATACGGCATAACAGAAAAAGGCAAAGCCATTCTCAAAGCCATTACATCAGTTCCAAAGGAATCAGCGTTCCACTTTTACATGGGAATAGGGCAACCTACTGGTTTCTCAGCAGAAAGCCTCAAAGACTTCTACAAAATAGTCAAACACGTAGCTGTAGAGTCGTTGGAGTTTCATCTTTACCGTGGGGATTTTGAAAACTGGGTTAAAGCAGCGTTTGAAGATGCGGCGTTGGCCGAGGAACTTGCCAGCTTGAAAAACGCAAACGTGAAGGGCGAAGAGCTTAGAAAAGAAGTCATAACGGCAATAGCAACAAAATACGGCTTTTAGCACAAGTACGCGAGAAAGCCTTCCTACCGAGGTTGCGCCTTTTCTTTCTTCAGCATAGTCCACCACTCTGGCACTTTAAACGCTGTAGCCATATCCCAAGAGTCAAAGGGCTTTATGTCAAGAACGGGAGTTCCCTCAAACGCGTCGAGACCACGAACCGTTAAAACGTTACCCTCAACTTGGACAAGCTCAACAAGCGTCAACCCAACAGGGTTCGGTCGAAGCATGGTTCGTGTGGCAAATACGCCGAGAAGCGGCATGTCTTTTCTGCCTCGCGGGTGAACCTTCAGGGTTTTCCGCTGCTCATCTGAAACTTGATGCAGCCAAAACAGCACAAACGCGTGAGAAAAACCGTTGACGCCGTCTAGTGCTTCAGCAAGCTCGTCATGGATAACTATCTGAGAGAGCCTGCTTTTATCTTTCACCTCGTCGCCGGAGGCAGCTGTCCGTACAACGCCGATTGGTTTCAAAATAATCTCTGCAGGGAAAGGCATGACATTATTCTCTCAGCCTTTGAGTCCACATGAAACTATATAAGTATTCGACACCGCGGATAACGGTTTCCATCACGCATTCTCGATTGGCACACTTGTCCCTTAATGTCTTCTATGCCAATATCCTCTGCATCGGATACCCAACAGCGTTTCCCACAGAAATTTATGCATTTTAGTATATGTAAGGGGGCTATAGTCTTTTCCGAGCAGTAAAACACAATCAGCGGAGTAACAGTTTAGCTGCGTCCTCGCCTTTGTCCTGCAAGACGTCTCCTTTTCGCCTCAGCGTCTATCGTTTCCAGAAGTTTGATTACTTTATCGCCTCTTTTTGCTTTCTGTTTGTCAGTAACTGAATTGCGACTGGGACAAATAGGGTCTACTATTATTCCTTTGTCTTCATCATAGATAACTGGGTAAATGCGGCAACCTGAAGGTCTGTGCGCGCGAATCTTGCAACGGCGTTTTTCTGCGTCGTAGAAAACGCAGTAGCCGTGGTAATTTCTGAGTGTAGCGTAGCCTTCCGAATCGAAGCGTGCAAAAAAGTCTCTGTCATAGCCTTTCTTCTCTAACTGTTCAATGTCCTTTAAGGAAAGGAGCATTTCGGTTTCTCGGCAGCAAACCCCGCAACGCAAACAACGCATAAACGTATGTTATTCTGCTTCTATTTCAGCGTTTTTAAGGGCTTCAGCCTGCTGCCTGCATAAGACTTAGGTTTAACAGTTCTGCCCACGCGATGTTTCTAATCGGTACACAAGCGCTCTTGCGGTTTCCGTAAGGAACGTATTCAATTAGGCGTCCTTTTCCGAAATCACTCTTTCGAATTCCAGTCAACTGCACGTTAACTATCACTGCACCGTCTTTCAGATGCAGATTAACGTTTTTTCCCAAAAAGGATTTGGCGCTGTTCAAGCTAAAGCTTTCCACTGGTTAATCGCCCCAACAGAGTTCTTTATCTGCTATGTTACTCCAGCACTTTTTACATATGGGCAGTTTTTCACCTTTAAACTGAATGTAAAGTTTAATGTTCCCACTTTTGCAGTCGTTTTTCCAAGGGTTCTTACAATGTTCCATGGCGGTTGCCTCTCACATGTTTCAGTTCACTGTGTAAGCGAAATTGCTTTTAAAATCCATGCTGAAACTACCGTTCGGCGCTGTGGAGAGGTGAATTAAAGTGAACGCTTTTATAGGCAGACCATTAAACTTTTCTTGGTTGATAATCCTTGAATTCCTATCAAATTGTGGCTACGGTAAGCTTGGTAATTCAGCTTGTGATTCTGGGTTTGCTTTTAGGTGGAGTGTGGCTGAGAGCAAAGAGAAAGTTTCGCCAGCACGGAATCACCATGCTCACAGCCGTTGTATTTCATGCTGTACTGATATTTGCTTGGATGATACCATCATTCGACATTTTCATTTTTGCTGATCCAATAAACCTTGCAGACACGATTACGTTGATGATCTTGGTTCATGCGCTCACGGGGATTGCAGCGACTGTTCTTGGCATTTGGCTGGTTGCTGCTTGGCGTCTGAAAGCAGATATGACAACTTGTTTCGCCAAAAAGCGCGTTATGCTCGCTACAATAACACTGTGGCTAACAGCTCTAGTCATCGGCTTCATTTTATATATAATAATCTTACAGCTGTTGTAGTAACCAACAGCTCTTTCCTCTATTTCTTGTTAAAGATGGAAAAGTCATATGTGGACAATTTCGGGAGTTATGGCTTCCGTTGTCACTTTCAGCAACGCCACTGAAGGTTTGTTCATGAAAGAAGCCATGGGATTTGTGGGGCTTCCAGGATTTATGTACAAAATCTTTCCTTCCCATTTAATATTGGCATTGTGCGTGTGCCCATAAACAAGCACGTCAAAATTGTTCTGCTTAACTATTTCCCGCATCTTGCCTCTTCCAAAAAGAGTATTAGGATCATGCATGACGCCTATTTTCCAACCGTAAATTTTCAAGGAGTTAAGTTTGGGCAAAGCGCCGCTGACTTCTGGTCCGTCCATGTTGCCGTGAACAGCCAAAACTGGAGCTAGCTGCTCCAGCTCGTCGATGACAAACAGCCGCACTAGGTCACCTGCGTGCACAATGAAATCTACGTTTTCGAAAATCTTGAAAACCATTTTGGGGATGCGTGATGCTCTTGCGGGTACATGTGTGTCAGCTATCAAACCAACCGTTTTAGATACCTTAAAATTCGCCGTCTCACGAGAAATCATCGTTAGATCGCTAGTCATTGTTACCGCCTTTTCAAGAAGAGCACAGGTATCTTAGACTAATAGTACAAAAGATAATAAATATTCATGTTTATCGCAAGTTGTTTTAGCGTAAACTGCTGTTTTTTACACAACTATCTTAACGCTGTGTGCGATGGCAACTTTAAATGTGATGGTTGCACTAAAGTTTAGAAGGCAAATTTTGGCTCTAACAGACGCAGAACGCGTAAAAAAACTCAAGCTTCCGAAGAAAAAGTTGCTGAAGAAATCGATAAAAAGAAAAAGCCATAGGTGACATGTGTTGCCTAGCAAGTCACGAAAAGCCCTGTTTTCAGTTAAATTCTGCCCGAAATGTGGTTCAACCGATGTTTTCTGGGCGCAAGGTATAGCGCAATTGTGGTCGCTGTGGCAGTGCAGAAACTGCGGCTACCACGGAGCACTAATATTGGAAAATGGCAACCTCGCTGCTAAGCTTCAAAAAGAATGGAAAAACAGGAGTGCAAACCAATCGCCTTCCACGCAACACTGATTTTGTCGAGTTTATTCACTGTTTTTTAGCCAGATACTTCAGATTAAATGGTTTGATTGCGACTCCAGGGTTCAAGACAGCGTGAAAAGTTTGGCTTTCAACTATCAAGTCGGACAGCTCTGAGTCTTGCGCTCTTACGAAATCGGCAAAATCTGAGAAGCTTTCGTGAAGCGAAACGCAAACTGCGTCCCATCCCATTCCTCTTCCTTCTTGAACGAGGACGACGTTTGATTGTTTCATGTACCATTCATTCATTTTCTTGAAGGCTTCTTCTTGTTCTTGTTTGGTTTTTTGGTTGAGTCGGGTTTTTATAAATGTGAAGGCGGCGATTTCGAATCCGATTTTTCCGAATTTCGGTACGATTGTGTATCCTTCAATGTAGTTTTTTTCTAGTATGGCTCTTCTTCGGGTTACGGTTGGCTGAGAGACTCCTAATGATTTGGCTAGTCGTCTGTCGCTTCTGTGAGAGTCTTTCATTAACTCGAACAAGAGTTTATAGTCGATTGCTTTTAGTTCTTTCATTTCTGATCAGCTTGTTTTACCCATATGCATTTTTGATTTCATATATAAATCTCATTGTTGCTTTGGAATGATTGATTCATTCCTTTTTATAGGTTGTCTGAATTTGATGATAGAACACAGGAAAATCTTAAGAGAAAAGCGTTCGTTAAGAATTGTAGTTGGTGATTGATGAAATGCCTGTGCAGTTACTGAAAGAAGTTGAAGGCGATGTTACACGTTTTCTGAGCGATTTAATTCGCATAAATACAACTAATCCGCCTGGAAACGAAACGGCAGCAGCCAAATACTTGGCTGAACACTTGAGTAAAGAAGGTTTCAGGTGTGAACTTTTTGAGTCTGCGCCTGAAAGAGGCAGCGTAATCACTCGCTTGAAGGGAACAGGTGAGAAGCCGAGTTTGCTTTTGCTTTCTCATTTAGATGTGGTTGCTGCTGACGCGAAAGAGTGGAGTGTGGACCCGTTTGGTGGCGTGGTTAAGGATGGTTTTGTTTGGGGGCGTGGCGCTTTGGATATGAAGGGCATGACTGCAGTTGAAGTTATGGTGCTGAAGCTTTTGAAGAGAAACGGCGTTGAGCTGAAGGGTGACGTTGTTTTGGCTGCTACGGCTGACGAGGAGCAGGGTGGCTTGTCAGGGGCAGATTATCTTTTGCGTAATTATCCTGAGAAGATTTTTGCTCCTTATGTTTTGAATGAGGGTGGTGGGTTGGCGATGCCAACGAGAAACGGGAACGTGTTTACGGTGCAAACTGCGGAGAAGGGCATTTTATGGTTTAAAGTGAAGGCAAAAGGCACTCCAGGACACGGTTCCATGCCTAACATGGCGGATAATGCCATTCTGCGCATGAATAAGGTTATAACGAAGCTTGGAAACTATCGTTCGCAGGTTTTGCTTGTTCCAACCGTGAAGAGGTTTCTTGAGGAGATGGCGCGTGAAGACGTTGCGTTGCAGCAGCCGTTTTCGCGTTTGCTGGCGAATCCTGAGTTGAGTGATGAAATATTGGATGAGTTGGCGACGACTTCGCGGCAGTTGGCGGAGGAAATTCGGCCGAGACTCAGGATGACCATTGCGCCTACGATTGTTCATGGCGGAGTGAAAGAGAACGTGATTCCTTCGGAGTGTGAGACCGTGTTTGACTGCAGACTCCTTCCTGGGCAAGAGCAGGAGCAAACCATTGGCTTAATCAAGGCGTTGCTTGATGAGGTTGATTCGGAAAAACTTGTTTTTGAAAGCTTGCAGGCGCAGGAGCCTTCTGAGTCAAAGGCGGAAACTCCGCTTTATGATGTGATTGCTGCGGTGCTTAGGGAGTTTGAGCCGAACTGCGGGGTGACACCGATGCTTACGACTGGAGGCACTGACTCGCGTTTCTTCCGAAGGAAAGGCGGTGTGTGCTACGGTTTTCAGCCCATGTACCCAGAAGTGTCGTCAGGCAGAGTAGTTAAACTGGAACATGGCATAGATGAACGCATTAGCATAGAAAATCTTGTCTTCGGAACAAGCGTGCTCTACGAAACCGTCAAAAAATTCATGACCTAAAAGATGCAAAGCGCTGAACTGTTTTGCTCGGTGCAGTCTATACCCCCCTTATTTAAAGGCGGAAGCACAGGTTGAATTTCTGCGCCGATACGGACCTACCCCCTATAGGTTTCTGCAACGAATCACTATTAGGATCCTAATAGACGACAAATATGCTGGTTCTTAGTTAGTCAAGAAACCTTGACTAAAAAGCCTTTATTTGCCCAAAGTCACTCAAAATTAGAGCCCTACAGGTGGTGCATAATTGAACCACAAAAAACAATCACTCGCCATTCTTCTAGCAGTACTTATTTCCATATTACCCGCCAGCACATTCTTTCATAGCGGAAAAGCAGATTCTAATGCTTCTTCCATTGAAAACTGGCCAATGTACCATTACAACCCTCAAAACTCAGGTTGCCCAGACGACGAATCACCTCTAGGACTCGAGTTACTTTGGAGCTTCACGACGGATGAAGGAGAAATAACAAACTACGTGTCTTCTTCTCCGGCTGTTGTGAATGAGACAGTATACGTTGGTTGCCAAAATGGGTATGTTTACGCTTTGGATGCTGAAACGGGCGAACTTCAATGGAAGTACAACACTGGAGCACCCAGTTTGTCTTCGTCTCTTGCTGTTGTTGACGGGGTCGTTTACATAGGAGGGGCATACCAGACCGTGTATGCGTTGGACGCTTACAGCGGAAACAAAATTTGGAGCTACAGCACTAACGGGAATATTTTTTATTCTTCTCCTTGCGTTTCTAACGGTATCGTTTACATTGGTGACAACGGCGATCTTGTTCACGCCATAAACGCTTCCACAGGCGCAAATATCTGGAGCTACAAAACAGGTGGTAATGTGTGTTCGTCTCCTTTGGTTGTGGGTGGAGTTGTCTACGTGGGCTCAATGGATGGAAACGTTTACGCTTTAGACGCGACTCAAGGCGAGAAAATGTGGAGTTTTAGCACAACTGGCGGTGGTGTACAGTCTTCACCTGCCTTTTCAGACGGCGTTTTGTACGTGACATCCTTAGACCACCATATTTACGCTTTAAACGCTTTTACCGGGGAACCGCTTTGGGACTTCACCACAGGCGACATAATTCGTTCGTCACCCGCGGTTGTTGACGGCGTAGTTTATTTCGGTTCGGATGATTGCAAAATCTACGCCTTGAATGCTTCAACGGGCGCTAAGATCTGGAGCTACTACAACGGAGGCTACCTCGTTGGGTCGTCTCCGGCTGTTGCTGGAGGGACAATCGTTTTGGGCACAAATTTGGGCAGAATTCTCGCGTTGGACGCAGCTTCTGGTTTGTTCAAATGAATTTATAAACCTTCTAGAGGTGACATCTTTTCTTCGCCTGCAATCGTAGGGGGAGTAGTATACATTGGCTCCAACAATGGTGAGCTCTATGCGCTTGGATCAGACAGTCCAATGCCTACTCTTTCTCCAACACCAACGCCCGTTCCTACTCCCACGCCGAATCCTGCACCTACTCTTCCACCATCCCTAGGTGACTGGTCTACTGCAGATCCTATTCCTGTGGCAGACAGTTACGACGCAGTTGCCGTGAATGGCAAGATATACGCGATTGCAGGCGGATACACCTTTCAGTTCAATCCAGCCACTGACACTTGGAAATCAAAAACTCCAATGCCAACATTCAGAATAAGCTACGCCATAGCCGCAGTGAACAACAAAATATACGTAATAGGCGGACAGACGTGGTCGACGAATCCAGATGGCAGCGTAAGTGGTAAAGTCACTGATATTATCGAAGTCTACGATGTTACCACGGACACATGGGAAACAAAACAGCCCCTATCCCAACGAAGAAACGATATGGATGCGAACGTTGTGGACGGCAAAATCCACGTCATAGGCGGACTAGGTGATGGCAATTTTCATGAAGTGTACGATCCCACAACAGACACTTGGACAAATAGCACTCCGCCACCCTACAGCATGTCAAGGTATCTTTCATGTGTAGTAGATGATAAAATATACCTAATACACGATAACAATAGCCACATTTGCAGCCCCACAATTGAACGGGAGGGCATATTACATATTTATGACACAAAAACAGACTCGTGGAGCGTTGGAGCAACCATACATACAACCTATCGTGGTTCAGGTATCGCCGCAACCACAGGACTTCACGCGCCGAAAAGGATTTACGTTATGGGCGGCGGCATCTGCCGAGGATTTGCAGATATTGAAGCTGTTAGCTCAAATTATATTTACGATCCAGTTTCTGATTCTTGGGGCAATTCGACTGATATGCCCACAGCACGTAGCAACCCTGCTGTTGTAGCAGTAAACGATAAATTGTACGCAATAGGAGGCGGCTTAACCAGCACTTCCATTACTGGAACCCCAACAGATGTTGTTGAAGTTTACACTCCGTTCGACTACGGCGTATCTTCAGGGTACGCTCTCAACGGAGCCGCAGCGACAATAACTGACAGCATAGACGATGGTGAAAACATAACCATACCAAGCAACGTTACCTCGGCAAACTCAACCAACGGAGAAGGCACACTAACACACACCACGCCAGACGGGGCTGGAAACGGCGCCGTATCAGAAACAGACAGGTTCACCGAAGTTTTCCCAGCAATATTGTTAGCTGTGACCGCTACAACAGTTACTGTTATCGGCATAGGTCGCTTAGTTTACTTCAAGAAGCGCAAACGCTAAGGCTTCTGCGTGTGTGAGTTTTCGTTTTTGGTGTTTTGTGAGAAGAGGGTAAGAGTAAGTATATGTAAGTATGCAAGAGCAAAAGAATTAGCAGGTTAGCAAGGAAGTATCACAGAGAGAGAAGATTAAAATTTAATCAACCGAGTTAAGTCCGCGCAAGGTGTTCATGCATGAAAATTTTTCTACAATATCTCCGCAATGAAGATTTCAGAAACGAGTGGCTCAAATGGATGTGAAAACTTGGCTGGGAAACACTCTTTTTAACATTGGATTTTGGACGTTTTTCTGGGGCGCCCTCGAGTTGGCGTATCAGTCCCCAAGCGACCCAATCTGGTCAGGCACCTTCGGATTTCCCGTCCGTGCACCATTACATCATCGGCGCTATACTAGCCTACGTCGGCTACATACTAATAACGTTCACCAAAAGCGTAAGAGAGAAAATTAAAAGAAGGATAACGCCCCCAAGCCCCAAATAGTTTCGGCTAACTTAAAAAGGTCAACCGCAAATAAACAAACCCGTGACAAACACTTGACACGCGAGTTCATCCTCTTTTCACGCATAGGAAAAACAGACGCCGCCTTCAGCAACCTACACGACGCAGGTCGCTTAGACATCGTACACGAATGCATAGTCGCCAGCCTCTTCCTGTCGCACGGCATACGCAGAAAAGCCCGTTTCCACGCAGTCCTAAACGGTCCACCCAACCCGCCGCTGCACATCGAAATAGACGGCGCAACACTTTATGATGTGCGCACGGACATGGACACTTGGCAGCGCAGTCTCAAAAAGGTGATTTCGGGCAAACCGCATCCGGGCATAACCACGAGCAAAACAAGCTTCGAAGCGCTTTTGAAGGCTAAGGCGGAAACCGCCCACATCTTTGTCCTTGAAGAAGGCGGCAAAGACATCGCACACGCGGAACTGCCTGCTGACGCCGTTTTCGTACTTGGAGACCACGTTGGCTTACCCAAAAAGGCAGAGATGTTCGCGCTTCGCTACGGAGAAAAAATCAGTTTGGGAAAACAGCCGTACCTCGCCGCCTCATGCATAACCATACTGAACTATCTGCTGGATCGTCCAGTCAAATCATGCCCCTGAAGTGTTCCCAGCCTCGCGCCTCAATCACGCGTCTTTCCTCGTCAACATCCAGAAGCATTTGCTTGTCTCGCGTGACTTTGCCGATGGGCAGCAAGCGTCCGCCCGTTGCTTCCACTGCCGTTTCTGCGGCAGCCCAACGTTTAGGCTTAACGGTGACCACAAGCTCATATTCTTCACCGCCGTAAAGCGCGAGGTCCAACGGGTCAAGCCCGTTAAACTCTGCAAAGCATCGAACTTCATCAGCCACGGGCACGCTGTTAATCACAAACCCCACGCCGCTCATCCGGGAAAGCTCATGCAGGCTCCAAGCTAAACCATCGCTGGAGTCAATTGACGCTGAAACAGCGCCGGATGCACAAAGCGCCAAGCCTTCCCTGAGCCTTGCTTCTGGCATGCAAACCGAACGCAAAAGCACTTCACGCAGCTCTTTGGAAGCCGCACAGTTATCTAAAAGCAGCCGCAAGCCCGCAGCTGTTTTGCCGAAGAACCCCGTAACCGCCACGATGTCTCCTGCCTTTGCGCCGCTGCGTAGCATAAGCGTTTTGCGCTTCGCGGTTCCAAAAAGCGAAACTGCCACAACTAGGTCCGAAGCCTCATTAGTGTCGCCGCCGACCACGTAGGCGCCGTACTCTTGTGCTCCTGCGTTCAACCCTCGTGCAATCTCCTCCACGTCTTTCCGCATAACATCCCTCGGCAACCCAAGCGAAACAAGCGCCGCCACAGGCGCCACACCTTTAGATGCAAAATCACTGATGTTCATCACTACTGCTTTCCGTGCAGCCTGCCACAGGCTCATGCCCCGCGGCACATCGGTTTTGCCTACAAGCATGTCAGTCTTCAAAACGGCAACCTGTCCTTTGCCGATGTTCACGGCGGAAACGTCATCTCCGAAAGGCACAGGCGAATCAGGCAGTGTGGTCAAAAGGCTTTGGATAATCTCAATTATCTTTCGCTCGCCAAATTGCTCGTTTGGACCGCTTTTACCGCCTTTGTGAGTTCTCCCTTTCCTCAACTATACAAGCCGCCCCCAAAAACGTCATGCACGATTTAAGTCTAAGACGGCGACGCCTTTTAAAATTGACGCTTAAGGCAGCCCACGCTTCCGAACATTTAAAAATATGCGCACAAAAAAGAATTAGGCGATTGTGCTGTGCCTCGGTAGCTCAGCTCGGTAGAGCGGCTGCCTCGTAAGCAGCAGGCCGCGGGATCAAAGCCCGCCCGAGGCTTTTTTCCTCATAGTGTAGTTGTGTTGTTCTTATGTTCAGAAATGTTTATAAAATATTGAGAGTACCGATACCATAAAAGGTGTTCCAAAAAAGGTAGATGAGACATGCCGCTTTTCCACTCACACTCGCACACTCACAGCGAAAAACTGAGGTGCCCGTATAAAGGGTGTGAGAAAACGTTTGACAAGCCAACTGTGCTAACTGACGCATCTACCATCCCGAGGCAGTCGTACTATGCCTGCCCGCATTGCATGTCGAAGCTGGAAATAACCACGGAAAACATGAGAATCGTAGACGTGAAAGCAACCGAATACCCAAAGGTGTTTGAGTCACCGGCAAAATGCGCGCATTTCTCAGGGCTTCTAAACGCGCGACCACACGATGCACCGCTCCCTGAAGAGTGCCTGCTCTGTCCAAAAGTGCTTCAGTGCAGCATCCGCAAAGAATAAGCTCTGTTGCGATTTTTTGTCTATACCCCTCTTTATATACTAAACTGCGTAGAATTCGGCAGAGCGCTGTTGTGGGTAGACCCCCTCTATAGGTTTCTGCAATGAACTGCTATTAGGATCCAAATAGACGGCAAATGAACAGGGTTGCTATTTCAGGGTTTAAAAAAAGAGGAAAGAAGAGGCTGGCTACCTTCA
>Ga0307445_10000389_pt1 | contig 23304 bp, 16 predicted proteins | sample SalMarSW160330MG_FD_202147 | JGI IMG/M metagenome (GOLD analysis project Ga0307445, IMG submission 202147) | Salt marsh sediment microbial communities from the Plum Island Ecosystem LTER, Massachusetts, United States - SW1603-30 | ecosystem: Environmental > Aquatic > Marine > Intertidal zone >... | reverse complement strand
TACTCAACATGTCAGGAAAATTATTTTAGTAAGATAGGAGGATTGATGAAGAAGTATCTACTGATGTTAATGTTTCCCTTATTAATATACGGTCAATCGTATGCCAAGATGCCCGAGTACATTGACCCCTATGATCGGCCGATGACATCTTATTCAGAGTGGGCAGCAAAGACAGTGCGCGGACAATTTTCAATAGCTCGTGCTTATAAAACACCACACGATTATCTGCAAAATGAATTAGTCGATATCGTCGTCTTTGCACCGCTCTATACCGGTATATTCGATTCGCTCAGCGTTTACATAAGTGACCTTGAAGCCGAGGGTTATACGATCCAGGTCGATACCGTGAGAGGTTGGAGTGCACAGGATTTAAGAACTCATTTCGCTTCACTACTGAGCAGCAATCTCGTTGGCGCAGTCATGATCGGTAATGTTCCTTTTGCCTGGTTTGAAATGGAAGGTGGCGAGGGGCGTGAGGAATTTCCGATCGATCTTTATCTTATGGATCTTAACGGCACCTGGGTTGACAGTGACGCTAATGGTTTATTCGATGATCACTCAGGTAACCGGGCACCAGAGATCTGGGTAGGCAGGATCTTTGCATCTTCGATAACCTGGGGCAATGAAGTTTTTCTGGTAAACAATTATTTATCAAAGGTTCATAAATACAGGACCGGTGGTTATAATATCCCTCAGAAGGCTCTTGCTTATGTCGATGATGATTGGTACAGTTATAACGATTGCTCGCTTGACGATCTCTATGATACGGTCGACGTGGTCAGGAACAACAATACGACTACTGCCGCTGATTTTAGATCACGCTTCACTGATCCTTATGAATGGGTACAGATATGCAGCCATTCTTCGCCCTGGGGGAATACATTCAAATATTCAGGCGGCTATGCAGGCACTGTCTTTAATTTTGAGATCTGGTTTGAGAATCCACCCTGGTTATTTCTCAATCTTTTCCAGTGCAGCGGCACACGCTTTTTCGAAGAAAACTATTGCGGCGGAGTTTATATCTTTGGTCCGGAAAACTGTCTTTTCGCCGTCGGTTCAGCTAAAGTGGGTTCGATGCTTCATTTTTCAGATTTTTACGGACCCTTAGATACTGGCATATCGACTGGCGAAGCTTTTAAGTACTGGTTTACTGAGCACGGTATATACGACCGCGACTGGTTCTACGGCATGTGTATTTGCGGAGACCCGCTGCTCAAACCCAAACAAGCAAGAAATATGTACGCAAGACATGGTCAACACCAGATCAATATAATTCCAAGATTTACATGGTCAAATCCCGAACCGGTCGATCTGCATTTAGACACCGACGGCTATGTTGATGCAACGACTGATGGTGCCGGCCGCATATGGGCTGCATGGGTCACTGGTCGTTCGACCTCTAATGGTCGGACCGAGATCTGTGTATCTTATAATCAAAACAATGTCTGGAGCTCACCTCAGATCATTGATCCATTTATTTATTGGGATTTCTTTCCAGCCCTTACCTGTGATACAGCGGGTCGTGCAGTGCTTTCCTGGTCAAGATGCTACGGCAGGAATTATGATATCTATTTGACTTCTTATAGTGGTTCTAATTGGCTGTCGCCGTACCGGGTTAGCAGCCGGGCGACTGATGCCTTGCACCCGGCCATGACGGTCGATGGTGATGCACGACTCTGGGTAACCATGGAGCGCTGGAACCACACCAACGGTGATATTTATTGCCGGTATCATGATGGTACAGTATGGCAGTCGATGTTCGCAGTCACGACGGGAAGTTCAAATGACTATAAACCAACGATGGCGACTGACAGCAGTGGTATTGCCTGGACCGCGTGGTCGAGTGAACGTTATGAGGATAATAGGAATATCTATGTAAAGAATTACAGCCCTGCCACTGGTCACTGGGAAAACCTGTATAGAGTAACCGGTAATCAAGCTCAGGATCAAGACCCGTCCATGTGTGTTGATGGTAACGGTACAATATGGCTTGCCTGGACTACCTGGCGTAATGGTAATTCGGACATATATGTAAGTCGCAATGATAACGGAATATGGTCATCGCCGTTTGCCATTACCGACGACGCGGCAAGTGATGAACAATGCGAACTCGTCGTAGACCAGGATGGCTATGTTTGGTGTGTGTGGCAGTCTGACCGATCAGGTGACTGGGAAATCCTGGCGACCTACTATTGGGATAGTCACTGGCAAGATGTGTCGAACGTAAGTAACAGCACTGATATGGATATCATGCCTGCCGCCACGCTCGATGATTCTGGTTATGTCTGGATATTGTTTCAGACAAACCGGAATGGGAACTGGGATATCTATGCGAGCAAGCTGTTTGCCGATGTGGTGCCGCCTCTTGTTACGGTCATCACGCCGAACGGCGGCGAGGTCTGGAACATCGGTGAGATCGACACGATCGTCTGGCATGCAGTAGACAATGTCGGTATTGATTCGATATCGGTGCTTTATTCGACGAATAACGGCGCGAACTGGATGGATATCGCTACGGGTGAGCCTAATGACTCATTTTTCGAGTGGCAGGTTCCAGCAACACCGTCGACCCAGTGTTATGTTTTGATACATGCCTTTGATGCATTTTTAAACAGAGGTCTTGATCTTTCTGATATGGTATTCACGATCCGGGATGCAGCACCTCCACAAGTACAGCTTTTTTCACCGAACGGCGGCGAAGTATTCTATACTGGTGAGACCCATACTGTTCATTGGAATGCGACCGATAATATCGGTGTTGATTCCGTATCGCTCGAATTCTCGAGTGATGCAGGCGGTTCCTGGCAACCCTTTGCCAATCCACCACCGCAAGATACGATGTTTGAGTGGACCATACCCGATGTTCATTCAATTGAATGTCTTGTTAGAGTCAGGGCGTTTGATGCCGGTGATAATATGGGTGAAGATGAATCAGATTCGCTATTCTCGATCATCGATAATATCGCTCCTGATATCTCGGTATTAATGCCTAATGGTGGTGAGATATGGTACTGGAATGAAGTTCATACGGTCGAATGGAATTCACAGGATAATGTGAGTATCGAAAGCCTCGATATTCACCTATCGCTTGACGGCGGTACGACCTATCCTCTATTGATCGTTCATATTGCGGGTAATGATTCGCTTTATGACTGGACCATACCCGAAAGTACCTCGTTTAACTGTCTGGTTCGCGTCACCGGGTATGATATTGCCGGTAATGTAAACTTCGATGTCAGTGACAGTCTATTCACGATCGGCGAGATGGGTATTGAAGAATTCCTCGGCATACCTCTTGAATTTGCCTTTAGTACACGATCATCAAATCCTTTTGTGAACACACTAAAGATGAGATTACAGGTCCCTCATAAAATGCCCGTTGAGATAACGGTCTATGATGTGCGGGGGCGTGTCGTTGATCGCATAATGGATACCGAGGTAGAGCCGGGGTTCTATACATTATCTTGGGATAACCATGATGTCGCTGCTGGTGTTTACTTCCTGCGTGTGAAAACGACCGACATCACCGAAACCGAGAAGATAATCAAGCTGAAGTAGAAAAGAGAGTATATCAGGATACCAGGACATCAGTGGGAAGTACATCAGAGTATCGGGTATCTTCATCTGATCTGTTGATATCCTGATTTTCTGGTTCGCTATTTTGTTGAGATTAGATTTAATCCCGTTGGACTTTCATTGACAAGAGTTTTTTCACTCGCTGGTATAACTCTGGCTTTGGTTCAGGATAGTGCCACGTGAAGAAAAGATTATTATGGTATAAGGGATCGGTGTTTTCATCGAAGTCAGTTTTCTCATATTCTTTGGTATAGGGGATGGGTGAGAACTCACAAAGATGAGCATGTACTTTCAGATCGTGGCACAATTTTATCGAATCAATGATCTCCTCATAATCTTGACCCGGCATGCCGAATAAAATGTATGTGTGAAGATCATCGGAAGAGAAACCTGCTTTTTTCAGATCTTTGACCGCGCTTATGAATTCTTCAGTATTTACTTTTCCGCCGGTGCTTTTTTGAACATCGGGGTTTGTTGTTTCAAGACTCAAATACATCGTTTTAAAGTTTGCTTTGTACATCAAATGTGCAATATCTTCGTTTATATACCGGCAGTGTAAACCATTTGAGGCATGGAAATTAAGTTTATATCGGCGTGCTATGATTTCATTCAATAGATCCGGGAATTTTTTATTAAAGAGCAGGGCATCGTCAAAAAAAGCGATGTTCTTTGTTCTTAGAGAAAAATTATTTAACTGCTCGATTATGACCTTGTTCACAAAAATTTTGAAATTCGGACACAGCACCTTTATAGCGCAGTATGTGCAATTAAACGGACATCCGCGTGATGTCAGGATGACCCCATAATTTAGTCCATTATAGAGCGAGAAATCAGGTACGATATAATCAAGATTCAATCGGGTGCTCGTTTGATAGCCGAGCTCAGTAAGCAGTTCGATGAGATGTTCTTCTGAAGGTCCTGTGAAAATGATGTCTGCGCCAGAATATTTTTTCGCATGCTTTTCACATATCGTAGCGTAGATGCCGCCGAGAATGATCCTGGTTTTTGAGAACCGCTTGCGTAGAATCTTTATCGTTTCAAAGACTCCAGGATACCAATAGGTCATACTCGAGGTGACAAAAATGATATCGGGTTTTGGTAAATGATTGACCAGATCGACAAAACAATCTCTTGGTATGCCGTATCTTTTGTAGCGTCTCGGAACCCTTTTAAATATCTCTGGTTTCTCCACGATTTCATAATGGTACTTGCCGCGACCGTAGATGTCTGTTTTGGTCTTTGTTTTGAAATAGGGGTTCAGGCGGTCCATGCAATCGACAAGATCGATCTCAAAGCCGGTCTTTTTCAGGATATCCGCAACGATCAATAGACCGACTGGTTTGTTCCAAAAATCGAATGCCTTGAAATCATAGACCCAGGGATTGACGAGCAGTGCACGCATGGGTTATTGTACTTATCCATACTAAGTAATCAAGCAATATTGACAAGTATAAAAATCTGACTAAGCTCTGTTTGAGGAGGTGATTAAAAGATGAAAAAAATATCGCTTGTAATTATACCTATTGTCGTGATCTTTTTAATGGTTGTTTCATGCGGCCAGAAGAACGAACTCGAGCGTCTAACCACGGTATATAGTGAACTAATCAGCTATCTTTCGACTGCAGAATTTCAAGCAAAACTAAACGAACTGAAACAAAATCCTGAGGCTATCCCCGATCTTATTTCAGAGATGAACAAAAAATTCAATGAAATAGTAAAGAAAAATGGTTATGCCTCAGAACAAGATTGGAAGGATCAGGTAGGTAAATATCAAGATAATGAGCAAATAAGCATGTTGCGTGACAAATTATCAGCTATTCTGACGATCAAGGTGGAGGTTCCAGAAGAAGGCGAAGCAGCGGTAAGTGAACCGCCTACAAGAGGTGGTGCGCATGAATATACAATTCAAGACGAGATCGATGCGTTAATCGAGTGGATGAAGAACCATTGATGCTTATCTGGGGTCAGATCTTGACTATTGACAATAGTCAAGATCTGACCCCGATATGTTGATTTATGCACGATAGTATGGAGAATTATATGGGGATAATATTCATACTTTTCTGGCTTGTTGCCATGGGTATCGGAGTATTGGCGACGATATTCTGGGTGTGGATGATCATCGATGTTGCCAAGAACGAGCCAGAAAACGGCAACGATAAGGTCTTGTGGATTCTGATCGTCGTTCTTGCCGGTGTCATCGGTGCTGGAGTCTATTATTTTGTGCGGCGGCCAGAGCGGATGAGTAAATTCGGAAAATAAATACATAAAGAAAGAGTGAGTATGAAGCATTTATTAATATGTTCATTGTTGATTTCCATCGTTATGCTGTCTGGGGATGTGCTGTATTATCAGATCCCGGATACGCTGACCGCCACCGGCTATCGTTGCCAGCTCGATAGCGTGTTTCCAATGCAAGCAGATGTCGTCGATGACGTCACGCCTTCAGGTTACGGGTGGCAGATCGACTCAGTCGTTGCATGGTTTTGTAACTGGGGCGGTTTTGCGAATTGGGCTTCAGTGCCCAATATACACTTCCTCGTCTATGAAGACAGCAGTGGTCAGCCGGTCGATTCTCCGATGACCGAAATAGTGGTCGAACAAAGTGATTATACAACTTACTATATTAACGGACCTGATCCCAACAGATGGCGCGTAGAAATGGAATTACCGATAACGGTTATGCTCGATACAGTCCGGTATTGGATCGAAATCCAGCCTTCAAATAGCACAATGGATAATGGAAACACCGGCCACCAAGCACAGGTTGGTATTGGTAATGGACAGGATTTTTATATGAGATTTCCACTCGCCGGTACACCTTCATGGGAATCGGCCACGTCATTATTTGGGGAGGTTCTGGAGACAGGTTTTATACTGATCGGAGATGAACTTGGTGTTTCTGATAAGACGCTCAGTAAATCCATTAATAAATATGAATTTGGCGCTACAGTCATCAATGGGCCATTAGATATACCTGAGGGCAGCAAATACAAAGTCTATGACATTATGGGAAGAATAACAGCACCCGATAAAATGAAACCAGGTGTCTATTTCATAAAGATCGACAACATAATCACAAGCAAGATAATCAAAATTAGATAACCCCAAGCATCCAGTATCTGTTTTTCTCTACCAGTTGCTTTTTTCTTTTTTATCCGGTTGTTTTGCCATTTTTCCTCCCTACTTTAAATATTTTTTGATAATCCTTTGAGATCGTCGATGAATTTTGTGAAGAATTCTTTCATCCAAAAGGTGAAGGTAATGGCTATGTCATGACTCTTGGTGATAAGCGTGTTTATATCGCCGGGGATACGGAGAATTCGCCGGAAATGAAAGCTTTAGAGCAAATCGATATCGCTTTTTTACCGATGAATTTACCGTATACCATGACACCGGAAATGGTCGCAGATGCTGTTAAAGCCTTCAAACCAAAGGTTCTGTACCCGTATCACTACGGTGAAACCGATACCTCAGAGATCCTTGAATTGCTCAAAGAAAACCCAGATGTTGAAGTACGCATCCGCAAGATGAAATAGCAAACACATCTGGGGACCCCATAGCTATTTCACAGATTTTTCACACATAGTTTTATCTTGGATTACTGGTAAAGGGGAAATATATAGGAAAGGAGGAGTAAAATGACTTCAACACTTTCAGTGCTATTACTGATCTGTATATTGCAGTATCAGAGTCCAGGAGATTCAATCGGTATGACAGCCTGGGATTTCCAGGTCGAAGGCTCAATGGGTCAACGGATTATTGTCGATGATTATGGACAGGTGCATTTGAATTGGACCAAGATGGATATTGGACAGACCGTACGCTATTGCGCATGGAATGGGCGATACACTGACGGTTCATACTACGGCGAGACACAAGCATCCACTGGCTGGAGCGGATTTGTTCAACTCGATGTCACGCGGGATGTCAACCCTGATAGTCAGCGAACCGTGATAGCTTATTATTATAATGATGGTTCAGGACCGAAGAGCTGGATCGATATAGACGCCGGGAACCTGTGGGGAGCATGGCCACATGCTCCAGTAAACACTGGGCATCAAGACTATGTTATCCCCTATATTGGCGTTGCGAGTGATAATAATATCATCTTGGCCGCAGCCAATTCAAACCCTGATCAATACACTGTTCGTTTGTTTCTAACGAGCAACTCGGGACAATCCTGGACATTGATAACAGAAATCGATTCCTGCTGTAAATACGCGCAATTTGTTCGCGCCTCACATAATCCCGGGTCTCATAAGATTGCATTTGTCTCAACGAGATTCATTACTGATACGCTCGCTGCATATAAACACGATAATAATGTCTGGTATATGTATTCAACCGACGATGGACTCACCTGGTCTTCACTGTTAAATATCACGGATTATCAGCCTTATCCAGGTGATAGTGTACGCGCATACTGTGAGGTGAATGCACTCTTCGACGCAGATGATAATCTGCACATCACCTGGACTGGTCAGAAGGTCGATAATACTATCTATTATACAGCATCTAAGATATTTCACTGGGATGAGGCTAATGATTCGATAACAGTCGTGAATAGTCCGAGTACTTACTACAGTGAGCCTGGTGGGTGGTGGGTTAGAATTCCTGGCGCAGGTTATTTCCCGCGTATCCCTGCTGAACAACCCCAACTCGCTGTCGACACGTCAACTAATTGGCTCTATTGTTTTTGGCACGGCAATGATGACCCTGATGATTATTCTCAAGGCGGCTATTATAATGGTGAGCTTTATGGCTCATTTTCAGTTGATAATGGATTGACCTGGTCAAATTATCGTAATATTACGAATACAAGAACGCCTGGCGCAGCTCCTGGTGCTTGTCTGTCAGAAGAGAGCATGACAGCGAATCCATATATCGTAAACGATTCGATATATATTACTTTTGTTGAAGATAAAGATGCGGGATATTCTTGGTCCTTGCTACAAAGAGAGATTACAGATAATGTCGTGCGCTGCTGGATATTTCATAAAGATCTTATTTCAGGTGTCGAGGAACAGAAGATAAAAGTTGCCAATGATTATTTTGCAGCAACAATTTTCAACGGGTCTTTAGTACTGCCTAAGGGCAAATCGTGCCGGATTTTCGACATATCAGGTCGCATTGTCGTGGCTGATAGACTAAAGCCAGGCATCTACTTCATTGAGATCGATGGCGAGGTTGCAGGAAAAGTAATTAAAATCAACTAATAGCTAAAATCTAATATCTAGCATCCAGTATCTGTTTTTCTCTACCAGTTGCTTTTTTCTTTTTGTTTTTGTTTTCTTTCTTTTTTTGATAATCTTTTTTTCTCAGCCTTTGCTTTCTTTTTTTCTTTTTTATCCGGTTGTTTTGCCATTTTTCCTCCCTACTTTAAATATTTTTTGATAATCCTTTGAGATCGTCGATGAATTTTGTGAAGAATTCTTTTTTCTGAAAGATACTACCTAAAACCCTGGCTGCAAGCGGTGCGGCTTCTTGTGTTGGCAAGCAGTACTGCATCTCGAGGAATTTTCCGCGCAGTCCTCTGACCTTGTCTTTTACGTCGCTATTTCTAATGATGACATCTGCGACGAGCTGCGATAATTCCTGAAAATCATTCTCCATCATGCCGAAACGGGTCATTTCCTGAACACCCATTCTTATGCCGCTTGCTTTCAGGAATGTCTCATCGTCAGGCAGTGCCTGGTAATTTGTCACGATATTATTCTTTTCCAATCGTCGGGCAAGATCCATACCATCACCATATTTGCTTATCCTGACAACGACCTGGTGAGTATCAGTAAAACCATCCGATTCATCACCTTCAACATCGATCCCATTATCTTTTAGGGCTCGTGCATAACTCCTTGCATTTTTCCTTACTTGCGTTTGATATTCTTTTTTAAATACATTCATTTCATAAGTCGCCATGAGCAAGGCGAGGAGCGTACCCAGATGATGATTGCTCGTTGAACCTGGAAAAGCTCGTCCTTTAATATCAACCCATAATTTTGCCATGGGACTACCTTTTTGTATACTCGATGCGATGACCCCGCGCTGAGGACCGAAGAAAGTCTTGTGCGTGCTGCCGGTTACAATGTCCGCGCCTTCTTTAAACGGCTCCTGGAGCACACCATAGAGGCCAAGGACATGTGCCATATCGTACATGATGATCGGTTTGGGATCCCAATCTTTGACAATGTTAAATAAAAACTCTACTGGTTCTTTATGCAAGAACATGCTTTTACCGAAGACAACCAACTCGGGCTTATTGTCTTCGAGGAGTCTTTTCAATTCAGCAGTATCTGTTTTGTAGAGACAATCTTTTCTAACCGGGAAATTTATGACATTCTCTTTGCCCGTCCGCGGGTCTTCCTCGACATAATTGAAGAGCGCACCCATGGGCTGTGAGCTGAGATGACCGCCTTTGTTCAGTTCGTTATTCATGACGAGCCTTAATCTGCGGAAAGGCTCCCCTTCTTTTCTGTCACGGTTGATGTACTTTACGGCCGCTTTAAAGACAATTTCATTAGCCATCTGTCCGCTGATCGCTCTTAGTTCTATTCTTGGACAATCAAAATACTGAGACATTTCTTGTCTTAATTCTTCTTCGACATCGCGGATAAAATCAATGCCTTGATAAAAGTAGATTTCTTGACCTTTCATGGTTCGATGTTCAGCATACCGACCTGCAGGATCAGAAATTTCGCATAGTTTAACTAACGGACTCGGTGTCGTTTCCGAAGGGATGAGATTGATACACTCTTTTTGGCGCCACCGGTTATTCGTTTCAATTCTCTCGATTAAATTTTCTATTTTCTTTGATAATGTCGACACCTTGACCTCCTTGTGCATTTAATAGTATTCCTAAAATTCTTGATGTCAAGGGTGGCAGAACCCTGGTTTACTGCCCGATGAATAGAGCGACTTCAAGAAGATCAGAATTTAGTAACGGTCATGTTCGCTCGACAGATTTTTAAAGCAAGCAAAGCTATTGACTTTTCTTGCTTCCTAGCTAAAATAAAAAGGAGTATATGACATGAAACTTGCAGTGATCGGGCTTCAATGGGGTGATGAGGGGAAAGGTAAAGTAGTCGACTATCTGGCTAAGGATTTCGATATTGATGCACGTTTTCAAGGCGGCACAAATGCCGGGCATACTGTCCGCCATAACGGTAAAGAGGTTATCTTTCATCAAATCCCTTGTGGTCTTTTGAACAAAGGCATCGTCGGGATTGTTGGTGCCGGGTGTGTTTTTGATCCGGCGATATTTTTTAATGAGCTTTCCAATTTGAAAAAGATCGATCCAAAGATCGAACATCGTATCAAAGTATCGAAGTATGCCCATCTAATCATGCCCTATCATATCCTTATCGACAAAATAAGGGAAGAAACAAAACAGGGTCTGGGTACGACAAAAAAGGGTATCGGTACGACGTATGAAGACAAATACGCCCGGGTCGGCGTAAGGATAGGTGATCTTTTCAACCCCGAGTTCTTTAAGGAAAAACTTCGAGCAAATATCTCAAGGAAAAATCTCATACTCATGGAGATCTATCACGCAGAACCGCTTTCAGACAGCGAGATATTCAATAAATTCATGGATTATGCGAAAAAACTGAAACCGATGATTATCGATGATGCAGCATATCTTAATGACGCACTGAACAAAGATAAAAACATTATCTTCGAAGGCGCCCAGGGGACTTTATTAGATATCGACTTCGGTACTTACCCATACGTCACTTCATCCCATACTATAAGTGGCGGCATTGGTATCGGGCTTGGTTTAGCCCCCTTTGCAGTGGAAAAAGTATTGGGTGTTGTCAAAGCTTACACAACAAGAGTAGGTTTTGGTCCTTTCCCGACCGAAAGTGCTGAAGAATTCGGTGAACATCTGCGGAAAATCGGCAAAGAATATGGTGCGACGACTGGAAGGCCACGCCGCTGTGGTGCTTTCGACGCAAAAGTTGTGAAATATGCAGCCCGATTGAGTGGGGTAAAAGAGATCGTTCTGACGAAATTTGATATCCTGTCTTCCTTTGATAAGCTAAAGATAGCCGTGGGTTATGTCAATGCACCGGAATTTGATCCTTTCAATGCCGATAAATTAGAACCTTCGTATGAAGAGATCCCCGGATTCAAAAAAGATATATCAAAAATACGCAATTTCGACAGACTGCCAGCTGAAGCCAAAGAGTATTTGAAACTAATCGAGCACTATACCGGCTTGAAGATAAAGTACATCTCAGTAGGTCCAGAAAGAGATGCCGTTATAAAGTTATAATACAAACTCAAAAAAGCAACCGCCAAAAACCGATCCAGAAGATATTTTTACCCAAGAACGTGGAAAGCATTGACTTTAAGCAAAGCTTTAACCTTTTCGAAATTTCCTCTTGATTTTTTTTTAATTATGTATATATTTATTTTAATGAATGTCACAGAGGGAAGGGTCTGGGCAGAGATATATCTTGATCATCTCGTTGATAATTACAAAATAATCAAAAGGAAAGCTAAAAATGCTAAAATCATGGCCGCGATCAAGGCTGATGCTTATGGTCATGGTGCTCTTGAGACGGCACGAATTCTCGAGGCTGAGGATGTTTTTATGTTCGGCGTAGCCAGTGTTGAGGAGGGGATCGAATTAAGACAAGGTGGCATTACCTTACCTATATTAGTGCTCAGTCCTGTCCTTTATTCGCAGATTGATGAAATTCTTGAGTATAATCTTATCCCGACGATATCTGAACTTGAGTTTTTTAACATACTTGAGGATAAAGCACGACTTTTAAAAAAATCCATTGTCGTTCATATCGAAGTGGATACCGGTATGACAAGGACGGGTATTCCATATGATAATGCTGCAACGGCCATGAAAAAGATAGGAAAGTCACCGTATATTAAAATTGAAGGAATTTTCTCCCATTTCCCGCTGGCTGATGGCGATGGTGCCTTTACCAAAGGTCAGATAAAAAAACTAAAGGTGCTTATAAAGGATTTGGAACGCTACAAGATAAAACCACCTTTTATCCATCTCGCAAATTCATCCGGTATTTTTAAACACATTGACTCACACTTTAACCTCGTAAGACCAGGTATCGCCCTTTATGGTTTAACCGCATCGCCTGAAATAGAATATAGCAGAGCTTTCACCCCGGTCATGTTTTTGAAATCAAAGATCGTGAATGTCAGGGATGTAAAAGCGCAGACACCGGTAAGCTATGGTCACACATTCGTCACCAAGAAGCGCAGTAGAATTGCGACGATCAGTGTGGGGTATGGTGATGGATACCCGCGTGCGCTTTCCAATATCGCTGATGTTATAATAAGGGGGAAACGCGCGCGAATTGTCGGTACGGTCTGCATGGATCTGGTAATGGCCGATATAACTCACATAAAAAGTGCGCGGGTTGGTGATATCGTTACGCTGATCGGAAGGGATGGTAAAGAAGAGATTACTGCTGAAGAATGTGCAAGAAAAGCCAACACAATCGTCTATGAAATAACATCAGGGATCGGACCGAGGGTCGCTCGGATTTTTAAATACAATGATCGGCTCATAAGCGTAAGAAACCTCTTGGGACGATGGCGTTATGATGGAAAATTATAGGAGGGAGCTTGATTTTTTATTTGCTTAGCAGAAGTAAAATGTTGCCAAAAAGGAGGCATAAATGAAGAAAATGTTGATCCTTATGGTGTTTGTCGCCTTGTTCGCACAGGAGACAACTCATGTCGTAAAGATAGATGATACACTGTGGGATATTGCAGATATTTATTATCAGAATCCATTCCTCTGGCCCTATATCTGGCGAGCTAATTTAACCAAGATAGAAGATCCGCACTGGATCTATCCTGATCAATTGTTTGTCATCCCACCGCATCCCGAAGGTGAAGTGACTGAGTATGTTCCCGAGCAGATAATGTACACTCCACCACCTGTCAAGAAGACTGCGGAAGTAATTAGCTTTGTGGAAGCTGACCGGAGAATATTCAGCGAGGAGATAATACACCGAGCCGGATTCATTCTCGAAGAAGATATTCCATTATGGGGTAAAATAGTCGGTACGGAACCAAGCGGTGAGAAATTGATCAGCAGTTATAAGAAGGTCTATATAGACCGTGCTGAAGATGTCAAGATCGGGGATGTTCTCACTATTTACCGTCCGGGCATGACGATCAAACATCCTAAGACAGGGGATTTTCTCGGCAAGGAGATTATTGTATTAGGCCGGGTAGAAATTGAGGACGTCGGGGAAGAAGGTTCACGGGCAAAAGTCATCGCTTCTTACGATCTCATTAAGAAGGGTGATTTTGTCATTCCCTACGAACCGATTCTTGCGCCTGTGGGTATAGAAATGGTTCCAACCGAAGAAGAGGTAGAGGGTTATGTGGTTGAGGTCAGGGATGATGGACTACTTACTGAACCGCACGTTTTTGTTTACATCGATCACGGAGAGGAAACTGGTACTGCAGTTGGTGATTTGTTTGATGTTTATCAAGAGCGTACTGTCGATGGCAAATTGATGCCGGATTTCGATATAGCCAAGGTCCAGGTCATTAGTGTTTTTCAGAAGGCTTCAATCGGTCTGCTCCTCAATGTAAGGGAGACCGTTCAGGTTAAAAGAGGTGAAAAGATTAGATTGGCTATGGAGGCAAGGTGAAGGAAAAGGACGCACTAAGTCAGGTATATCTTTTTCGTGAGCTATCGCCAAGCGAGATGGATATCTTAATATCTATTTCCAAAGAATCACGCGTAAAAAAGGATGAAGTTGTCTTTAAAGAAGGCGCGACCGGTGATGCTTTTTACCTTATCGTTTCCGGCAGTGTACGGATTTCAACGATCGTTCCCGGCGTTGGTGAAGAGGCGCTCACCATACTTCGCGAAGGTGAATATTTCGGCGAGATGGCGCTGATCGATGATGCTCCACGTTCTGCTTCAGCGATTGCGAATGACGATACGATTCTTCTTCTGATCGAGAAAGATAATTTCCGAAAGCTTCTTGCTCAGGAAACTGGTATTGCATATAAACTCTTGTGGGTATTTACAAAGACATTATCTGCCCGTCTGCGCAAAACAGATGAGCAGCTCAAGAGTATTTTCTCAATAGCCAAGACATTCTAGGGATGGGTGAATGGGCTTGGGTTTCGCAACTTGATGCTGGTTAAATAGTAATCAGGTTTGACCTGAACCTTAATTCTCACACCATCTGGCTTTTACTTTAATGTTGCGTTTTTAAAAGGAGAAGATAGGCAAGGTTTTTGATGTTTGATATTTTTGGCTCGAAAGATCCGCAAAAAGCTCTTCTCAAAGCTCAGGAATACATCAAAGAGAACAAGTATGATTCAGCCATCAAGGTTCTCGAGCATAACCTTACTGATGACGAAGAATCCTTGGATTTACATTTACTGCTTGCAAGACTGTATTATGATGCTGAGGAAAGAGGTCGCGCAGTCGAAACACTTCGCAACGTGAAATCAGCGGTTCCCTCACGCATTGACGAGATCGGGGCGGTCATGTCGGAACTCTATTACCACCATGCATCGATCGATGGTGGTGATTTTCTGCTCGAGATGCATATTGAGCAACATCGATATGATGAGATAAGCAAGACATTGCGACAGCTCAGTGAGCGGGAACTAAAACTTCTGATATCGAGATACGACAAGCTAAAACAGAATCTTGAGGGTAAGAATGTAGTCTCAAAGAAGGACTTTGAACACATGCTCATCCTCTCTTCAATACATTTCTTTACACATGAAAGCGAAGCAGCTACCGAGGCGATTGAAGCCCTGATCGATGTTGAGGTTTACGCGCCGATACTTCTGAGATGGATTCAGGTGATCTCTCGGGAAAATTATAATGATTGGCGCGCGTCATTGCTGCTTTTAAGAGCGCAGATGGCGAATCAAGATTTCAACGGTGCTTTAAATACTGCCCAGCGAACCGCGGACAAATTTGCCGACAGCGTTAATACCTTGATCGCTTTGGTCAGTGCTGCAAAACCTCCTAAAGACCTCGAGCCATCATATGCTCAATTTTTAACGGATCTCTATATTAAAAAAGGTGATCTCGATGCATCGATTGAACTTTTGCAGGACCGAATGAAAAAAGACACCAAAAAGATAGATGATGTCATAAAAGGCTTGCGCGAGCTCGAGAGGATTAATCCTAAGAATCTGAAGATCCTGTATGCACTCGGTGATACGTATATAAAGGCGAATCGGATTACCTTGGCCATGACCGAGTATGGTAAGATATTGGAAACCGATGCGACTCAATATGATCATATCATAGAGAAATATAAGGAAGCCTTCAAAAAAGAACCCAACAATCCAGAGGTCATCGATGGATTGGTAAATGCCTATCTATCGAGGGGCGATATCGATGCTGCAGTAGATACTATTGATACGGCTTTTAAATCAGATCCGGGATTACTCGACGCAAATATCATCAACCTGAATACAATATTAGAGCAGGATATGGAAAATTCCAAGGCTCTTAATTTTCTCGGCATATGTTATGCCCGGAAGGGTGACCACGAGAGTGCCCAGTTGATATTTGAGAATCTTCTGAATAAAGGCGATTACAATTATGTCTATGAGTCCACTGAGAGCATAGTCAAAGAGATGCCTGATAACTTAGGCTATGTTGAGCTGCGCGCCAAAAGTATGTTGATGTTAGGACACGAACAGAAGGCGTTATCCCTGCTTGAATATTTTATTGATCAACATCCTGAACAAACCGCTTCGCTCATTCCGACCTTTGATGCACTGGTAAGTAAGAAACCAGACCTGGGACCATCGATAATGCCGATATTCAAACAATACAAGAAAGAAGATTCTTTTCTCGGGGATCTTGCTCTGGCTAGAGCAGCGGCATTTACTGGAGATTATGATATGGCGGTTAGCCTGTTCGAAAAGTTGTTCAAGGATGAAGTACAAAGAGCCGATACTAAACGAGCGTTGATTGAAGTTATTCAGAACAGACCAAAGGCGGTTCCCCTGCTATTAGTAGCGGCAAGGATATTTATGAAAGAGGGCGAAGTTGAGATCGCTACGAAATTCTTCAAGACCGCTCAAAGTGTAGATCCGAAAGCATTTTTTGAAATTGTTGATGAATTTTATGATGCATTGAAAAATTTTCCCAAGGACCGCGAAGTCAGGGTTTTGCTCATCGACACCTTTTTCAACAGGAGGTTGTGGGATAGGGTTATCGAAGAATCAAAGAACGCGATAGAAGTCTTTGGACGTGATGCTCAGTACTTCAACTTAAAATTGGGTCAGGCATCGGTTGAGAAAGGTAATCTCAGCGATGCGGTAAGGCCGCTTATGATTTCGCTTGATGGGCCTGATAATTTTTCAGGAGAAGTTATTAAGTATCTAGATAAGATTTTAAATATCGATAAAAGTAACGTACCGGCTCATTTTGCGCGAGGCAGAGCACTGAGCAAAGCCCATCGTATCGATGAAGCAGTTGAGGAATATCTGTTAACAGTCAGAATACTCCCGGCACGGGCTGAGTATGTATATGAGGAGTTAAAAACACTTTCATCAAAATCTATCGCCAATCCATTGATCGTTTTTGCCGAAGGCAGTGTTGAGCTTATTCTCAAAAAATATGATGATGCGATAAAACACCTGCTGCAATCATGTGAATTGGATGATTCTTTGGTTAAACGTGTCCTGCCTTTATATGAAAAGTTGACAAAGGCAGCCTCTTCGCCTTTGCTGGATTTTTCAATGGCCAAGGTTTATCACCTTGCTAACCTGAGAAGTTCTGCGGTGAAGTATTACATAAAGGCGCAGGCGGCTGAAAAATCATACCGTGAGCCAGCGATATCCGAGATGAAAAAAATCTGCGCCGAAAATCCCGATGATATTGAATCCCGGAAAGGTTTGGCTGAGATCTATTTTAATTTTAATAATCTGGAAGATTCCTCGGATCTGGTTAGAGAAATATATGAATCGGACAAGAAAGAGAGTGCCTGGGCAAAGAAATTCGTTTCGAATATTCTACAAAAAGACCAGCATCATATCCCCTCATACTATTTCCTTGCTGATGTTTTTCTTACGGAAAAATTCTATAAAAAAGTCGTTGAGGTATTCGGTAGACTTATTGAGATTGCACCGACGGAGATCACAAATGTGATCGACAAGTTGGTGAAATGTAAAGATGAACATGGTGAGCTCATTTTATATCTCGGCAATCTTTATACTGATACCGGCGAGATCAATAAGGCGCTTGAGCTTTTCGACAAGCTTTTTACTCTGGATGCGAGCTTTGGCGATGCCATAATCTATCAGATCAAAGAGATCTTAAAGAAAAACGCGAATATCGGCGAGGCTTATCTTTTGGCTCAGCGAATATTTGTTTATCAAAAAGAATATGAAAGGGCTATTGAAGCAATCAAGCGAGCTGGTGAATTGCTTCCAGGCACCGAGGATATAATCCTCAAAGAAGGTCAAATATATTATGAAATGGGAGCAGCTGATAAAGCAATAAAGCTTTATACGGAACTTCTTGAGAAGACAAATAACCGTAAGGCGATTTTTCGTCTGATCCGAAAAACACGCCGGGATTATTTTAACAGCAGGATTGAAATGACCAAGGGCGATACTGATGAGGAAAGGCTAGAACGTGCAAGCCTCTATATGTTAATGAACAGAATGTCAAAGGCAAAGAAAGAGCTTGATTTTGTACCGAAAAGTGGCTTTTCCGCTAAGCGTCATACTTTGCTCCGGGCAAAATTCAATCTTAAGCGTAGTCGTCCGATTAATGCCCTTGAGATCATGAGAGATTTGCCAGTGGATGAAGAAACTGCGCCAGTGTATGCAGATATTTATGAAACCATGGGTTCTTATGAGGCAGCCGCAATTGTCCTGCGACAGGCAGGTATTGCGGATATGGAAAAAAGGATTGCGGGGTATGAAAGACTAGCCCAGGAGAGAAGGTTGGCAAAAGGAAAATATTTTATTGAAGGGAGGAGCTAATGAAATGCCCGTTTCTGGTGATCAGAAAAAATGTCTTGGATAAAAGTGGAAACATAACTGGCGAGGAAATAGAGCCCCAGGAGTGCATGAAAAATGATTGTATGATATACGATGGTGCTACTAAATTATGTTCGCTACTCTCTTCAAATATGAAAACGGGGGTCTTGATTGACGACGTTAAGAACGGTATCAAGGATATGAAAGAGGAGTTGTTTCAGCGGTCCGAAGCATTTGGCGTGGTGATATCAACAAACATGAAGACTTTGCAGGAAGCTCTGTTAGGACGCTTTGATATACTGAAAAAGCAAAATGAGGTTATGGTTCTTGGTTTCGACCGTCTGGTCGAAACGATAAATAACAAATTTGAAGGGATCCGAGGCAACTTTGCTGAACTCAACGAGACAACAAAAGCACAACGTGATGCATTGCTCGATACGCTTAATGGTTATCAGGGTTCGGTTACAGAAAATTTCAATACCATACGCGAAACCATTCGCAATCAGGTGGAAGGACTCAAGTCAAATGGCGCCGTATTGCAGTCAGCGATCGGGGAGTTTAAGGATACTCACGGACAATTTATCAGTGAGGTTAAGAATTTCAATGAAGCACTTCTCGTTAAATTGACCGAGTTTGGTGATCTCAGTTTGAAGAATGAGAAAGCGAATGTATCTGCTGTTGCAAAATTGGATATTGTAAGCGAAAATCTCGGCAAAATGGGAGCGATGAATCAGGTAAGCCTTGAGTCGATTAATGGTACGATCAATAAACTCACGGCGACAAATCAGGAACTTCTGGGTAAATTGGGGCAGTTGGATCTCCTGGTTAATAGCAGCGAAGGCATCAATGATGCGTTGAAGACTGAGGTTTCGGGATTCAAGGCCGAGACCTTGAATGCTTTGAACAATATCGCAGCTAAGTTCGAGGAACTGAGTGGTGCGTTCGCAAATACAATGAAACCGGGTATAGACAGTATGACTGAATTCATGAGGACTGAGGTCGCTGGTTTGAAGACAGAAGCTTTAAATGCTCTTATTGGTCTGTCTTCGAAGCTCGATGAATTGGGCAATATTTTCGGGCATGAGCTGAAGTCAAACAGCGAAACTACGCGTAGTCTGATCGGAGATTTTAGTGCGATTACCGGGGGTATTAAAACCGACATCAGTGAGCTAAAAAATGCACTCGTAACAAAATTTGATGATTTGGGTGGTTATATCAACGGTGTGAAGTCTGAGGTCGTGACTATTAAAGATGACCAGGCATCCTCTTTGAGCAATGTCCAGGCCGCTGTTCTTCAGTTACAGGAGTTATTCAAACAATCTTCTGATAGCCTTGGGTCGATGAGCGATATGATGAAGAATTTGAATAGCAACTATATCGAATCACTCGGTAAGATTGCAGGATTGGCTGAGGGTATGAGAAAGGGCGTTGATAAAGTTGGCGAAGGAATGCATGATTCTGTTAAGGATCTTGTAAAGGAAATGAAATCCGAGATAGGAGCACTTGAAAAACAGTACGAAAAAACTTTCGGTGATATTGCAAATCTTGCAGGTAAGTTTGACGAGTTGAATGTGCGTATAAGGGAAATGACGAAAGAGGTGGAAAAAGAATTCAAGGATTCTTTTGATCGCCAAGAGATGCTTTCAGAATACACAAAAACGATCCTCGAGCATACCAAAGAATATTTTGTAAAAGAAGAAGTCAGGTACAAAGACGAACAGGCAAAACGTATGAAAAGAGAAGGGCTCGATCACTTCGACCGTGCGACATTGTATTATTATCGAGGCAACTACGAGCTGGCCGTGAACGAGATAAATAAAGCTCTGGAGATCGAAGAAACTGCTGAGTATCTAAACCTTAAGGGATTACTTTTAACTCAACTCGGTCAATTCAAAGAATCAAAGAAGATCTATAAAAAAGCGCTCGATCTTGAGCCCAATTTAGCTGAAATACATAATAATCTGGGCATGCTGCATCTGAAGATGAAAAAACTTGATGATGCAGTCGTTGCCTTTCAGGAAGCGGTTAAGAAAAACGTTAACTATTCCCATGCATACGTGAATATGGGTACGACTTTGGTCGAATTGGAGAAGTATGATGAGGCTATCAAAGCTTACGAAAGGGCACTTGAGATCGACCCCTCTAACCACGAAGCACGTGAAGCGATTAAGCTATACAAGGAAGGAAAGATAGGAGAGTAAGCATTCACAAAAGGTGTAACAAATGGGTATTCTTGATAAATTAAGAAAAGGGAAAAAGAGCGAATCGGTATTGGATTCACTGGTCAAGAAAAAAGAGCCCGAGAAGACCAAGAACAGCCAACAGTCCCGACCGAGTGATATTGAAGTCCGCGAGCTCAATCCGGCTAGCGAGGCGAAAATCGCCATGCCCGAGGATATCGGCATGCAGCCTGTTGAGGAAGAGGTTAAGCCAATACGGGAGTTCAGGACTCAGGGTATGCATGAATTCACTCTGGACAGTCTCGGAAATTCTCCCAATGCAGGCATCAAAGTGGAATACCAGGCAAGGGTCAAGCGGCTGATGGGTGAAGATAAGATCGACGAGGCCATTCAAGCCCTTCAAGAGCTTAAGCAAAAGCTAGCTAAACCTCAGTAAGTAGATCCTTTCAGAGATTTACTTTTTCTTCTTGGATTTTTCCTCTAATGCAGCATGGGCTGCAGACAGACGTGCAATCGGCACACGATAGGGAGAGCAAGAGACATAATCCATGCCGATCTTATGGCAGAAGTGTATGGATTTTGGATCACCGCCGTGCTCCCCGCAAATGCCTATCTCGAGTTTCGGATTGGTTTTGCGACCCAATTTTATGCCCATCTCAAGTAGTTTGCCAACACCTTCGATATCTATCGTTTTGAAGGGGTCGTCTTTTAAAAGACCCATTTCAATATACTTCGGTACGAATTTAGCGACATCGTCGCGAGAGAAACCGAGGGTTGTCTGAGTCATATCATTCGTGCCGTATGAGAAGAAATCAGCGAATTCGGCGACTTTATCTGCCGTCAGTGCAGCACGCGGGATCTCGATCATTGTACCTATCATATATCTTAATTTCACACCATATTTCTTGACGGTTTGTTTGGCCACCCGTTCAACGATCGCTCGCTGATTGGCGAGTTCACCGGCTTCCATTACAACAGGGATCATTACTTCGGGTATGACCTTTATCCCGGTCTTTGTGACTTCACATGCAGCTTCGAATATCGCTTGTGCCTGCATTTCGGTGATCTCCGGATAGGTTACGCCGAGGCGGCATCCGCGGTGTCCAAGCATTGGATTGGATTCATGTAATGAGATAACTATTTGTTTGAGGTCATTGAGTGGTATATTCATTTCATCGGCGAGTGCCCTTATTGATTTGTCGTCCTTTGGCAGGAACTCATGCAAAGGCGGATCAAGCGTTCTTATTATCACCGGTAGGCCATCCATAACTTTGAAAATCCCGATAAAATCCTTGCGTTGCATGGGCAGTAATTTTATAAGTGCCTTTTTTCTACCTTCTTCGTCACGCGCAACGATCATCTCACGCATTGCAGCCACGCGTTCAGGTTTGAAAAACATATGTTCAGTCCGGCAAAGTCCAATACCTTCAGCACCATAATCTCGCGCGATTTTAGAGTCGCCAGGACGATCCGCGTTTGTGCGAACACCCAGTCGCCTGAAACTATCAGCCCATTTGAGGAGCATGGTGACTTCTTTTGTCATTTCCGGTTCGATCAACTTTACTTCTCCGAGAATGACCTTTCCTTCGGTTCCATCAATGCTGATTATATCGCCCCAACGGACCATTGTTTCACCTACCGTGAACATCTTACCGGTCATATTGATATTAATGTCGCCGCAACCTACAATACATGGTTTGCCCATGCCGCGGGCGACGACTGCTGCATGTGAGGTCATGCCGCCGCGGGCAGTAAGAAAGCCTTTGGCAGCTTCCATGCCGTGGATGTCATCGGCTGATGTTTCAAGTCTCACCAGAATAACGTCCTTGCCATCTTTGGCGAGTGTGACCGCTTCATCTGACGAAAAAACAACTTGACCTACCGCCGCACCAGGCGATGCTGGAAGGCCCTTTGCCAGAGATTTGTATTGTATGGTTGGATCGATCATCGGATGCAGAACCTGGTCTAGTTCAGTTGGCGTAACACGCAGCACTGCATCGTTTCTTCTTATTGATTTTTCATTCGCCATATCGACCGCGATCTTTATGTTTGCGAGCGCGGTTCTTTTGCCAGCACGCGTCTGAAGTATCCAGAGTTTTCCCTGTTCAATAGTGAATTCAACATCCTGCAGATCACGATAGTGCTTTTCCAGTTTTTTGAGGATATTGTTTAATTTATTGTAGGCAGCCGGCTGTATATCTTTCAATTCAAGCATCTTTCTTGGCGTTCGTATCCCGGCAACGACATCTTCGCCCTGAGCATTCTGTAAGAACTCGCCATAGACTTTGTTCTCACCGGTCGCCGGATTACGTGTGAAGACAACGCCGGTTGCAGAATTCGTGCCCATATTCCCAAAGACCATGGACTGAACATTTATCGCAGTACCCCAGTCATGCGGTATCTTATATATCCTGCGATATTCTTTGGCGCGCGGGTTATTCCATGAATTGAAAACTGCGCCGATCGCTCCCCATAATTGTTCGCGCGGGTCTCCTGGGAATGCTTTTTTCTTTTCTTTAATGACGAGCTTTTTGAATTGCGTCACGATCTCTTTCCAGTCATCGCCGCT
>Ga0307445_10000387_pt1 | contig 23344 bp, 20 predicted proteins | sample SalMarSW160330MG_FD_202147 | JGI IMG/M metagenome (GOLD analysis project Ga0307445, IMG submission 202147) | Salt marsh sediment microbial communities from the Plum Island Ecosystem LTER, Massachusetts, United States - SW1603-30 | ecosystem: Environmental > Aquatic > Marine > Intertidal zone >... | reverse complement strand
CTCATCCTTGTCTAGATCTTCATAAATTCTCTCACAGAATAATCTGAAATTAGGTTGAATTGCGGAAATCCCCGCTAAAAAATGCTCAAATCTTGTAGATTCGAAATCCTTTGATCTATGAACATTACCCGGTTTGGGCCATCCAGAAAGTTCTAGTAAACTAGCTATATTTATACATCTCAATATGTCATCTAATGATTTAACAGAAATTAATCTAGAATTCACATGTAAAATATAGAAATTATATTAATTAAAGTTTAAATAATTAGTAATAAGATAACTCAATTATTTTTTTCTCCAGCACCATGTATCCTATTTTATCATCAATACGGTATGAAATTGATCTAAATTTATCTTTTAATCCTTTTTGATGCAAGAATTTTTTTATTCTGAGTTTGATGGCCCGATTGGATAGATTTAAGGGTGTGGTCAGTTCTAGCTCGTTTCCTTTACGATTTACGTCTATTTGGGGAAGCATTTCAGATAGAGATCTCATTAAATCATTTGTATATTCATCCTTCCATTTGCTGGTTGTTCCGCTAGCTTTTATATTAATAGTAACAGTTTTTGTTTCACTCATAAAAGATCAATATAGAAAATTTATGATTCTATAAAATTTTTTTGATTTTCATTTTATTATAAGTAAGGGTAAAACATTTAAATGAAAATATTTTTAATTCATTAATATAGACGCGAAATTAAAGGTATTGAATAGTATGGTTGATTATATTAATTTACATTACGAACCAAATGAAAAGGACCTTGTGGTAATGTATTACGTTGAAAAATCTGATGAGTGCAAAAGTTTAGAAAGCGCATCAGAAGAAATTGCAAAAGAAAGTTCCATTGGAACGTGGACTGAAATAGCTGCTTTATCATCTGACATAGCTAATCGCTTGAAACCTTCAGTCTTTTATATAAATGAGGATAACGGAATAATCAAAATAGCATATCCAGAAGAATTATTTGAATTGAATAATATTCCTCAAATTATGAGCGCTATTGCAGGTAATATTTTCGGAATGAAAGTAATAGAAAATTTAAGGTTAATTGATGTAATATTTCCAAAAAGCATTTTGGATGTTCATTATGGTCCTAAATATGGTATTAAGGGAATAAGAAAAATCCTTGGTATAGAAAATCGCCCTTTATTAGGAACCATTGTAAAACCAAAAGTCGGTTTAAATGAGATCGAACACGCCAGAGTTTGTAGGGATGCGTGGATGGGGGGTTTAGACCTGGTAAAAGATGATGAAAATTTGACCAACATGAAATTTAACACATTTCAAAAAAGAATTGTTGAAACTTTAAAAGTCCGGGATAAAATTGAGAATGAGACTAACGAAAAGAAGATTTACATGCCAAATATCACAGCTAAGATGGACATTATGAAGCAACGTGCCGATCATGTTATAGAAAATGGGGGAGAATACATTATGCTAGATATATTAACTGTAGGATTTTCAGCTCTACAAGAAATAAGAAGCTACCTTGATGATAAAAATGTAGTAATTCATGCTCATAGAGCAATGCACGCAGCACTTACCAGGAATAAAAAACACGGGATGACAATGCTCTTTTTAGCAAAAATTATGCGCTTAATCGGGATGGATCAACTTCATACCGGGACTATTGTAGGTAAAATGGAAGGTGGTAAACGTGAAGTCCAAGAGATTAATGAGGCAATCACCAAAAAAGAGGTTAAAGGGAATGATATTACGTTGTTAACTCAAAATTGGGGATCAATTAAACCTGTACTACCCGTAGCGTCTGGAGGATTAAGTCCTTTAAACATTCCAGATCTAATTGAGTTTCTAGGGAAAGATATGGTATTTCAATTTGGTGGCGGTTGTCACGGTCACCCCGATGGAACATTATCTGGAGCGAAAGCCATAAGACAAGCTGTTGAAGCAACACTCGAAGGGATTAGTCTAATTGAGTATGCAAAAACACACAATGAGATAAAAAGAGCATTAAATAAATGGAAAATATGATCTTTTTAAACGACTAAATCAGGATACAGTTTTGCAAAATAATAATGTACATGACTACTTGCAAATATACCTGCTTCAGTTATTAAGCCATCAATATATCTCCTACTTATGGTTTCAAACGCAGGATTTAAAATTGTCAAATTTTTTTGTTCATAGTCCCAAATTTCTTTAGGTTCTCTCATTTCAATCTTTTCCAAGATTCCAAAATTAGTATCGGGATTATATTTCAATAATTGGGATGCGACATAAAATGGAACATGTTCTTCATGAGCTACTAGAGCTAAAAGGCGAGTTCCGATTTTATTGAGAACCGTACCTTCTGATGTTATAGAGTCTGCTCCCACAATTATCATATCAACTTTAAAATGATTTACAGCCCATCTCATTGCACTATCTGCTATATGAATTACTTTTATTCCTGCCGAAAGCAACTTTTTTGCCGTTTTTCTGCCTTGTAATCGAGGTTGTGTTTCTGTATTGATGACTTTTAAATTATCTTTGCCTTGTTTTTTAGCTTCTAATAATATTGCTGATACAGCTGAACTATGGCAATGAGTCATTACGATAAAATCATCTTCACTTTCCATATCTGGTATTCTTCTTGCCCCAATTTCTGCAATTTTTCTCTTAGAAGCTTGAAACATTGATTTATATTCATTTTTTAAAGCCTCAATTATTGTTGGAATCTTCTTTACATCTAATTTATTTTTAGATTTTTCTATTTTGTTCATGATATAATTAAGTCCATTTCTCATTGCTGGCTCGGTAACTCTTGTTGCTTCCAATAATCTTTTTGCTTCTTGCAATTTTGTAATAGTATCCCCCAAATCCACACAATCAATTCTTTTAGCATATTGACTTAAAAAATGAATCGCACTTATAGCAACATTTGAGGCTCCTTGAATTTCCAAGGAACTTATTTTTTCAGCATCTTTTAATAATTGGTCCATGATTTATTTTCACTTTAAATATCTCTTTCTTCATTCTCTGTTGTGAGATCATCAGAATCTATTTCTAAATATAAAGAACCCATATAGTCACAATTTTTACATTCAAAATAATCTGGGGACAACCACCCCGATACATTAAATGCCGTTATTAGGGTAGGTTGTTTACATTTGGGACAAATCTTTACTTTCTTCATATTCTTCTTAATTATAAGAAATATTATTTAGTAAATTTATTCCCTATAATAATTAAATACTAAACTAATTTAAAATAACTGTTATATGAGAATTTATTGTATTTTAGTGTGATATGAATAATCTAGAACTACAAAGAAAAAGCTTGCCAAATGAACCGGGGGTTTATACCTTCAAAAATAACAATGGTAAAATCATATATATTGGAAAAGCAAATGATCTTAGAAAAAGAGTTTCATCCTATTTTCTTAAAACATCATATAATGATCCATATTATGAAGAGAAAATTAAAGAATTGGTAAAAGAGATCCATTCAATTGAATACATCGTAACTGAAAATGAAAAAGAAGCCTATATTTTAGAAAACATTCGAATTAAGAATTACCTCCCACGTTATAATGTATTTATGAGAGATTCTAAGTCATACCCATGGGTTGCTATCTTTTACGGAGAAGATTTTCCAAGAATAAGAGTAATACGTAATCCTGAAAATTATTCTCAAAACACAGTATTTATTGGTCCATATACAGATAAAAAGGAGATAATAAGAATTCTTCGAGATTTACGTAAAACATTTCCCTATTGTTCATGTAAAAAGAAATTATCTAAAAGTAAAAGACCATGTTTATATTATCAATTGAAATTATGTCCCGGTCCATGTATAAGTAAGATTACTCCTAAAGATTATCGTGAAAACATAATGGAAATAGAATTATTTCTTAAAGGAGAAAAGAATTTATTAAAAAAACAAATTCAGACAAAAATGGAAGAAGCTGCAGAGTCTATGAATTTTGAGATAGCTGCATTTTGGAGAGATAAATTGCAAGCAATTGAAAACTCAACCACATCTCAAAATGTAATCTTTGAAAATGAAGAAAATAAAGATATCTTGGGATATTTTTCGGATGAAGAACAAACATATTTTGCAATGACCATAATGCACATTAGAGAAGGACGTATTATGAATAAAAGTTCATTTACTATAGATTTGAGAGAAAAAGTAATCCAAAAAAATATGATATTTTCTTCTATTATGGAACAATATTATCTATCCACAAATACCAATATTCCAATTACGATTGTTCTTCCACAATTATATGAGGGAATTGAAATATTTAGGGATGTTTTAATGAAATCAAAAAAGCAATTCCAAATTAGAGGAGCTCAAGATGAAGAATTTGGATTAATTAGAATTGCCCGGAAAAATGCCAAAGTCATTGTTGAACAAGAAATTAAAATGGAAGAAATTAAATTAGAGGATGGAAACCTCCGAATCGAATTATTGGAACAATTAAAAGAGATATTGGATCTTCCACGGACTCCTCGGATTATTGAAGGCTTTGATATATCAAATATTGAAGGTACTGATGCTACTGGTTCGATGGTTTATTTTCTTGAAGGAAAACCACATAAAAAAAATTATAGGTATTATAAGATTAGAACAAAATCGACACCCGATGATGTCGCGATGATGAAAGAAATAATAATGAGGAGATATTCTATGATTCTAGAAAATAATTTAGCATTACCAGATTTAATATTAGTAGATGGAGGAAAAGGTCAATTAAATGCAGGTTTAACTGTTTTAAATGAATTGGGAATAGAAAATGTTCCCATAATAGGATTAGCAAAAAAAAATGAAGAAATATTTTTGTCTAATAGAAAAGAGCCCATTCTATTACCTCGAGACTCCCAAGTGCTACAATTGTTCCAACAAATAAGAGATGAAGCTCATAGATTTGCAGTAAAACTCCATAAAAAACAAAGAGAAAAAAAATTAAAAGAATCCATATTAGATCACATTAAGGGAATTGGACCTTCTACTAAGAATAAGTTATTAATCCGTTTCGGAAGCGTAGAAGGGATTAAGAAAGCTTCTTTTGATGATGTTGCAAATCTTGTTGGACCTAACCTTGCCAATGAAATCAAGAAAGAATTCTCTTGAACTATGTACGCTTTAACTATTTACAAGAATAAGTATTGCATCTGTTTATGAGCACTCGGTAGGGTTAAAATTTTTAAAAATCAGAAATTACTAATTTTACAAGCTCCGCTGTGGTTTGGCAGTAAATTCTCGCCATTGGTGTGCTCCTTGATTCGGATATAACCCGAATAATCGGTTCAGTGTTAGAGGGATGTATTAGGACAAACCATTCTTTAGATTTTCCAAATTTGAGATCATTATTGATTTGAGACACTTGTTCTCCTTCATTGCGTAATTCCTCATATATTCGGGAAATCAAACGATTAACATTTAAGTTGTTTATTTTAATGTATTCTCTATGGGTATAATATTTAGGGAGTTTCGATACTAGTTTTGAGAGTTTTTCACCAGTGGTAGCTAATATTTCGATAATTTTCGCAGCAGCAAATATCCCATCTCGAGTATTATTAAATGAGGGAATTATAACTCCTCCACATGATCCTTCTCCTCCAAAAATAAAATTCTTCTTAGAGATGTCTTCTTCTATTAACTTTCTCATTTTATCAACTAAAAATATTTCTCCTATTGAAGTTCTTATCACTCTTGCTCCATATTTCTCTGCAATAGCCTCAAACATTAATGAAGATGCAAGATTTGTGACAAATATCACATCTTCAAATCTGTTCTCTAAATTTTGAAGATAGAACTCCATGATAAGTGCTAAACCAATATCTTCAGAATAATAAATCCCTTCCTCTCCTATTATTGCTAATCTATCGGCATCACAATCATGTGCAAATCCGATATCATACTTCCCCTGCCATACTTCCATTATTAAATCATGCAAGTTATCAGCAATTGGTTCAATTCCTCGTGGGAATACGTTATCTAAATAAATTTCATCGTTAATGAGTTTAACTTCACAACCTAAATCCTTCAACAATTTAGGAGTAACCACCTTGCCAGCTCCAGCTCCTGTATCTAATACTACTCGTAGTTTACTTTTTCTCCTTTTTTTCATATTAATCTGTTTTTCTAAATCTTCTAAATATTCTGGAATAGGATTTAATAATACCACTTTCCCGACCCTCATTTTCTTTGGATGCGGGTTCAATTCAGCATGGTTCATTAATTCGCGAATATTTTTTAAATCCTCAGTATTCAAGTAATTATTTGATGAAAGAAGCTTTATCCCGTTCCATTCGGGAGGATTATGCGAACCAGTTATGATCAATCCTGCGGGGATTTTTAATTTATTTTTCATATAGATTAACACAGGAGTGGGACAGATACCGGCATTAATGACATCAAACCCTAATGATACTAAACCTTCGATTAAACCTTTCTCTATTTGCAATCCGCTTGGTCTTGTATCTCTTGCTATTATAACTTTTTTAATGTCTTTCTTTAGCCATGATCCAAAAGCAATAGCAATTTTTTTTGCTATTTCCGTATTTAAATCTCGACCTACAATACCTCGTATTCCACTAAAGGTAAAAATCAAGTTCTTTTCTGACATAATATTAAAATATATTTAAACCACTGTTGTATTCCCTTCTAACTTGTATTTAACTAATGTTAAAGCTCCTCTTATGCCAATTTCAGCGATATATTTTGTGACTTTTAGTTTAGGTGGATGATTAATGGTAAAAGGAAGAGGATCATTTTCAAATTGTTGAATTAAGGGAGGTAATATTAAATCTTGATCATTCATCATCGCTCCACCAAAATATATTGAAGCACAGTCATAATAATTATTAACCATCCCTATTCCTATTTTTGAATAAAAGATACATTGTTCTATAATGCTTTTTGAAAATTTATCTCCTCCTCGAGCGGCCTGAAAAAGTTTCTTAGCCGTGATATTGGATTTATCATTATCAATCATAAACATCAATATCTTGGAAGACAAACTGCTATTCTCGATTAAGTCCAATGCTCTATTTCTTACACCTGTTCCCGAACTATAAACCTCCCAACATCCATGAGCTCCGCAGTTACATTGATACGTGCTTCGAGGATCAACAATGCCATGACCAATCTCAACAGCATTACCATCTTTGCCAAGTAATAAGTGACCATTACAGATCACGCCACCTCCTATTCCAGTAGATAATGTTATGTAAACTAAATTATCTTTTTCATCCTCAGACGCTTCGAAAAAATGAACTCCCAATACTGAAGCGTTGCAATCATTAATTAGAAATATTGGAATGCCTGGAAATCTCTCTGATAATGGTGTTTTTAGCGGTATTTCTTTAAATCCTAGATTTGCATTATTAAAAATATACCCTTTAACTTGATCAATTGGACCAGCAGTTGCCAATCCAATTCCTAAGATTTGTTTGGAATCAATGCTATTTTCTACCAAGAATTCAGTTATAAGTAATATAATAGAGTTGACTATGGAAAACTCATTTTGTTTTGGCGTTTGCATTGTCTTGATCTTGATGTCTTCTAAACTACTTGTTGCCATTGCTACACGAATTAAACTCCCTCCAACATCTACTCCAAAAATTACTTCCAATATTACATCACCATATAATAATTAATTCAATTATAATAAAATTCATTCAAAAAAAATTAATCTCAATATTTTTATTATCAATGATCTGATTAAAAACATTCCTAATCTGATTCTTTTGATCTTCATCAATTGCATATACGAAATATTCTGCTGGAATTCTTGCAAGCGAATAAATTTGCACTTCATTAGGTTTTATCATTTTAATAGCTAATGCTAATCTTTCAATATTATCTGCATTAAAATTTGGAATATAATCCTTACGATGCGAATTTAGCATTATGCATTGAAGAACTAACTTATTAGAAATCATTTTATTTCGTAATTGAATGAGAGATTCAATAATTTTATCATTAGTAGGACATAATGAATGCGGACGATTCGTTCTAATATAATCAGTTTGAGTTGCAACATCTAATTTTGCTAAAACAACTTCAAAATTCATAACTCTTTCCTGTATATTTTCAAAATATAACGTGCTAGAATTAGTAAAAAGTGTAAATTGAGGTGGTTTTCGTGTCCAATTTAAATCATTTCTTACTTTTAGAGCGATATCATAAAATTCCATTAAATTGTCATTTAATGTAGGTTCCCCATTGTAACCAAAAGTAATCGAATCTAAATGGGGGAAATATTTTAAAATATCTCTTAACTCTTTTTCAAATTTAGGGGAGAGGGGTGAATTTATACGATAATTGGGCGGTACCAAGTTTACGGTATTACCTATTTCACAATAAACGCAATCGAATGTACATGTTTTAGTTCTAGGTAGAACATCAACCCCCAATGACAACCCTAATCGTCTCGACGGAAAAGGGCCGTAAGTATATTCTCGTGGCATAATTTATTTAAAAATATTTTTGTATAAAATCTTGAATAACTTTATTAAATTCCTCAGATTTCTCAAGCATTACCATGTGTCCTGCTTGCTTAATGATTTTGTAATCATTAATTTTTATATTCTCGTGAAAATAATTAGAATACCTAACGGGTGTCAATTTATCTTCAGCACCGACAATAATTAAGCATGGAATTTTTATAGATGATGTTTTTTCAAGCATATCAAACTTATCGCAAATCGAGAAATCTTGATAAGTTACTTCAGAACCGATCGTAGAACTTTCTTTAATATATTCATTGATTATATTGGTTGGTGTTTTCCTTGAAAATGCACCAACGGGTAAATCATTTAGAAATTTATCATAATTCGTTTTTAACGATTCTAAAATGACTTGACTCACCTTTAATCTCGCTCCAGTCCCTACTAATATCAGCTTATTGACAAAATTAGGATAATTAAAATAAAATGACTGAATAACTGCTCCTCCCAATGAATGACCACATAGGATCATCTTTTCATAATTTAACGATTCAATAAATTTCTTCAATACATCAACATATAAATCTAAAGAGAGAGTTTCAAATTTATCTGATCTGCCATGGGAAGGTAAATCTAAGGCAATTATAGAATAATTAATATCAATATCAAATTGATGTTTCCATATGGAAGAATCTCCGCCAGAACCATGAATGAAAACTAAGAAATTATTAGATCCAGCTTTTCTAATTTTATAAAATAGTTTTTTACCATCATAATTGAAAAAAATCAAGATATTCTAACCTCGATACCATTCTATTATTTGAAAAGAAAAATAAAATAAAGATTTTATTTTAATAATCAGAAATAAAAAAGTACTAAAGATGTTTATCAAAATTATAGATTATTAAATTCTTAAAAGTCTGCTATTTTAACATCTTATAGTATATAAAACTAATTTTAATATGGTCCTTCAAGTTTTTTATCTAAGTTCAATGTAGACTATAAGGATTCAATGTTCTCAACTGAAACATCCTTATATTGCATTTCGAGAAGATGTTTATAAACGCTATTTTCTCTAACTATTAGTTGCTCATGAGTACCTTGCTCCACGATACCTTTTTGATCTTGATCAAGCACCACAATCCAATCTGCATTTTTAATTGTAGATAAACGATGAGCGATTATGAGTGTTGTTCGTCCTTCTCTTGCTCGATCAAGAGCATCTTGGATCAATGACTCTGTATAGGGATCCACAGATGAGGTTGCCTCATCAAGAATTAATATCTTTGGATTTTGGATCAGAGCTCGGGCAAATGCAATGAGTTGACGTTGTCCTATAGAAATATTCGATGCATTTTCCTTTAGTATAGTATCATATTTTTTAGGAAGTGTTTCAATAAAATTATGGAGACCCAAAAATTTCGATACACCAATCATCTTCTCTTCTATTTTTTCTTTCATCTTGGGGTTTGATACTTCTTCCTCATATCCATAGAGAAGGTTATCTCGGATGGTACCTGAGAATAGGAATGAGTCTTGAGGTACAAGACCGATCAAATTTCGAAGATTTTTTTTATCTAAAGTTTTTACATCTATACCGTCAATCAAAATCTTTCCATCAATTACATCATAAAATCGACAAATTAACTTGATGAAGGTAGTTTTTCCAGCACCAGTCCTCCCAACAATAGCAATAGTTTTACCCTCATCGATTTTTAAGTCTAATTGTTTTAGGACATACCCAGTTGACATTTCATGTTCCATAAGAATTCGTTGCTCTTCAATAGCTTTCTTCACAATCTCTGGAAAATCTTTAGTAATTTCTTCAGGTAAAGAAATTACAGTTAGCATCCGAAGAAGCTGCGTACTGTTCATCCTCCCACCCGTTCCACCACCTATCATTTCTCCAGATTCACCACCCATTCCCCCTCCGCTTCCACTGCCCCTTGCCATAGTTGATTGACCTTTGAGAGTCATTTCTAACCCTCGAACTATTCGATTAATTTTTTCGGGATTATTTAAAAAATCTTTAAAGAATGGAGGTATATCTTGTACTATTGATTCTTTCCTTATATCCGATATCTTTGCTAAATCTTCAAAATATTTTTTATTTTTAACGACTGGTCTCTCTTCTGTCATCGTTGATTTCTTAAAAGTTTGGGGGAAATTTGTATTTAATTCTGGATGATCTTTCGCCTGTTGAGTTTCTGGAATTGCAAATCCAAATTTTGACAAGATCTCATCAATCTTAGTAGGAAAATCCTCAGGAGATTTTCCCATTATATTTGTTATTATTTTTCGTCTAATTTCTTGAGGGATCTGAATAAAATTCTTTTGAATGAATAATTTATACGGTTCTGGAAGATTTGATAAAAAATGTTGAGCTTGTTGCATCATCTTCATAGGATTATGATCTTGAACTCTTTTTTGCATTTCTTGCGTCTTAATTTTATCAGATTTATTCGAAGTTATAGGAACTTTTAGAGATCCCTTAGAAAATGAATTGAATTCTTCGATTCCATTGAACTTATAGCCGAAGCTGACATCCTCAAATTCAATGAGCCCTTTAGGATTCTGAATGTATACAGGTTGTTCTGGATTGGGAAGATCAACCTCCTCATCTAAAACCGCATATATTCGATCAGCGGCAGCCATTGCACTTTCAATAACTTGCTGGATTTGAGTAAGATTCATAAAAGGCTGGAAAAAGTTTGACATATATTGAATGAATGCGGTAAGTATTCCTGCAGTAATCGCGATACCAAAAGGAGTAAAATTAATTAGAGTCACATACCCTCCAATCACAAGAACTGTTGCGGTTAAGACGGATGATAAGAATCTAATAAGTGGAAAGAAAGTAGCAAAAATTCTCCGTGCTCTAAATGAAGCTTCAGCATTCTCCAGATTTGCTCGATCAAATTCATCCCTAGCTTTTTCTTCTTGGCCAAATGCTTTAACGGTCTTTGCTCCTGTAATATTCTCTTGAATTGAAGAAGTAACTTTGCTAATCTTCTTCCGAGTTTCTTTAAAAGCACCTATCACTCGATTTCTAAACCATCTAGACATGAAATAGAAGACAGGAAAAACAATTAACCCGAATAATGCAAGGAAAGGACTCAATATAAACATAAATGTAATACTTAATCCGAGACTTATAATACTCGTAATAATCTGGACGAGTTGTCCACCCACTAATAAATTCATTTGATCAATATCATTCGTTGCTCTAGAGATTACATCACCCGAAGGATGTTTATCAAAATAAGCCATCGACATGTTCTGAAGTTGTTCGAAAATATCATTTCGCATTGAAAAAACAACATTTTGTCCAATTTTCCCCAAGCCATAAGATCCAATATAATTTCCTATTGCCATAATTACCAAAAGCGTCATATAAAGGATGGAGATACTAAAAATTACTTGAGAATTTCTTTGAATAATTCCAAGATCTATCAAATTTCTAGTTAATAATGGTGTAATAGAACTAATTACTGAACCTAATACAATAAGTATGGTATAAAAAATGAACAGTATCTTATGTTTAAAAAGATATGCATAAATCCAACGCCACAAAATACGTCGTGGATTTTCAAGTTTAACCTTTTCTCCAGTAAACGCCATCGGACCACGGCGATTGGTTACTTGGGGGCCAACGGGCCTTAATTCTCTTTCTTTCTCTATTTTTTCGAGTCGTTTCTTCTCTTCCAGATTTATTTTTTCTTCGGATAAATTTGAATTTTCTTGAATTTTTCTTTTCTTCATTCTGGAATACCCTTCGGTTTTTCTATTGATTTTATAACAAGTTCCTTCTGTTTTCGATAAAGTGTTTCAAAAATTTGTCGGTAAAGTACATTTTCATTAATTAAATTACTATGAGTTCCGAATCCTACAATCCTACCTTTATCTAACACTAGGATCTCATCAGCATTACGAATAGTGGAAATTCGCTGAGTAATTATAAATGTTGTTGTATTTTTCATAATGCGCTCAAGTGCTAGCTGGATCTTGTATTCCGTCTCAACATCAACAGAGCTTGTTGAATCATCAAAAATTAGTATCTTTGGTTTAAGGATAATCGCTCGAGCTATACTTAAGCGTTGTTTTTGGCCCCCAGAAAGGCGAGTACCACGTTCTCCGACCATTGTTTGATAACCGTCTGGTAGACTTGTGATAAAATCGTGAATATTTGCACTTTTTGCTGCTTCTATCACTTCTTTCATTGTTGCATTCTCCTTGCCATAAGTAATGTTTTCTTTAATTGTTTTATTAAATAGAAAAGTATCTTGAGATACTATTGCTATATTTCCACGTAATTCTGAGATGTTATAATCTCTGACATCAACATCATCAATTTTGATGGCACCTTCACTCACATCATAAAAACGAGGAATCAGATTAATAATAGTGGATTTTCCAGAACCAGTAGTTCCAATGATGGCAACTTTTTGTCCTGAAGGTACTTTAAACGTTAAATTTATAAGCACACGGTTACTTGGAGTGTACCCAAAGGAAACATCATTAAATTCGATATATCCTTTAAGACTCTTAGCACTGATAGGATTTGGTCTCTCTTTAATTTCTGGAGCTGATTCGATCACTTCTCGTACTCGACGTAATGCTGCATCTGCTTGAACATACATGATCATTATCTGTCCAATAACTACAAGAGGGAAAGTTGTTAACCCTATATAGGATTGAAAAGTAACAAGAGTAGTCAATGACATTAGCCCTTGAACGACTAAATTCCCTCCAATAAAGAGAGTAAGGATGATCATCAAGCCTAGTAATATGAGATTGATAGGCATATAAAGGGAGTTAATTTTTACGGAACGTACACTAGCATTATAAAATCTCTGGTTGTTTACCTTAAATTTTCTGAATTCTTTTTCTTGCATACTGAACATCCGGACTACTTGTGATCCTACAATATTTTCTCGGATGGTATTAGTTAGCTCTCCAAAAGCCTCCCGACTTTCATAATATATTGGACGAAGTTTCTTTGTAATAATTAAGGAAATCAAAAGTGAGGAAGGGATGAGAATTGCAAATATCCAAATCAATTGCGATCTAAGAACAAAAACCGCAATTAGAACTCCGAATAATTGGATGATACTTTGGACTCCTACCGCTAATCCAAAACCAAAAATCATATCTGTTTGTTCAACATCAGAAGTAGCTCGTGCAACTAAGTTGCCCGCCTCCATTTGGTCAAAATAAGCAAATGATTGGCGATTAATTGCATTATGTATGTCATTCCTGATATAATATAAAGCATTAGTCGATACTCTAGCACCCAATATCCGTGAATAACGAAAAATAATAAAAACCGCCAATCCAAGGAGAACAATGACAAAAAAGTCAAAAAACAATTCTGTCATACTAATTGGATTATTCGTATTGGGATCAAAGCGACCTACAATCTGTCCGATGTAAATGGGGATAATTAGTTGGAAAATTGTAGATACTATTTGCCAAATTAATGCTTTCGCAAAAATACCCTTACTTTTCAACCAATATTTTATAATCATATGTAACGAATTCATAATCTTCCATTTATTAAATTTGATTATCTTGATGGATTAAATTTGTTTTTAAAGGTACATCTCTATTCAATTTTTTTCAATACTTTCTACTTTTCTTTTTAAATCTTCAATTCTATCATCGATTCTTTGAACTTGTTCTTTATGTCTTTCAATATTCCTAGTCAATATTGATTTTTGAAGTTCAAGGAATTCTAATTGTTCTTGTTCAGATCTTTCATCCAATCTTTTTAATATAAGATTTAAAGGATGTAGTTTCCTCATATTTTCGGGTAAGGTGGTGGCTTTATCTTCTCCTAACATAGCAGTTCTTAATGCTTCAAATGAACTTTCGATCAGACTCTTCTTATCCAACATAATTCTCAAGGTTGATTGCCCTTTTATAGTAGTTTCATAGATTTTTCTGTTTCTTCCCTCAACTTGTTCTTCTTTGAATGTAATTAATTGCTTCTCAGTCATATCTTTTAAAACAGTGTACATAGTTGAGGAAGGTATATCCCATAAACCTAAAGTCCTCTTTTCTATTTCTTTAGCGATTTTATAGCCATAAGAAGGATTTTTCTCAAGAATGATTAAAATAAGTGATGCTATAAAGCCATTTTTCATAGCTGATTCGAACTTCTCAGCAAATCTTTCAGCCACGTTATACCCCTTATTTTTAATAATAACTCAAGATCTGACATATGTCAAAGAATAAAAATTTAATTATAATATAAAATAAGCTACTCTAAAAGTAATAAGCTATTATTTTCAATTTCAAAGTCAATCTTTTTCAATTTAAATAACTTATTAAAAATTGGTGATAAAAAATTTCTAATGTATATATTACTGATACCTCAAGTTCAATAAGAAGTGCGGTAAATCAAATGTTTTCTTATTTAGAAGAGAGTGAAATTCCCATCATCAAAAGTTCAAAAGAGGTCTATATTAAAGTAAATGGTATAGATTTTAAAAAACATTGCTATACATCTCCAGAAGTATTGGAAGCTGTAATTAATTACCTAAAAAATAAAGGCGCAAAAGTTAATGTTATGGAAAACTCTACTCAAGGTAATATGACAAGAATAGTCTTTTCTATAAATGGGTATAAACAGGTTTGCGAAAGAACAGGAGCAAATATAATATATTTAGATGAGGAAGATTTTCAAGAATTTGAATTTAAAGGAAAACGATCAATCGATGAAGATCCTAAAGGATATAACCTAAAAATTTTCAGATTACCTTCCACCATCGTCAAAATTATCGAAGAAAGGGAAACCATTACTTATATTAATTTGCCTAAATTAAAAACTCATTCTATGGCCCGAGTAACACTTGGAATCAAAAATCAATGGGGTTTTCCTCAACATGCCGACAGAGGTAAAGATCATAACTATAATTTACATTCGAAATTGGTAGATGTATATGGAATTATTAGACCCGACATTACAATTATTGATGGTTCAGGAGGAGGAACAATTCATGGGCACTATCCTCCTACAGCTTGGGAGGATGAATTAGTAATTCCATTTAACATATTAATTGGGGGTCAAGATACCTTGGCTGTTGATGTTGTTGGTGCACGGATCTTTGGTCTGACAATAGATGAAGTTCCTCACCTAAAAATAGCATATGAACGCGGATTAGGAGAAGGTGATATTGAAAAGATAAAGGTTATTGGTAAAGATTTAAGCGAGTACAAAGAGAAATATGAATGGAATTTAGTGCAAAAATTTCCGGATGATGTGAAAATAGTTAAAGGAAAAGAAATGGTATGTATTGAAGGTTGTTTAAACAATCCTTTAGCAACCGTACAAGGTTTTGCATATGATTATCCTGATAAATTTAAAGGAAACTGGTTTTTAGTAATAGGAAAAGGTCATGATGAAAATTTAGTAGAAATGTTAAAAGAAGAAGGCTACACAAAAGGACTTGTTGCTGGGTTTTGCGCTATTGACGAAGTTGGCGATAAGCTTGTTAAGGAATTTGGAAAAAGGAAGGTATTTTTCTCAGGAGATTGCAATAATTTAGCTGAAACTGTCAAAGCTGTTTTAAAATTAGCAAAAATGACCGTGTTAGATCTAGTTCCAATTTCTAATGATGAATTAATGGCACTTATCAACGAAGCTCAACAACATGGCAGTACTGCATTAACACCCCTCTAATATCGTCAGAAATGAAATCAAAAAATCAAATTCCTTTCAAAATTCGCTATTAATTCAAATTAAACAACAATAATATTCTTTTATTTCAAAATTAAACTGAAATTCTTAAAGATATATTGATTATGTAAATAATTAAATAGAAAATTTGACACTAATAATTTAAAAAAATCAAAATATAAATCTGCAAGTGAAACATATGGAAGAAAATGAAAATCAATCAACACCAGAGGAGATTGAGAAGCAAAAAAAGATTGTCGTTCAGTTATATAAGAAAGAAAAAGAAGAACGGGAAGAATACTTTAAAGAATTCGAAGTGGAACGCAAAAAGAATTTCGAAGAAAGTATGGAAATGATCTCTGGGCTTATTTCAGAGAAGGCTTTCCTCCGTGATAGACATCGACAAGAAGATATACAGAGAATGGGATTAAATCCGCAAATAGAAAGTAAAGGAGAAGCAATTGAAAAAGACATTGAACAGAAGGCATTCTTAAGAGAAAAACAAAGATGTGAAGACTTACAACGAATGGAACTTAAACCAGATATCAAGGGTGTTGGAGAAATTATCACTAAATCTATCGATGAAAAAGCATTTTTAATTGAGAAAAAAAGGGAATCTGATATCCAACGAGCAAAATTAAAACCTGATTTGGAAAAATCTATGGAAGCGATAAGTAAATCAGTTGATGAAAAAGCATTTATGATACAGAGAAAAAAAGAGGATGATGAAACGAGATTACAAATTAAGCCTGACATGGAGTCGACTGCTCAAGCAATCAGTAAAACGATTAATGAAAAAGCCTATATCAGAGATAAACAACGAGAAGAAGATTTAAAGAGAATGGAAATTCATCCTGACTTCAGAACAACTGGTGAGGCTATTAATAAAACCATCGCAGAAAAAGCATTTAGAATAGATAAGCAGAGAGAAACTGATCAAAATCGATTAAAGATTAAACCAAATATCGAGGAAGCTACTGATGCAATCAAACAAACCATTGATGGAAAAGCATTTCGTATTGAAAAGCAGAGAGAATTAGATCAAAAGAGATTGGGATTACATCCTGAATTTGAAAAATCTGCTGAAGCCATCAACAAGACTATCGCAGAGAAAGCATTTCTTAGAGAAAAACAAAGAGAAGATGATTTCAAACGGATGGAAATCCATCCAGAATTTAGAAAAACGGGAGAAGCCATCGATAAAACTATCGCAGAAAAAGCATTTAGGATTGATAAACAAAGAGAGATTGATCAGAAGAGATTAGGTGTAAACCCAGATAAGGAAAAAATAGGTCATGCCATTGAAAAAGTCATCGAAGAGAAAGCATTTCTTAGAGAAAAACAAAGAGAAGAGGATAGTAAAAGAGTTGCTATTAAACCAGATTTAGAATCTGCAAGCAAAGCCATAAAGTCATCCATTGATGAAAAAGCGTTTAGAATTGAAAAGAGAAGAGAAATTGATAGTAAAAAAATGGAATTACATCCCGATTTTGAGAAAACAAGTGAAACCATTGAAAAAGTATTTGAAGAAAAAGCTTTTTATCGGGAAAAGCAAAGAGAAGAGGATCGTAGACGATTTGAAATTAAACCCGATATCAAAGGACTTGGAGAAAAATTAGAGAATAAAATTGAAAAAATCGAAGAGAAAAAACGAGAAGAAAGTCTTGATTAAGCATTTTATTTTAAAATCCATAATCGTGTCTAAAATTAGTACTAAAGTTTGTAATTTCCAATCTTTTTTTATATTTAAGAATTGAAGGCTCAATACGACCATCAAAATGATTAATACTTCCTTCAAACCGTGTATAAAAATCCTGAACAATCTGTTTTAGAATTGATCTTTCAATATTTAAGCTTGTTTTTCGAGTAATTGCGATTACCAATAATCTTCCATATCGTTCATATAAAATTCTTGTTTCATCGAAATTGATTTCTTGAATCTCTTCAGACTTATTGCCAGGTTTTACCTCTTTAATGAATAGATTTAACGCATTTAAAAACCCCCCAATTAAATCCATATCAATCGAACTATCAGGATTTAATGAATACTCTTTACTTAATAATAATGAACCTGTTATTTTATCTAAGAAATATATTGCTAGAAATCGATTAGAATCTGCATCTTGTTGACTATCAGTAAAACCAAATGATCTGATATCTGAATTTCGATACATGGGCTACCATTTTGAGTTTGAATTTTTAGATTTAATTGCTATCACGCAATTAATTATTAAATATGATAAAGTACAAATGATCTGAACTTAACTCTGGTTTAAAAATTGAATGTTATCTTAATGACACCATTATATCTTATCTAAAAATAATAATATAAAAAACCAAAAATTAAAAACAAACGATTTTTATTATTAGACATATATTTTTTCAAATAACCTTGGTTTTTGATAAAAATGGAAATTAATTCAAACGTAGATGAATATAAAAAAAAAATCTCAACCGGTTTAATTATTTCTAGAAAAATATTAGATCAAACAATCTTTCCAGAAGAAATTAAACTAGAGATAGCTAAAACCCCTTACTACCTTCTTATATTTATTTCTCGGGAGGATGTTATAAAGATCAGCTGTTTTCCAACCAAAACTAACTCAATTAAAAAGATTTTGATTAAATTAGAAGAATTTTCCCCAGAAATTGTAAAAGGTATCTCAGAAGTACTAAATAAGTTAAATTTAATTAAAGATATCCTTCATACAACGGGAATATGTTATGAATTAGAAAATTGTTTTTATGAGACTTATTTAATTGGAGATCTCATCGATCAAAATTCCGATTATAATGAAAAAATTGAACAAGAATTTATAAAATTACCGAGAGTTAATAGCGTTGTAATAGAGGATATACTAACTCAAGAAGGATAATGGAATTTCTAATCTGGAAAAAATTTTCTGCTTTTATCCACTTTTTTCATGTTCCATATTGGTTTTTATAGCACTCAGAGTTCTCCAAGTTTTCCAAAAAATTAGCAACATTATTGTAAAAATAAAAAGAGCGGTGATGAATGTATATCCTCCAATGAATGGATCTATTATTATCATAAAAAAAATACCAGCTACCGAAAAGCCTATCATGTAAGCATATCCCCAATAACGATCTTTTAAAGATATTATAATCGCTGGAATAAATGTTGTTAAAATTATTGATAAGAAAGCAAGGACCTCAACACTTCGAGGAGAATTATAAATAAAGATCATATTAAACCACGAAATTACAGAACCAACAATACTCCATAATATCGTTTTAAAATTCACCGTAAATTCTGGTTCGGCGCCTCGAATTCCTTGTTTTTTATCGTGATCATTCATTGCATTTCTTACAAAAAAATCTAATTATGGTCAGTTCCGAAAATATCTATTTCTGTTCATGAATTATTTTAAATAGGTAGAAGGATATATATTACTTAAGATAAAAATTGAATTAAAATATTCGTAAATTTCTTATATAAAATTATACTATGAGAAAAAAAGAAGTAAATAACGTAAAACCATTAAATATGACTCCTGCCTCACCCTGGATTTTTGTCTTTTGGTAGCGCTTAATGCGCTCTTATTTCGCCCTCCAAGGTACGTGGCACACGCGAACCTGGGGAATCCCCCTTTAATTTTTCTGACCTTATCATTAGGTCTCGGGGCAGGAGTCTCTCTTTCTTCCATCATTAAGTTTTGATTAATTACTTAAATTTTTGAATGAAAAAGAATTAGATTTTCATCAATGGGTATATATGATTAAAAAAAGGAAAGTTCTATTTTTCATAAAAGATTTTACGTTTCAATTATATCTGAAAAGAGAACAATTTAATTACTATCTGACTCTTCTTTAATAATACTTTTACAAATATGTTTGACGCGATTAAATTTTTAAGTAAAAAAGTGTTATTTGATTAATTGAATATTTGTTCAAATAGAAATAAAATTGAAAAAAACTGATTCATATGACCGAAGAAATTATTAGACGTACGCGTAGCATTTGTCCAGAATGCATGAAAACCATTGATGCAGAAATTTACGTTGATCCAAAGACAGATTTCGTCATGATGCGAAAAACATGCGAAGAACACGGAGAATTCAAAGATAAGCTCGCAAGAGAATCTGAAGAATACAAGTGGGGAGAAACTTTCACTGATGAGTTAGGATCTACTATTAGCAATTCAACAAAACCAGAATATATAAATTCTGGAATAAAGGACATCGTAAATGGATGCCCTAATGATTGTGGTTTGTGCGATCATCATCAATCCGCTCCAAATATCGCCCTAATTGATGTTACAAATCGATGTAATTTGACTTGTCCCATCTGCTTTGCAAATGCTAGTGCCAAGGGATATGTGGTCGAGCCTACATTCGATCAACTTGTACAAATAATGCAACATTTTAGGTCAATGAAACCCGTTCCTCCAGTTTTGTTACAATTATCCGGAGGAGAACCTACAGTGAGGGACGATCTTCCCGATATCATTCGAAAAGGTGTAGAATTGGGTTTTGTTGAAGTAATGGTCACTACTAATGGAGTAAGATTTGCTAAATCACCAGAATTTATGAAAAAATGTATGGATGCTGGCATGAAAGCCGTTTACTTGCAATTCGACGCAACTGATGATCCAGAAGTATGGAAAAAAATAAGAGGAGTCAATTTATGGCCTCTAAAGAAAAAAGTATTTGAAAACGCTCGAAAAATCGGATACTATGGAATTGTATTAGTACCTGTTATAGCTAAGGGAGTAAACGATCATCAAATAGGTCCGATAATGGAGTTTGCAAAACAAAATACTGATCTGGTTACAGGGATAGTATTCCAACCAGTTTCACTCTGTGGTCGTATAAGTTTCGAAGAATTAATGGATTTACGATATACTACTTCTGATTTGAAAGTAGCTATCAATGAAGCCACAAATAATGCAATTACGAGATTTTATCCCATAGCAACTACAGCTAAAATGACGAGATTACTAGCGTGGTTTGATGATGTGCCAGAATTTTCTATGACAAGCCATAAAGATTGTGGATTTGCCACCATTTGTATCGTCAATGACAAAGATGAATGGGAACCTCTTGATAAATATTTTGATGTGGAAGGATTAGTTAGATGGTCAAATAAGACCTATGATATGGTACAGAAACAAGAAATACCAAAACCAACTGGATTTTTAAAGAATATAAATCTTGAAGATTTAGGTGCCGTTCCTAATACTATCGGTAAATTTATTGATGATATGACAAATTTAGGATATCGTCAAATGATGAAAGCATATTATCTTGCCGGTTCAATGCGTTATGTCAAGAATCCAGCGAAAGTATTGACCAGTAAGACATTTCAAGGATTTGCTCGTTTGGTCATGGCCCCAAATCTATCCTCAGCAACCAACTTTTTACACACTCGAAATCTCTTAGTTAGTGCCATGCACTTTCAAGACGCATACAATTTTGATCTTGACAGGGTCTGTAAATGTTTAGTCCATTATGGTGTAATAGATCCAAATGATCACACTAAAGTGTTAGAGATCCCCTTCTGTGCCATGAACACGATACACAGAGAGAGGATAGAGCTAGCTAACGCCATCCAAGGCGAAGAAGCCAAGAAAGCAGAAGTCATACAAGCTGAGATTGAAAACTTGATAAAAACCGTTGAAAAATAAGTTAATTTTATAATTTTTTACTCTTCTATTTTTATTCATTTTAGGAGTTTTCCTTTTTATGCGATGAATGCGATCTAGAGGGAAATTGTAAACCGTGGAAATCTATTTTCTTAAAGATATTTAAGTCAAGTTAAAAAATAAATCTTAAAAGCTTTAGCACGTCTTAAGATAGTAAGAATCGAAAATATTATTGATATTTGATTCCATCTCATATTATAAGTAAAAATTACAATTACTTTTTTCAATACATGACTGATAATTCTGACTTAATTGGGGAATACAAGGGGACAGTAAAAAATAGCGTTATAACCGCTTTATTGCAAGCGTATTTGGATTCCCTTGATTATGACGGCATGAAGTCAATCTTAAGAGAAGCAGAATTATTAGAGTTGAAAGATACGAGAGATGTCAATCCAGATGGTGAAATTGATTTTTTTTCATTTAAAAAGTTAATTGCAGCTCAAAATTGTCTTCTATATGAATCTAATCAGTTACTTTATGAGATCGGAAGAAAATTTTCATTTTATTTGTTTCCATATGGGAAAAGTTTTATAGAAATAATTTCCGAGATAACCAAATTAATAAAAACTAATTGGGATGTTCAAATTAAAGAGAGTAACGAAAATCGATACGTTATAGAAATTAAAAAATGCGTATTTTGTTCTGAGATTGGAGTTTCTTGTGATTTATTCAGAGGTTTCCTTATCCATTCATTAGAGAAATCTCTTTCTTCAGAATATTCCCTCTTTTCAGAGGTAACAAAAGAAAATATTTTTGATCCAACACATAATTCTTTTATATTGATTTTAAATCTTGAAAAAAGAAAATAAAACAGCTATGAAGAAACATTAATAAAAGCAAAAATCAAAGAAAAATTATAAAAAATTTTTTGCAAAATTTATAATTAATAAAGTTGTAAAATAAAACTCTTAAGATATGATTTCATGATGAATGAAGAACGTGAATATGTTTTTAAAATAACGCTTCTCGGCGATGCTGCAGTTGGCAAGACATCATTGATAAATCAGTTTGTCGAAAATACATTTCAAGAAGATTATAAACCAACTCTGGGTGCAAATATCATCCGTAAAGATGTAATCTTAGAGGAATTTAATGCAAAATGTAGATTAATTGTGTGGGATTTGGCAGGACAAGAGAAATATAATGTTGTAAGAAGTTTATATTATCAAGGATGTGTTGGCGCTTTATTGGTTTATGATATTACTCGAGTTGTCACTTTTGAAAATATCGAGTCGAAATGGTTGAATGATTTTAAAAAATATGTGAAAAAAGAAGGCGTATATTTGTTAATCGGTAATAAAAGTGATTTAAATGAACAAAGGGTGATTCAAACCAGCGATGGAAATCAATTAGCCGAAAAAATTAAAGCCAGTAAATTCATTGAAACAAGCGCTAAATTTGGAGAAAATGTAAATAACGCTTTTAAAACACTTGTTTATCAAATTCTTGAAAACCAATAAAACAATTAAGTTAATTCTGGTTTTTAGCAAATTATAATGAAAATGCACCTATTTATCAATTAAAACATGGCTATTTCATTATCTCTATATTTATAAAATATTATGACCTTTAATTATCATCAATAGGATGC
>Ga0307445_10000386_pt1 | contig 23386 bp, 24 predicted proteins | sample SalMarSW160330MG_FD_202147 | JGI IMG/M metagenome (GOLD analysis project Ga0307445, IMG submission 202147) | Salt marsh sediment microbial communities from the Plum Island Ecosystem LTER, Massachusetts, United States - SW1603-30 | ecosystem: Environmental > Aquatic > Marine > Intertidal zone >... | reverse complement strand
TGGAAGACCTTGGCATTCTTGTGGTTATCAGTCCAGAAGAAGCACAATTGATGGACAAAGAATCGTATTTCAGCCGGTTCGTCGCTGATCACCTTAAAAAAGAGGCCAGATCCGCCCTGATCGTCATGACAGAAAAATCCGAAAATGACATAATAAAAGCGGTCCAGAAATTTCAGGGGTTCGACCCGACAGGAAAGGATGTCTTGATTATCCTTCCGATGGAATCAAAAAACGATCCTTTGGCGATAAACCGGCTTATTGCCTTAAAAATCATCATGAATGCCCACTCTACGGCCGTCATGGCAAGATCCGGGAGGATCTTCGGAAATACACTTACCGCAATTTATCCGAACGATCCCAGATCTGTCGACCGCGCGACCGCCCAGCTTCAGTCGCATGTGAACGATGCCCTCAAACGGCCCGGATGGGTAAAACGCCACGGGATCCTGAAGCCCATCTCCTTCGGTGAAGCCAATGCGGTCCTCTTCGATTCCATCCATTTCCTGAAAAAAGAGCGAGGGAAGTTCAACAGGCCCTTCGATATTGGACTCTGTATCATCCGTGTCCTCGAATCTCTCCGGCTCAAAAAGGCTGTTTCCCCAGAAGAAGCTTTGTTTATCGTCCAAAACCGAGGTCTCCAAAAGTATTTGAATGATGTCACTGCACAAATCAATTAAGCCTGGCCTACAATTCAGGATATTCATTCTGCTGGTGGGAATTCTCGCTGCAACTTGGATCTTTGCGACACAACAAAGAACGAAACTCGGGAACGAAATCTTTATCCAGACATTGCTCCCCCAACTCAACCAGCAAAAACTGGGGCTTGTTTGCAATCAAACATCCCTTCTTCCCGGCGGAAAATCGCTGATCGAAGCGTTGATAGAAAAAGGAGCCATTGTGGAAGCTGTTTTTGTGCCAGAACATGGTTTCAAAGGAAGGCTTGAAGCCGGATCAGAGGTTCAAGACAGCCTCTTGGAAAATATCAATATCTACAGCTTGTACGGAAAAACCAGGAGGCCGACCCAAGGTCAAGCTCAATCCGTAGATGCTTTCATTTTCGACATCCAAGATGTGGGCACCCGGTATTACACCTACATAACGACGCTCAAATACATCATGGAATCGGCAGCGGCATACGGAAAAGCGGTCTATGTGCTCGATCGCCCCAATCCAGCAGGGGGAAATATCGTGGAAGGACCTCTCCTCGATCCTCAGTTTGAATCATTCAGGGGAGCTTTTCCGATTCCAGTCAGGTACGGGCTGACTATCGGAGAATTGGCCTTGATGATGAGAGGAGAGGGGTGGGTTCCGCCCGAGGTCGAACTTCACGTTGTTCGGATGACACACTGGGACCGCCGTTTTTTCTGGGAAGACACAGGTCTTCGCTGGATCCCCACCTCTCCGAACATTCCCTTTTCGGAAACGGCCATCATCTATCCAGGCACAGGTTTGCTTGGAGCCTTCACGATCAATCCGGGTCTTGGAACATCGAATCCTTTCCTCCAGTTCGGCGCCCCTTGGCTCGACACAAAGACAATCATCCAAAAACTGGGAGGAGGAACAGATTATGGTGTCGAACTCCAGCCCCTGATCTATACCCCAAAGTCTCTTCCTGGCAAAACCCTCCATCCGCCATACGAAAACATAGCCTGCCAAGGAATCCACGTCCACATTTCCCAAAAAAGCAGATTCTATTCTCTCCGTTTCACTCTCAACCTCATCAAGGCCATACACGAAACACACCCGGGAAAAATACGGCTCTACCCGGAAAGCCTCAATCAGATGTTCGGCAACAATCTTCTCGAAAGATATATCGAGGGCACACTGAGCTTCAAGGAATTGCTGAAGGAAATAGAAAAAGATGAATTGGCGTTCATCCAAATGCGCCAAAAATACCTCCTCTATGAATGACACGGATCTGAGCTATTTACTAGTCAAGATTGCCGCAACGACAAGGAAGTGGCCCATGGACTGAGGTGATTCACCGCTGTCTCAATCCTTTAATGTAGGGTGGGGTGGGTTGGCCAGATTAGTGGGAGCGGACGATTTCCTTAACCCGCATCAACTGAACTTGATAGGACCTTTCCATCTCCTCCAGCCTGTTGGAAATGTAGTGGATGGTTTCTTTGATGTTGGGAATCAAGATGTGTTCCAAAGCGTTGACCCTCCGCCGGGTTACCTCGATTTCGTGACTCAAAAGTTCGACAGCTTTCCAGAGTCGTGCCATTTCCAACAGATCTTTCATCAATTCCTTCATCTTTTTCATACCGACGTCCAGCTCGCCTTCTGTGTTCAAAAGGTCATAATCAGAGATCGACATGCTCTCGATGGAAAATTTCGGTATAGAAAGGCTGAAAACTTTTTCCTCTTTTATATCCAAAGATAGCTCCCCCTCAGGAAGGAGATGGTCCAAATCTTTTCGGGCGCTTCGTCCCCGCACAAACCCGAAAGAAAGGAGGGCTCTGTTCCACTTAGGGCTGATGCCCGACTGAATATCGTACAACCGGCGCATGATCTCCAGAAAACGCCGCATGATCTCTTCCAGCTTATCCTTGAGGAGCTTGTGCCCGCGTTCAGCCAGAACGAGACGCCTGCGCAGGCGCAACAGCTCCATCCGGTTAGGATTAACGTTGAGTTTCATTTTTCCTCAGAATAGTATTTCTCCAAATATTCTGGCCGTATCCTTTTAAGTTCGGCTCGCGGTACGGTACGCAACAGATTCCATCCCAAATCTAGAGTATCCAGGATAGTTCGGGACTCAAATTCACCTTGCCTGACGAACTCATCCTCGTAGCGGTCTGCAAATTGCAAATATACCCTGTCGATATCCGTGAGGGCCGCCTCTCCCAATATGAGGGCCAATTCCCTGGCTTCCTTTCCCCTGGCATAACAGGCGAAAAGCTGGTTGAGCACATCCGCATGATCCGATCGTGTCTTTTCCTCCCCTATCCCCTTGTCTTTAAGACGGGAGAGACTGGGGAGAACGTCGATCGGGGGATAAATCCCTTTGCGGTGCAATTCCCGACTGAGCATGATCTGTCCTTCTGTGATGTAGCCGGTTAGATCCGGTATCGGATGCGTTTTGTCATCCTCGGGCATGGTCAGGATCGGAATCATGGTGATCGATCCTTTTTTTCCTTTGATCCGTCCTGCTCTTTCGTATATCGAGGCCAAATCCGTGTAGAGATATCCAGGATATCCCCTTCTCCCCGGAATTTCCTTCCGGGCGGCGGAAATTTCTCGCAGCGCCTCGGCATAAAAAGTCATGTCCACAAGGATCACAAGAACATGCATATCCAATTCAAAAGCCAAGTATTCCGCACACGTCAAGGCCAAGCGAGGGGTGGCGATCCGTTCGATCGGCGGTTCGTTGGCAAGATTCAAAAACAGAACAGCTCTTTCCAAAGCTCCGGTGTTCCGGAAATCTTCGATAAAAAAATTGGCTTCTTCGAAGGTGATTCCCATGGCAGAAAAAACCACGGCAAACCGCTCCTCCTTCCCCAAAACAGTCGCCTGGCGGGCAATCTGAGCCGCAATCCTGGGATGAGGAAGTCCGCTGCCCGAGAAAAGAGGGAGTTTTTGCCCTCTCACCAGAGGATTCATCCCGTCGATAGAAGAAATCCCGGTTTGGATGAATTCGGACGGGTAATCTCGAGCTTGAGGGTTGATCGGCTCCCCCGCGATATCCAGCATTTTATCAGCGATAATCTGAGGGCCTCGGTCTTTGGGCTTCCCTGAACCATCAAAAACGCGGCCGATTATTTCCTCGGAAACGCCCAACTGCTGAGACCGACCGAGGAATCGCACACGAGACTTATCCACATCTAACCCCACAGTCCCCTCGAAAACCTGGACGACAGCTCTTTCCGTCGAGATATCCAAAACCGTGCCTCGACGCAAAAATCCTTCCCCTGTCTCTATCTCGACCAGTTCTCCGTATTTCACATCCCGAATTTTCTCGACGATGACCAGCGGGCCAACGATATTGGAAACCGTTAAATATTCTTTATACATTTGTTTTCCTCATTCCTTGGCCTTCAAGATATTTTTAAAAGCCGTGTCTATCTGGATGTAAACCTCGAGAAGCTCGGACTCCTCCTCGGGCAGAAATTTCATCTTGGCTATTTGTTCCCGGACTTCCAAAAACTGGATTTCCTCGAGACTCACCCCGGACTCCAGAGCCTGGATGGCTGAGTTGTGAAAGTGGATGATGGTGCGAAGCATTAAGTACTGTTTCCGCAGGGAAGTATAGGTATCCTGCGGATGAAAGGCATTCTGATGGAGAAAATCCTCTCGGATGGATCGGGCCGATTCCAGGACAAGCCGTTCTTTCACCGCAAGGGATTCCACTCCCACCAGTCGCGCGATCTCCTGGAGTTCGGACTCCTCTTCCAGGAGTTGCATGGTTGTTTGACGGAGGTCGGAAAAATCCTCTGCGACCTGGTCTTTCCAAAAACCCTTGATATTTTCGGTATACAAGGAGTAGGACAAAAGCCAATTGATAGCAGGAAAATGTCTCATGTTGGCCAGCCGATCATCCAAAGCCCAAAAGACCTTGACCACCTTCAATGTGGACTGAACCACAGGATCGGACAGATCTCCCCCAGGCGGCGAAACCGCCCCGATAACGCTCAAGGCTCCTTTACGCCCATCGGATCCCAAGCAGATGACATTGCCCGCTCTTTCGTAGAACGCAGCGATACGGCTGGCTAAATAGGCAGGATAGCCTTCATCTCCGGGCATCTCTTCCATACGCCCTGAAATCTCCCGGAGTGCCTCTGCCCAACGGCTGGATGAGTCGGCCATCAAGGCGACCGAATACCCCATATCCCGGAAATACTCTGCAATGGTCATCCCCGTGTAGATGGAGGCCTCCCTGGCCGCCACCGGCATATTCGAGGTGTTGGCGATGATGATCGTCCTCTCGAGAAGAGGTCGGCCGGTATGGGGATCGATCAACTCCGGAAAACTCAGCAATAGGTCTGCCACTTCATTGCCTCGCTCACCACAAGCCACAAACACGATGATCTGGGCATCTGACCACTTGGCCAACTGGTGCTGTACCACCGTCTTTCCGCTCCCGAACGGGCCAGGAACGCAGGCCGTGCCTCCCTTTGCCAGCGGAAAAAGGGTGTCCAAAACTCTCTGGCCTGTAGTGAGGGGATCCACGGGCATCAATCTCTCCCGGACCTCCCTGTTCCTGCGTATGGACCAAGTCTGGAACATCGAGATGTCCAAAATGCGGTCCCCTGTTTGGATCTTGGCCACGACCTCCTCGACAGTAAACTTGCCTTTATGGATCTCGACTATTTCTCCCGCGAATCCGGTCGGCACCATTATCTTATGCTTGATCAAAGGAGTTTCTTCGATCTCTCCAAGAATATCTCCTTCTTGAACCGGTTGCCCCTTTTTGACCGTCGGGATAAACGCCCATTTTTTCTTCCGGTCGAGGGCCGGAACTTGGATCCCTCTGGTCACAAAATCTCCCTCTTGTTCTCTGATGATATCCAACGGCCTTTGAATCCCATCGTATATCGAGCTGACCAGGCCCGGTCCTAATTCTACGCTGAGGGGCCGATCGGTCAAATAGACAGGCTCATCCGGACCGATACCGGTTGTGTCCTCGTACACTTGGATAAATGCACGGTCCTCTCTCAACTCGATAATCTCCCCGATCAATCCCAATGCCCCAATTTTGACCATATCGTACATCTTCGCACCGAGACATCCGGATGCTACCACAAGAGGTCCGGCAACGCGTATGATTTTACCTTGTTCCATGGTTTCCTCTTCCCTTCACCAAAGCATCAGAGCCAGTGGCTTTGACTGCCATTTCTTTCATCATGTTCTCCAAATGGTCGGTGATTTTTGTGTAATCGGAAAACCCCACGACCACGGGAACGAACTTTTTACCCAGGGCTTTCCTCTCTTCTTGCAAAGGTAGGAAGTAACTCTGGTGCAAAAAACAAAGAGCGATATTATCCTTTTCCAGGCCTTTCAAAATTTCCCTCGCCTCATCCAAATAGCGGGGGGAATAGGTCTTGAATCCCAAGGCTCTGAAGGCGAACACCATGTCTTTTTCCCCGATCACAGCCACTTTGGCCTTTCCATCAAACATAGGTCTCACTCATCCTTTGTCTCAACATCTCTGCGGGAATCCGGTTGAGTTTCCCCACGCCCAAAAGCCTGAGGAGCTGCAATTCCCTTTTTCTGGCCAAGACATAGGCAAAAACGGGTTCAGGGCCGAAAACGATATATTTGGCTCTTCTGAGGTAGTTCATCAGAAAATTCTCAAATTCTCGCTCGAGGGCGATAAAGGTTTCATTTTCGATCAGCTCATCTGTCGCTCGGATCCAAGCTGGATGGTAGGCTGAAGCCTGAAGTCTCTCTCCCACCTCTCCGTACGAAAGGTCAAAGCTTCCTAGCAAAATGCCCACATCCAAAAATCCGCCCTTGATCAACGATCTTTCCAGCTTATCGAGTGGAAGCTCCATATACTTGGACCGGCAGAGTATTTTCAAATTCCCCAGATCGATTTTGTGCCGCAAATATTCGGTGATGAAGGGAACGTTCCACTGTCGAGAAAGAGCGAGGACTTTGTGTGGTTGATCGACACCCAGAACGATCCTTTCCATCTCCTTTTCGTGGAGTAGGCTGGAAACCAAGTCCAGCAATGCAGCCTCTTCTTTTTCCAGAAATTCATCCAATTTGTCCGAGTCTTCGATCTCGATCTTCTCCAGATGGAATTGCCCCTCATCAAAAATGATCTTTAGAGCTGAAGAGAGGTCTTTTTCCCCAGCAGCCTCCATGAAAGAGGGCCTGGCCACAAGATAGTTTTCTAGAGCTCGGACCCGGCCAACAGCATAGGCATAGTCCAAGCGGGAGATTTTTTTCATATTTTCAAAACCTCGGCAATCGCTTTTTCCAGCTTCGGTCGCATTTCCTGCTTCAATTTCTCTCGATCGACAACTTCTTCATGCTCCCCATCTTTCCTTATGATTTTTCGTTTCATGCTGATTAGATCGCTCTTTTGCTTGTCGAACGCTTTTCCCAGAACTTCGTCGATCAGATCCTTTTTGCACCTGAGAATATTGATTCTTTTTTCAAGACGGGCTTGGGTAACCAAGCGGCTGGCTTCCAGATTTCCCTGTCGCTCAGCCTGTTCGAGGATGGCCTTTGCTTGCATTTCACCCATTCTCCGGGCATTTTGTTTGATCTCTTCAGCTTTTTGTCGACTCTCGAGAAGAATCTTCTCGGCTTCGCCCCGAGCCTCTTCCAAGATCTTGTCTAATATTTTTTCCAAACTCATCGTTATCGATTCACACCCTTATTGTATTCACAAAGAAATACCGTTGAGAAGAAGGATGGTGATGAGTAAACCAAGAACAGCATAGGTTTCCACGAGCGCTGCCATGATCACGGGCTTCATCAGATCCTTGGGTTGTTTGGCCACCATATAAACGCCCGATGCACAGACTTTTCCTTGGTGTATTCCGGAAACGAGACCGGTGAACGCCACCGGAAGGGCGGCGATCAAAATTTGCCATCCCTGGAAAACAGAAGGAGAGGCCACGGTTCCTCCGGTCAATCCCAATTTCAGTATTATCAAAAAGGCGCTCAAAAATCCGTAGATTCCCTGGGTGCCGGGAAGCGCAACGAGCAGAAGAAGACTCCCGAATTTTTCCGGGTCCTCGCTCATGACCCCGCTCGATGCCTGTCCGGCAAGACCGACACCGATAGCAGAGCCCACTCCTCCCAGTATGACAGCAAGAGCCCCTCCCAATATGGCTATGGTTAATCCTAATGTCATCGTATCTACCTCCTTAATCCAGAAAAATTCTTAGAACAGGATTTATAAAAATTCGACATATTTACCTTCTAATGCAAATGGTTTGAACGGTTTTCCTCCGGATTTAAAAAACTTACTGAAAAATTCCACGAATTGAAGCCGCATAGAGTGGACAAACCCACCGAGGAAACTTATTCCCAAGTTGAAAAGATGCCCCCCCACAAAAATGAGGGCAGCAAATAGCCACCCGACCCAGGGAATGCCCAGGGCCGTTTGACACAGAGTGTTCACCACCATGGCGATAACAGTGGTCGCCAACCCCAGTGCCAGCAGACGCGAGTAGGATAGGACATCTGCCAGATATCGAGATATATCGTATAAACTGTAAAGTCCGCCAAAAAAGCGCGAGAAAGGATTTCGACTGGGCGAAGCAAAAAGCACGATCCCTGCAGCCCCGACTAGGGCGAGGATCCCCCAGAAAGAGTGCTTCAACAACGCATACAGCACCAGAGAGGGGAGAAGAATCAGCCATCCACCCTGGACGAAGATGGCTTGAAGATAGTCTTTGTTCCTGATTCCCAAGATCAAGTTTATCAACGTCCCGAACCACACCTGAATGAATCCCAAAGCAAGAGAGAGGATGAGAAAGGAAACCGGGTCCTCCAGGGGATCCAAAATCATCAGTTTCCGAATAGGGAATCCGAACCATCCTCCCACCAGCGTCCCGAGAATGACGGTGGCCACGCCCAATATGCCCATAAGGGTCAAAAACTGCCGCAAACCTCCTTTGGGTTTGGCAAATTTCAGGTACAAAAAACTCAGGAGAGCCACCAAAAGCCCATACCCAGCCTCACTCACTGTCAATCCCACAAACAAGAAGAAAAAAGGAGCCAGATAGAGCGTAGGATCCAGCATACCACGCTGAGGAAGGCCGTAGAGTTTTGTAATGATCTCGAAAGGTTTTCCGATCTTAGGATTTTCCAAGGTAATGGGCGGATCTTCTTCGGGGAGAGGAGGGCGAAAATAACATTGGACAAGATCGGAGAAAGGCATCAATTTGGCCTCGAGCCTGGGAATATCCGCGGTTTTTATCCAGCCTTCCAGAAAGATGGCTTGGCTGGTCTCTCCGAGATTTCTGGAAGCCAGTCTTTTTTCCCGCTCATTGAGCAAAACATCATGGATCCGCATCAATTGTTCTCTTGAAGGAACCAACTCTTTTCCTTTATTTTGCAGCAACAGCAGTTTTTTCTTTTGTTCCGCTTTTTCCTCCTCAATAGCCTGGATAACATCCGTGACTTTACCCTGTTCCCCTGCTTTCTTCAGTATGGTTTCGGTGAAATACAGGGGATTAAAATCCTTTTCTTTCAAAATCTGCCGGAACTGTTCTTTCTGGCTTTTCGGAAAAACCACTAAAAGATGAACATCCCTCTTTCCCTGGGAAATGACGTGACTACAAAAGGCTTCATCTTCTGTCTCTGTCGATAATTCATTGAACGAGGCCAGGGACATGACTCCCATAACCACTTCGGTGGAATCCGTGTCGGTTACTGATTTGATGGGCAGGACCAGATCCTGAAGAGATCGCAAAAATTCCTCTTCTTTTTCCAAAAAACGGAGGTGGGATTCGATATCATTATTTTGTTTTTCAAGATTATCGACCTGATCCAAAAGCGGAACAAAATCCTGGCAGAGGATATCTTCCCTTTCCTGGCTAGAAATTTGAGGTTTTTGCGTGAAAAGCTTTTCAGTCAATCCTTTCTTTTCCCATTGAGAGAGATAATCCAGGGCATGAGATAAACGGTGAAGCTGGTGTTCAACCGTTGTGACATCTGCGAAAGGGGTGCTCAGTCCCAGAGTTTCGAAATCAGCCTTCTCTATCTGCAAGAATCCTTCTTCCTGAAGGGAGTCGATAAAGGTTTTTTTTAAACCTACGTGGGTAACGATATGTACTTTTTGAACATCGGCAATGGACATGGACTAGAGGGCTCCTTTTTGGTAAGATTCTTCCACTTTTTTTCTTGTTTTTTCAACCGCATCAGATATCCGTGAACGGGTTTTTTTACGGAGATCGGATATCTCTCCGGCGGATTCCTTTTCGATCCGTTTCCTTTCTATTTCCGCCCTGTCGATGATTTCTTTTTTTATCCCATCGGCCTTGTCTTTAGCGTCTGTCAGAAGCTGCGTTTTGATCTTCTCTGCATCCTCATAGGCATCCTGGACAATCTGGGAAGCCGTGTTTTCCCGCGCTTCTTGGATGATCTTCTGGGCTTTTTCCTCGGCTTTTTTTATTTTTTCTATTGCGTCAAAAGCATCATTACCCGGGTTGTTTTTTTCCATTGCAAAAACCTTTCCTTATCCTAGGGCAGGACTGAGGGATGGAGATAGTAAGTCCTGAAGTCCAGTCTCTTCCTTCTGATCCCTTTCTCCAAATCCTTCAACGGAGATCTGTAATCGAACAGCGGGGATTTGAACAGCACCACGGCTCCTGCTTTAACGATATCATCCAAAAAAGAAAACTGATTTCCGTCATCCCAATGGAGCACTAGATTGCTTCCAGCTGACCGTGCAGCTAGGACGATATCCCTGATCATGGATCGAGCGTCTTCGCCATCGAGGCTCTGATCGGTTATATGTATCCAGGCGCCGTTTCCGCCTAATTCCAAAAGAGGAGTTTCGAGAGGTCCATGATGATAATAGACCAACCAACATCCACTTTTCACGCAGCTGTACGCCAATCGGGAAATCTTTTGGATATCCCGTTCTTTTTGCCTGTTGGTCACGTGCAAATAAGCACCGCTTCTCCCCACATTCAACAAGTCCGAGAAGGACAAAACATTTTCTCCTTCAGCTTCCAGCTCTCCAATGATCAAATAGGCCACCATCGCGTTCCCTTTCTCAGCAGCCGCGCTGATGAGATCAATATCCAGAACATTGGAACGCGATTCATCAGAGGTATAAAGGTCAGCCCCATGGCTCGTGATCCATTCCAATTCGAAGGGATCGAACCGGCCGGTATCGATCAAACGGAAACGATATCTCTTGTCTCGAAATTGACGGACTGCATCAAAAAGTGTGGAAAACTCATACTGATCATCCCGCACCGTGATATTCTGTTTTTTATTGAGGAGGGCAAAAAGCTCAAAGGTTTTGTCGGGCTGAACGGCTTCTTTTGATTCATGATTTCTGTTTTTCATCCGACATCTAATCTTTCAGGAGATTTTTTGGCTGAATTTGAGTCCCATAGTATGGCATGAAAATCGGGACAAGTAAAGCGCCTTGCAAAAAAAATCCCCTTCTTTTATCATCACAGAAGGACCTGTCAAAATGGAACAAAACATCGTCCTGTTTTCAGGCGGAATCGACTCCACTACAGCCTTGTATTGGTCCTATGATCACAACAAACGAACCACCGCCCTCACCTACGATTACGGGCAAAGAAACTCGGTGGAGATCTGGGCCGCACAGATGATAACAGGCATGCTCGATATTCCCCTCAAAATCCTCCATGTGGACCTCGCCCAGATCGGGGGATCCTCCTTGACTGATCCTTCTGTTTCCCTCCCTCGATTCCATCATCTCACGCAGATAAAATCAGGGCTTCCCACGACCTATGTCCCTTTCCGGAACGGCATATTTCTGGCTTTGGCTGCAGCCTGGGCAGAGGCCAAGGATATCACAAGTATCGTTTGCGGATTTAACGTGATCGACTCCCCAAACTACCCGGACACCAGGGAAACTTTCGTGAAAGCTATGGAAGAAGCCATCAATTTGGGAACGAGCGCGGCCATGGGAGGAAAAAAAATCCACATCCTCGCTCCGTTCCAGGACATGAGAAAATCCGCGATCATAAAAAAAGGCCTTTCACTCGGGGCAGATTATTCCTATTCCCTATCTTGCTACAGCGGTTCAGAGATTCCCTGTCAGGAGTGTTCTTCTTGCTTGCTCCGCCAGAAAGCATGGAAAGAGGTCGGAACAAAAGACCCCCTATTGGTGAGGCTGGAAAAGGAAGGCAAATTATGAGATGGATTCTGAAAGTGCGGGATAAATTCCAAGCAGCGCATTATTTAAAAGAGTATAAAGGCAAGTGTGAACGCATGCACGGCCACACCTTTCATGTGGAGGTCCAGATCGAAGTGAAGGAACTGGACAGCGCAGGCATTGGGATCGACTTCAAGGAGATCAAACAGACACTCGCCAAAATTCTTCCTGACCACGTTCTCCTCAACGATGTGTATGATTTCAATCCTTCGGCAGAGAATCTCTCCCGCCAATTTTTCCAGCAATTGAAAAAAGAATTTCCAGTCAAATCTGTCACGGTCTGGGAATCCGATGATGCATCCGCCACATATTCTGAAGATAAATGAAATCTTCCCCTCTATCCAAGGGGAAGGACTCCGACTGGGGGAACCGACTCTTTTCATCCGCTTCTCCCAGTGCAACCTGAAATGCTCTTTCTGCGACACAAAATATGCATGGCAGACCGGACAAAAAATGACGGTTGCCCAAGCTGTGAAAAAAGTCCAAAAGATCCAGGGTTCTTTTCCAGCCGAGTGGGTGTGCCTCACTGGCGGGGAACCCCTGTTGCAGAATATCGGAGAACTGGTGCGAACCCTCAAGGCGGAAGGCTTCAAGATCCAGGTGGAAACAAACGCAACGATCCCCCCGCCGATAGGCGTGAACTGGTACACGGTCTCCCCCAAACCACCTGACTACTTTTATCAGCCTGCCTTCAAGAAAAAAGCCAACGAAGTCAAAATTGTGGTAACAACGGAACTGGATCTCGCTGTTTTAAAAAAACTCAGGCAGGATTTCCCCGAAAAAATCCCCCTCCTCCTTCAACCTCAATCCAACAACCAAGCCAGCAGCAAGCATGCCCTCAGGCTTCTCAAGCAAGCTCTAAAGGAAGGGATGAAAAATATTCGATTGACCGCTCAGATTCACAAAATTTTCGGCTGTCGCTAGATTTGGATTAGCCGACTTTTTCCTTGGCAGAAAAAATCCGGTACCCAGACCGCGTCAAATAAACCCCGGCTAAAATGATGATGGCACCCAAAGCTTGCCACCGACCGATCTTCTCGGCGATTAAAATGGCGGCAAAAATGACAGTAAAAATCGGGACAATATTGCCGTATATGACCGTTTTGCTGTTACCGATCCTCTTGACAGATGAATACCAGGCGACATAACCGATCGCCAGAGCGAATACACCAGAAAACGCAAGCATGAGCCAAGCTTTGAGGGATATCTGACCGAAGTCCTGTTTGGAGAAGGCCGGAAAACAAAAAGGGAGATAAAAAACAGTTCCGACCGCCACCGTAAGTGAGGACCATTTAAGGGGCGATATGCGACCCAAAAGGGGTTTGGAAAATACCGTGTAGACAGCCCAAACGAGGTTCCCGCCAAAAATCATCATGTCCCCTTTCAGATTTTCCCATGTGAACACGAATGATCCTGGTTGTTTGGCGATGACCAGAAAAAAACCCACAAAAGAAAGAGCAATACCGAACCAGGCTACACCATGGATTTTTTCGTGTTTGAAAAGCGAACTCAACAAGGCAACCGACGCAGGGGTCATGGCCATGATGATGGATGTGTTCGAGGCTGTGGTCAAGTTGATCCCGTGGATGAACAATAACTGATAGACGGTATTGCCGATGATCCCCAAGACCACGAGCTTCCCGATGTCCTTTTTCGCAACGCCGAAACCTTGTTTAGTGAAAAACAGAATTAAAACCAGAATGAGAGAGGCAAAAGCCATCCGCAGGCCGTTGAAGGCCAGCGGACTGAATTCGGCCAGGGCGATCTTGACAAAGCTAAAATTGATGGCCCAAATCAATGTGACCAGCAGCATAAAAACATCTGTGACACCGAACGTTTCTTGGTTTTTCATGATGGGTCGAACGGAAAGGTCGCCCGATTATTTCCTGCTTCTGGGATAATTCGCCTCTACTGTGGACATCATCCCCCCTCTCGGACTGAATTCACCGGTAATGGTCGCGCGAACTGGCCGGCAGGCCTTGACAATATCGTCAAGGATGCGATTTACCGCGTTTTCGTAAAAAATCCCGAGGTTCCTGTACCCCAACAGATACATCTTTAGAGATTTTAACTCCAGACAGTATTTGTCAGGGATGTAACGGATTTCGAGAACGCCAAAATCAGGAAGGGAAGTTTTAGGGCAGACTGATGTGAATTCGGGAATTTCGATCTTGATCTCATAATCGGGGAACTGATTTGGAAATGTTTCGATACGAGGCAGCTTTGTTCTCAGGCCGGCTTTGGCCTCCTTCTCCATTGTCACGGATATGGCTTGTTGGCTATTCTTATTTTTCGGCATTTTATCCAGTATAAAACATAACGCTGGCCAGGGCAATCGCAAACTCAACCATCCCCAAAGGCGTAATTTATCACGGGAAAAAGGATGCTTACAATACTTGCACCAAACAAGACCTATCCTAAAATTTTTGGTATAATGTTTTTTCAAAATAGCGAGGTGCCACCAAGATGGATAAAGATAAAGATCTGGAAAAATATGCCAAAAAGCTGCAAGAACAGATCATGGAACAGATCAAAAACATGTACACCGAAAAAACGATCGATCATTGGCAGAATCCGAGGAACTTCAAAAAAGTGGACAATCCGGATGGCTTCGCTCAATTGACAGGGTCCTGTGGCGATACCATGGAGATGTTTTTGAAAATGAAGGATGGGGTGGTCGAACAATGCACCTTCCAAACGGATGGCTGCGGCACCACCATCGCTTGCGGGAGCGCCGCCACCGAGCTTGCCCAGAATAAATCGTTTACCGAGGCACTCGGCCGCGTCTCTGCCGACGAGATCCTCAGGCAACTGGGAGGACTTCCGGAAGAAAGTGTTCACTGCGCTCAACTGGCAGCTGAAACATTACGCCGCGCTCTGGCCGATTATCTGTACCATAAAAGAACCCCTTGGAAAAAAAAATACCGGAACACCTGAACATCGGAAGAATATTCTTCGTTGGAGTACACCATGAAAGAATGTCAAGAGAACAAAAATCTTCAAAATTGCAACTGTTCCTATGAACCTTGCGATCGCAAGGGCATCTGCTGCGAATGCCTCCCGTATCATTGGAGCATGAAACAACTCCCGGCTTGCCTATTCCCAGATGATGTGGAAAGAACTTACGACCGATCTTTGAGACGATTCATCGAAATCTACAGGGACAAGGTGTGATGCACATCTATGGTCCGGTCCCTTCCAGGCGCTTGGGCTATTCCCTGGGAGTGGACATCCTCCCGTTCAAAACATGTTCTTTGGACTGTATTTATTGCCAGCTCGGAACGACAAATAAAAAAAAACTCCGGCGAAAAGAATATTTCGACGTGGAAACGATTCTCGCTCAAATAAAAAGCGTTATTGAATCAGAGAGACGGATCGATACCATCACCTTTTCCGGCTCTGGAGAACCCACTCTCAATGTACAGCTTGGAAAACTCATCCAGAAAATAAAAAAAATCACGTCGATCCCTGTCACTGTCTTGACCAACAGCACCCTCCTTTCCAATAAAAGCGTGCGGGATGCCTTGTCCCATGCAGACCTTGTCGTCCCCTCGCTCGATGCGGTGACACAAGATATATTCGAGCGAATGAACAGGCCTCATCCAACGCTCAAAGTCCGACAGGTAATCGAAGGCTTAAAAAAATTTCGCCGCGAGTTCAACGGAAAGATCTGGCTGGAGATTCTTTTTGTCAAAGGGGTGAATGATTCCCAAGCCCATCTGAAAAAACTCAAGAAAATTGTCTCTGAAATAGATCCCGACAAAATCCAACTCAACACCGTGGCCCGACCTCCGGCAGAAATATCGGCTCTCCCGTTGAGCTTTCAAGAACTGGACGGTATCCGTAAATTTTTCGGCAAAAAGGTCGAGGTCGTTGCCGAATTCAAAAAAACCCGGCTTGGACCTGTATCCCGCCACATCAAAGAGGCGATCCTTGCGATGGTGGCCAGAAGGCCAGTCACTGTTGCGGATATGAGCCGATCCCTAGGAAAACATAAAAATGAATTGATCAAACATTGCCAGATCCTACTGGAGGATGGAAAAATCCGACTGGTCATCCACGAGGGCCAGAAGTTCTATGAGCTAGAGCAACCAAAAAAACCAAAAAGGTCCCTAAAGGAAAAAAATGAAACACATCGATGATTTAGATTTTCAACAGCTAAAAGGACTTCTAATCGACGCGGCTAAAAATTGGCTTGCCCACGATGGTCTCTGGTTTAGGGCTGTGGAGGAAAAATTCGGGATGGAAGCAGCCCTGGAATTGGATAGAAAGGCCTGGGAAAAGTTCACGGTGATCGAAGCCGAGAGGATCATGAAAAGGCTCGATATGTCGCCTGGAGGAGGCATCCATGCTCTCATTCAGGCCCTCAGATTCAGGCTTTATGCTTTCATCAATGTGCAGGAGGTCCTGGAAGCGAGTGAAAACAGGTGCATATTCCGGATGAACCGTTGCCGAGTGCAAGATGCAAGGCAGAGACAGGGTTTGCCGGATTTCCCGTGCAAATCCGTCGGCATTGTGGAGTACAGCGGCTTTGCCAGCACCATCGATCCCAGGATCCAAACACGGTGTCTCACGTGCCCGCCTGATCCGCATCCCCCCAATGTCTGGTGCGCCTGGGAATTTTTCATCCCCACATAATAAATTGTGCCGGATTCTTTTCATTCTTTTCCAATTGTGTTAACGTGATGTGTCTCCATCAAATCCAACATAATTTATCCTAGGGAGAGGAATCCGTAACTAATCCCAAAAGGAGTCAGAATGTTTGATAACACGAATTTCCCAAAAGCGAAAAAATTTTGGCATATGGGGGAATTCCACAATTGGGCAGAAACCAATGTCCATGCCATGAGCCACGCACTCCATTACGGAACCTCTGTTTTCGAGGGCATCCGTGCCTATCAAACGGCCAATGGCCCGGCAATCTTTCGTCTATCTGACCACATCGACCGGTTTTTCTACTCTGCCTCCTTGTTGAACATGGTCATTCCTTACACAAAGCAAGAAATCAGCGAGACCATAAAACAAGTGATTGGGGAAAACCAACTGGATTCGGCATACATCCGGCCCCTCCTGTATTATTCCTACGGGAATCTGGGCCTCGTCCCAAAAAATTCGCCTGTCGAACTGATGATCGCTGCTTGGGAGTGGGGCGCCTACCTCGGGGATAAGGCCGAAAAAGGAATCCATGCCTACATGCTTCCCTGGCGACGGATCCATCACAGCCAGTTCGACATGAAGGCCAAACTCGGTGGATTGTACATTCTCTCAACCATTTATGGTGTTCTGGCCCGGAAAAAAGGATTTGATGAAGCGATATTCCTGAATCTCGAAGGAAATGTCGCTGAAGGCCCTGGGGAAAACATCCTAATCGTCAAAGATGGCGTCGTAAAAACCAATGATCTGAACGAATCTGTTCTCGAAGGGATTACTCGCACGAGCATCCTCAAAATTGCGGAGGATATGGGTATCCCCACTTCCATTGGCCCGATAACCAGGCAAGATTTTTTCGAAGCAGACGAAGCCTTTTTTTCAGGGACAGCCGTGGAAATCGCTCCGATCACTCGGGTTATGGACGATTCAGAACCAACCGATTCTCCCAAAGAATACACGATTGGATCGGGCATGGCGGGCGAGATCACCACAAAGATAATCAAGATTTTCAAAAATATCGTCGCGGGTAAGAACAGGAACTACGAAACGTGGCTGACTTACGTGAAGTGAACGGAAAACGACAAGATAAAGGCATGTATATTTTGCTCGCCCGTTTGGGCAAAACGCAAAAAATCAAACCTGGAAGGCTTCCAGAAGCCGATTATAAAGAGGGGATATATCTGTATGTCGGAAGGGCACGGACTGGACTCCTTGCCAGGATCAGACGCCACATTCGAAGGCAAAAAAAACTATTCTGGCATATCGATTATCTTCTGCAAAAAGCTAAGATCGAAGCCATATGGATCCGCAAGCATTATTTCGATGAGTGCAACATCGCTGATATGATAGGGGATTTTCACACAACAAAGGGAATACCCGTAAAGGGATTCGGCTCATCCGACTGCCGGTGCCCCGGCCATCTCTTTTATTTTCCCCCAGGCTCAACGGATTTCAGATTTTTAAAAAATAAACTAGAATTTGAAAAGGCAAGGTTCGATGGAAATGATTTTTAAACCGATAGGCACAGCCCACTCTCCTTTCGAAAAAAAGGAAGACATCAACAAAACCCGCAATATCGGTCCCAAAGGATTCGAGGACGTCCGGGGGGAATTGGAAATTTTCGGAGAATTCGCAGAGGGTTTAAAGGATATCGATGGTTTCTCCCATATCATCGTTATCTTTGTTTTTCACAAATCCACCGAAAAGAAACTTTACGCGCACCCTCCATTCGATGGGAAGCGGAGGGGCGTTTTTTCCACCAGAAGCCCGAACCGGCCCAATCCCATCGGATTTTCAGTACTTAAGCTCATCAAGCGGGACGGAAACAAATTGCAAGTCTTGGGAATGGATATGATCGAAGGAACACCCATCCTGGACATCAAACCCTACACACCCAGAGACCAAAAATCAGAGGTTCGCTTCGGCTGGCTGGAGAAATAGTTGGGCTAGATTTCTCCCCTGTTTTGCGGGTATGTTTTTGGTATATAAAAACTCTCTCCAAAGGAGGATAATATGGTCAAATACCTTTCTTCTTTTTTATGCCTATTGATGATTCTCTCTTCCCCGATAATACTGCAGGCATCTAAAATATTTCCGTATGATTACAAGGTCGAAGAATTGGAGAACGGATTCAAAGTTGTCTCCATCCCCCTTCCTAATCCCAATATTATTTCTTACTACACCATCGTTCGGTCCGGATCACGAAACGAGGTCGAGCCGGGTAAATCCGGGTTTGCTCATTTTTTCGAACACATGATGTTCAAGGGAACAGAAAACATGTCTCCTGAGGAGTACGATAATTTTCTCAGCGAGATCGGTGCAGGAACCAACGCGTACACCACGGATGATTACACCTGTTATTATGTCGTATTCGCCGGAAGAGAAAACTTGGAAAACGTGGTCAAGGCCGAAGCGGACCGGTTTATCAACCTGTTCTGGGATGAGGAAATGATCAAAACCGAGGCGAAGGTTATCGAGGGCGAGTATTACGCCAGCGTTTCCAGCCCTTCCAGACGGATGTTCGAACTCCTCCGGGACACGGCATATGAAAAACACTCCTACAAGCACACCACCCTCGGTTATTTGGAAGACATCCTGGATATGCCGAACCAATTTCCCTACAGCCAGCTGTACAAGAAACGTTTTTATGCACCGGACAACAGCATCCTTTTGGTCGCCGGAGACTTCGACCATGAACAATTGATGACCCTTGTGAAACAATATTATGGCGGTTGGGAAAAGTCCAGCTATACACTGGTCACACCAGAGGAGCCGGCACAAACCGAAGCGAAAAGAGCTCATTATGACTGGCCGACCCAGACGCTTCCTATGCTGGCCATCGGATTTCATGGACCTTCCTATTCGGACGAAAATATCGACAAGGCCGCCCTCGACTTGATGGCAGAGATCGCTTTTTCCCGCTCATCCGAACTCTACCAGAGGCTTGTGATCGAAGAACAAAAATGCCAATCTCTGGGAGCCAGCTTCGCACACAGGAGAGATCCCTATCTCCTGACTTTTAATTCCGTCGTCAAAAACGAAAAGGACCTTCGCTATGTGGAAGAAGAGATATTCAAGGAACTGGAAAGGCTAAAAATTGAGCCGGTATCGGAGGAAAAACTGGCAGACATCAAATCCAACCTCAAATATTCCTTTGCCAACTCCTTGGACACCACCGATGGGATTGCGGGATCTCTTGCCTTTTATATCAGCCTGACAACAGATCCGGGAAGTGTCAACAAAATGTTCGATCTTTTCGAAAAAGTCACCCCACAGGATTTCATGGATATGGCCAAGAAATATTTCCAAAGGTCAAACAGCACGGTTGTGACGCTGACAGGAGGAGAATCCAGATGAAAAAAATAAAAATGATCTCATTTATCGGATTTTTAGCCCTGGCCTTTTTTATGACAGACGCGTGCACCAAGAAGCCATCAGGCACCTTGGCTACAGAGCTTCTTCCGGTTGAAGGAAGCCCGATGATCAGCTTCAGGATCCTGTTGAACATGGGATCGGCTAACGACCCCGCAGGAAAAGAAGGGCTGTGCCATCTCACCTTGAGCATGATGGCAGGAGGAGGGACCAAAAGCCTGACATTCAAGGAAATCCAAGAAAAGTTCTTTCCGATGGCTGCCGGTGTCGGCCTTCGAGTAGAAAAAGAGATGTCTGTTTTCACCGGAACCATCCACATCGATAACTTGGACAAATACTACGCCATTTTTAAAGAGATGCTGCTCGACCCAGGATTCCGCGAAGATGATTTTATCCGATTGAAGACTAACCAGCTTAACTTCTTGGAAAAAACTTTGGTCGGCAACATGGATGAGCAATTCGGAAAAGAAATCCTGAACCTGATGATGTACACAAATCATCCCTATGGCCACCACGATTCAGGAACCGTAGAAAGCGTCAGAAGGCTGACGCTCGATGACATCAGGGCCTTCTACCAGGAACACTTCAAACAGGGCAATATCACCATCGGATTAGCCGGAGGCTACCCCGACAGCTTCTCCACAAAAGTCGTAGATGATTTTGCCGCTCTTCCGGAAGGATTCGATCCCCAGCTGGAACTGCCTGCCCTGCGCAAGCCCGAAGGACTTGAGATCGTGATCGCAGAAAAACAAACCCCTGCGACAAATATTTCGATGGGTTTTCCCCATACAATAGGGAAATCATCCGATGACTTCTTCGCTCTTTGGATCGCCTGCTCCCACTTTGGAGAACACCGGCAAAGCCTTTCCCTTCTCTACCAAAAAATCCGGGAAGAACGCGGGCAGAATTACGGAGACTATGCCTATGCCGATCATTTTATCCAAGGCCGACTTAAATTCCCTGCCACCAATTATTGCCGTCAGCAGCAGTATTTCTCCATCTGGATCCGGGCATTGGCAAACTCCAACCGCCACTTTGTCCTGAGGCAGGCTCTCCGCGAGCTAAAAAAGCTGGTGGAGGAGGGAATCTCCGAAGAAAGATTCCAACTCGTTCGCAAATATCTCTTGAACTACACCAGGCTTTATGCCCAAACGCTAGGGGAACGGCTGGGCTGGCAGATGGACTCTCGTTATTACGGCTACAAGGATTTTTTGGCGGAAGTCCAGGACCGCCTGCCCAAGATCACACGCGAGGAAGTGAATAACGCCATCAAAACCCACTTGAATTCCGACAACGTCTACATCGCTATCATCACGCAGGATGCAGAATCTTTGAAGAATGACCTGATATCCAACACCCCATCCCCGATAAGCTACGCCAACCCGAACATGCCCCAGAAAGTCTTGGATGAGGACCTTGTTATCCAGTCATTTCCTCTCGATATTCATCCAGATAAAATCCGCATAGCCAAAGCTTCGGATTTTTTCAAGAGGACAGGAATCCCTGAATCAGAGTGAAAAGCTGAGCCGGGTCGAGCGGAAAAAAAAGAAAACCGAAAAAATATGAATAACTATGGGGGCGATTATGCAGTTAAACCTTATGAAAAATCGATCAAGGAAAATGAGGATGGCAGGGATCATGTTTTTATTTCTCTTTGTTTGTCAATTCTCATGCGGGGCCCAAGATTGGCTGCAAAGCCTCGGCCGTTACCAAAACTTCACCAGCAAACGGATATCTTCCTTTGACCGGACAGGAGGAAACAACGACAGGTTGAACATCCCGCCGGGTAAAACAGTGACCCTCGCTGAAATCGAGGGACCCGGCGCTATCCACCATATCTGGATGACTATAGCGGCCGAACCTTTTTACGGGAGAAAGATCATCTTGAGGATGTACTGGGATGGAGAGGAATCCCCATCCGTGGAATCTCCGATCGGGGACTTCTTCGGAGTAGGTCATGGTCTCGACCGGAATTTCAGTTCGCTTCCGATAAACTGTTCTTCTGAAGGAAGGGCCAGGAATTGCTACTGGACCATGCCCTTTTGCCGTTCCGCTCGCATCACGGCCACAAACGAAGGCACAGAGCCTGTCGGGGCCTTCTACTATTACATCGATTACCGCGAGCTTCCCGAACTGCCGCAAGAAACACCCAGGTTTCATGCCCAATACTGCCAGGAAATGCCCTGCTATCCCGGAAAAAATTATTCGATCCTGGAAACCTCTGGGCGAGGACACTATGTGGGATGCAATCTCAGCATTCTTCAGACAGCCATGGGATGGTGGGGAGAGGGCGATGACATGATCTATGTGGACGGGGAAGAATTTCCTTCTCTGTATGGGACAGGATCCGAGGACTACTTCTCCGATGCCTGGGGGATGAGGGAGGATGAAAACCCATTTTACGGCTGTCCTCTCCAGGAATCGGATTTTCTGGTCGGTTCCAAGGCCACTGTTTACCGTTTTCACATCCCAGATCCGATCCCGTTCAAAAAATCCATTCGGGTCACCATAGAACACGGCCATGCCAACAATCGTTCTGACCTATATTCTTCCGTAGCCTATTGGTATCAGAGCGAACCGCACAAACCTTTTCCCAGGATCCCATCTGTCGAAAAAAGGCTTCCCTTTGCTCTTCCATCGCCCGCAAACTTCGACTTCCCTGAATGGGAAAAAATCCAAGGCAATACATTCCTGGTTTATGAGGACAAAACTTCCGGGATGAAAGTCCAATCCCAAAACATTACCCCTTCTCTCTCTTCTTTTTACAACCAGACCGGTGCCAGGTATCCGCTGCTCACGACAGAAAATGCCTTGACCGGAACAACCATGGAAATTTCATTCCCTGTGGACATCGGAGAACTGTATGACATCGATCTCTTTCTGTTTCGAGGCCCGAATATGGGCAAGATCACAGCCGGAAAAATCTGGGGCGGTACCCATTCCACAAAACTGGAGACGAATGTTTTCGACGGGTACTCTGCCTCAAAGGAAATCTCACGTCTGACCCTCAAAAACGTTCGTCTTTATTCGGGGCAAAACCACTTAGAGCTGGAAGTGACAGGCAAATCTCCTCTGGCTATAGGATCCGAACTGGCCTTTGTCAACATGAGCAGGGTGCCATCTGACCGCCGGTTCATCACCGACTGGAATCTGATCGGTCCCTTCGATGCTCCGGATATGAGCTATCTCCAGGAAGCCTATCCTCCAGAAAAAGAGATCGACATGAGTCAAACCTACCGAGGCAAAGGAAATACCCCTCTCCGATGGACAAAAATCCAGACTGAACCGTCGGGATTTATGCGGCTGGAAAACCGGATCACACCCAGTGAAAGAGGGATCGTATACGGACTGGCCTATGTCTTTTCACCCGACGAAAGAGAGGCAGTCATGCTTGTGGGGAGCGACGATGGGGTGCGCCTCTGGCTCAACACAGAACTGATCCACACCAATCCGGCCTACCGTGGAGCCTATCCAGACCAGGATCGTATTCAAGTCTCTTTAAAAAAAGGCTGGAATACCGTGCTCATTAAAGTCCTC
>Ga0307445_10000384_pt1 | contig 23446 bp, 22 predicted proteins | sample SalMarSW160330MG_FD_202147 | JGI IMG/M metagenome (GOLD analysis project Ga0307445, IMG submission 202147) | Salt marsh sediment microbial communities from the Plum Island Ecosystem LTER, Massachusetts, United States - SW1603-30 | ecosystem: Environmental > Aquatic > Marine > Intertidal zone >... | reverse complement strand
TGCAAGAAATCTTCATACTGGCGACTCTTAATCTATCTCGCACGACCTCCAAGTTTTTTAAATGCGTTCCAACATCTACAATGATGGATCCCGCTCGAACTCGAGCGCACATTCCCGTGGAACGGCCAAAACTATTACGCATACCTGATTGCACACGATCTGCGCCTGCAAATGCCAACATTCGATTTTCTCGATATTTTTGGAACGGTTTGGAGCGAACTCTCATGCGATAATTAGTTCGTCCTAATATTTTCTGCAATGGTGAATTTACAGTAATTCTTATCGCTTCCAGTGCATTAGATGATACTTGAATCTGTTTGGCCACCCTCAGTCCTAATACAATTTCCCAATCATCCCAATCAACTTCCATATTTCCCCCCCAATAACGTGTAATTTTTGATTGAGCGCCTCCTCTTGCATATTCTCTTCGATGGTTAGCACTACGTTTATGTTGATAAGGACGCCTATTCCATTTACTATAACAGTGCCATGGTCTTTTATGAGCCATTCCAATTCACCAATTTATATAAAAATCTATGTTGTATCTATAAAAATAATATTGATAATTAGATGGTAAAGTATATTATTTTTAATAAACTTTATCCTAAAGCATAAAGAAGGGGTTATAAATTAGCAAAAGCAAAGAAACACCTATGAAAATATTTACAATAATATTTAACATTAGGATTATATAAAATTAGAAGTTTTCAATAATTAGTTTATTTAAAATAAAAAGTAGAAATTTAAGAGAATCAATTCTTTATAGCAATAGAATAAGTAGAATATATTGAGAGGAATCGATTTTTCACTTCATTGATATGGTAAAAATTAATACAATTTTTGAAAAGAAGACTGAACTTTTATGCAACGGACTATTTCTTAGTGAGAAATTAGTGGACCATTATCTCAAACAAGGAATAGAAATTGATTTTGGAAGGAAAGGCGGGGCAGGTCCAAGCGGAGGGAGATATTTCTTATTTGAAGATAATACTTTGGTCAATGTTGCACTATGGGATGATAACAAGCGAACTCCGTTAGTCTTAGGGGAAAAAAAAGGTGAGAATTTTCAAATTATTAATAATCAAAATAAAGAGGTATTTGCAGATTTAAGGTTAGTTGCTAATCCGAAATATTATAGCCCTTCATGTGTGACCTCAGATGGGATCCCCATGAAAAAAATTGCCTTAGTACACGGAATTGACTGCCTTTCAAGTACCATTTATCAAAAATGCGTGTATTGGGCATGCCAAGAAGCGTGCATGTTCTGTGGGTTAGAATTAAGCTTGCAAAATGATTCTACAATACTTGAAAAAACTGCGAAACAAATGAATGAAGTTATTACTGTTGCTAAGAAAGAAAATCGCTGTTCTCACATGACATTAACGAGCGGTACTGATTTCACGCCTGATAAAGGGGTTAATAGATATGCTGAGATGTTACGAGGAATTAAAAAGGAAAATCCTGATTTACCACTCCACGTTCAAATTGAACCATTAGAAGATTTAACTAAAATCGACCAACTAAAGGATGCGGGTGCAGATACGATTGGAATCCATATTGAAATCCTCGACGAAAATCTTCGAAGGAAAATTACTCCCGGAAAAGCCCACATTCCTTATCGATCCTTTGAAAAAAATTGGGCACGTGCGATAGATGTTTTTGGAAAGAATCAAGTGGAATCTTTTATTCTAACTGGATTGGGTGAATCCAAAGAAGAATTAATTAAGGATATTGAAAAGATTATTTCAATTGGCGTGATCCCCTTCATAACACCGGTGAGGTCTATTCCAGGAAAAACCAATTTTCCTAAGATGAAAGTGGCAACCCTGATCCAGATCTATAGAGAAACTGCGAAAATGATGAAAGCAATGGGAGTAAATCCCTTAGAACACAAAGCAGGATGCGTTAAATGTGGCGGATGTTCCGCTATTAATGAAGCTTATAAAACGATGTGAGATCAGATAACATGAAACAGGCTCAATCGAAATTGCCAAACATTATTATTATTCTCACTGACCAACAAAGGTTTGACTCACTTGGTTGTTACGGACAAAAGTTGGAAGTTTCTCCTAATTTAGATAAATTAGCAGCAGAGGGAGTTCAATTTGAATACGCTTTTACAAATCAACCGGTATGTGGTCCCGCAAGATCGATCCTTCAAACGGGGAAATACGCTACTGAGACTGGGTGTTATAGGAATGGGATTGCTTTGTCTATTGATGAACAAAGCTTAGCAAAGTCTTTTTCTCATGCAGGATATGAAGTCGGATATTTAGGAAAGTGGCATTTAGCTAGTACAACTGGAAGATCTAAAGAAATGAAACTTGAAAAAGTGAGAAACACGATTACACCCATACCAGAGAATTATAGGGGTGGGTATAAGGACTATTGGCTTGCTTCAGATCTCTTAGAATTTACATCTAATGCATTTGAGGGTCATCTCTTTGACAAATTTAATAAACAAATCAATTTTAATGGATATCGAGTCGATTGTTTGACAGATCTTGCGTTAGATTTCTTATCATCCCGAAATATTTCAAGACCCCTATTTTTTTTCATCTCATTTTTAGAACCTCATCAACAAAATGATCAAAATGCAATAATTGGCCCGATTGGAAGTAATGAAAGGTTTAGTAAATATGACATTCCAGGAGATTTAAAAGGAATAGGAGGAGATTGGAAAAAATTTTATCCAGATTATTTAGGTTGTTGTAATAGCATAGATCATAATGTGGGTCGTATTGTTAGTAAAGTTAGAGAATTAAATATGGAAGAAAATACGATACTTATTTTTACCAGTGATCATGGGTGTCACTTTAGAACAAGAAATGTGGAATATAAACGTTCATGTCACGAAGCATCAATACACATCCCACTTATTATTAATGGCATAAACTTCAAAGGAGGAAAGCGTATCAATGAGCTTGTAAGTTTAATAGATTTACCACCCACTTTGCTAGATTGTGCTAAAATTCCAATTCCAGAATTTATGAAAGGAAAATCATTGCAATATTTATTAAATGAAAATTCAGATGAATGGTCAAAGGATGTATTTATCCAAATAAGTGAGACTCAAGTTGGAAGGGCTATACGAACTCATAGATGGAAATACTCAGTAGAAGCTCCAAATAAAGATGGAATTCTATATTCAAAAAGCCAAATATATAGAGGAACATTTCTTTACGATTTAGAAAATGATCCTTATGAAAAACAGAATCTAATTAATTTACCAGAATATAATGAGATTAAGAAGAAATTAACTTTAAGATTAGTACAAAAAATGATAGAAGCTGGGGAAAAACCTCCTAATATTCTTCAATAAATTTTCACTGAATTTACCCAATTAAGAAGTAGTTGGATTAAATATAATACGCCCTATTTTCTCTCGATCTTCTTTAGACACAGTTAATTGGAAATTAATCTTTTTACAGGTTAAAGACAATTGTAGTTTTAGGAAAAATCCAACAGATTTAATTACTCTATCATCTTACATCATAATTTGTACAGAAATGTACATATTTATACATTCGAAATCCAAAAAGGTGGAAAAAGAATATGCCTTATATAGTAGTGACGACTTGGGCTCCACTAGCTAAAGGGAAACAAGTCGTAGAAATTTACGCAAAGGTAAGACAGAAGATTCCCGTGGATAAGACTTTAACCAAAGAACTCATCCAAGGGATACTTAAGGTAGAAGGAGACAAGTCAAAAAGCATATCCATCAGTAAGGTGAAGGAAGGAATGATGGATAAAGCACTCCTTCGCCAGCAGGAAGCCATGGTCATGTTCCACGACATCGAGGGATTTGAATACACGATTGACGTGTATTTTGATTTTCCCGAAACCTTTAGCATGCTTGGAATGCAAGCACCTGATTGAATTGAGTCAATCTGAAACATATCAATTAAATTATAACTCTTTTTTTTTTAATTACCATATCTTACACCAATTTAAAGTTAATTCATTACTACTCCTTTTATTATTTTCTAAGCGTATCTAAGAGATTTAGTGGTTAATGCCAAAAAAAGCCGTACCAGAATTCATTGATATTAGAAAGGAAGTATCATCATTATTACAATAAAGGATGATAGAAGCGGGCGAATTAGCAACAATTATCATTCCTCAAGATCCTTTAGATATTTAAATTCATCAATGGAAAAAGATTAATAACTTTCTAACCTTAACAAAAAGTAGAATAGCTCAATTATTTAGAGAAATAATAATAAATTTAACTGAGTTGAGTCAAATTAATGACTGAAATTGATGAACAAAAAACGTTAAAACCAAAGAAAGGAGAACGTTTAGAGTCATTTAGAAATTTATCAGATATCGAAACTAAACGTTTATACACTCCTGAAGACATTAAAGATTTGAACTATGAGTTGGATTTAGGAGAACCGGGAAAATTTCCATTTACGCGAGGAGTATATAGAAACATGTATCGGGGTAGATTATGGACGATGCGACAATTTGCAGGTTTTGGTACTGCTGCACAAACCAATGAACGTTATAAATTTCTTTTGGAACATGGACAAACTGGTTTAAGTGTTGCTTTCAGCTTGCATACTATTTATGGCTATGAAGCAGATAATGAACATGCTTTGGGGGAAGTAGGAAAAGAAGGAGTAAGCATAGATACTTTAAAAGACATGGAGACTTTATTCAAGTCCATTGATTTATCTAAGATATCAACTTCAATGACTATCAATGCACCTGCATCAATTTTACTTGCAATGTATATAGTAACAGCAGAGAAACAAGGTCATACTCCCGATTTATTAAGAGGAACCATACAAAATGACATACTGAAAGAATACATTGCCCAAAAGTCTTGGATATTTCCTCCTGAACAATCGATGCGTTTAATTGTAGACACTATAGAATATTGTACAAAACACGTGCCCCAGTGGTACACGATTTCCATAAGCGGATATCACATTAGGGAAGCAGGTTCTACAGCAGTTCAAGAACTCGCTTTCACTCTTGCTGATGGTTTTGCTTATGTTGAAGCCGCAATGGATAGAGGGCTCAATGTTGATGATTTTGCTCCACGATTATCCTTTTTCTTTAATGCTCACAATAATTTTTTTGAAGAAATATGCAAATATAGAGCTGCAAGAAGAATATGGGCCAAACGGATGAAAAATAAATACGGTGCTAAAAAACAAGAATCCCTGCGAATGCGATTCCACACTCAAACTGCGGGCGTCTCTTTAACAGCTCAAGAGCCAGAAAATAACATTGTGAGAGTAACTTTACAAGGATTAGCGGCGGTATTAGGAGGAACGCAATCACTTCACACCAATTCTTTTGATGAAGCTTTATGTTTACCGACTGAAAAAGCAGTAAAAATTGCATTGAGAACACAACAGATAATTGCACACGAATCAGGAGTTGCAGATACGGTTGATCCACTCGCTGGTTCCTATTATGTTGAATCGTTAACAAACAGAATGGAAGAAGAAGCAGAAGCATATTTCGAACAAATTGAGGAACTTGGAGGAGTAATTCCGGCCATAAAAGCAAACTTCTTTCAAAAGGAAATTGCAAATGCGTCCTACAAGTACCAACAAGAAATTGAAAAAAACCAAAGGATTATTGTCGGAGTTAATGATTTCCAGTTGCGAGAATCTTGTTCTACCCCACTCTTAAAGATCGATGAACAAGTCTCAAAAGAGCAAATCGATCTCTTAAATAAAATTAGGAAAGATCGAGATAATGAGATGGTAAAAGCAAAGCTATCGAAATTAAAGATTGCTGCAAAAGGTTCAGAAAACTTAATGCCATATATTATCGAATCTGTAAGGGAATATGCATCAATAGGAGAGATTATTGCAACCTTAAAGGAAGTATTTGGGACATATGATGAGGATTCAATATTTTAAGAGGAAAAAAAATGTCAAAAAATAGAAAGATCAAAGTGTTAGTCTGTAAGCCTGGTCTTGATGGCCATGATAGGGGAGCAAAAGTTATAGCTAGAGCCCTCAGAGATGCAGGGATGGAAGTTATTTATACCGGAATCCATCAAACCCCTGATGATGTAGTGAATACCATTATCCAAGAAGATCCAGATGCCGTGATGCTTAGCATTCTAAGTGGAGCCCATAATGCCTTGTGTCCTTTGATCATGGACAAGTTAAAAGAAAAGGGTATTGATGATGTTTTAGTTGCCGTTGGAGGCATCATCCCTGATGAAGATAAACCAATTTTAGAAAAATACGGTTTAAAAGGATTTCAAGGTCCTGGAACGGAGTTAAAGGAGATCGTTGAATTCGTAAAAACAAATTTGAAGAGATAAAGAGAGCATGGGATACGAATTATTAATCGATCGCCTCTTGAAGGGAGATGCTAGAGCTGCAGCTCGACTTATCACCATAGCTGAAAACGATATCGTTGCTGCTGAGGAAATCATAAATTCTATATATAAATACACGGGTAAAGCATATATCTTAGGGATTACTGGAGCGCCAGGAAGTGGGAAATCCACGTTAATTTCAACATTGACTACTATTTTTGTCAAAGAAGGGAAGAAGGTGGGTATTATTTGTGTGGATCCAACCTCCCCATTAACCGGTGGGGCTTTATTAGGGGATCGAATTCGCATGAAGAAACATTTCACAACCGATAACGTGTTCATAAGAAGCATGGCAAATAGGGGCCAATTAGGGGGATTAGCAAGGGCAACAGAAGATATCATTAAAATTTTAGACGTTTATGGATGCGATATAATTATTATAGAGACCGTGGGAGTGGGTCAATCAGAAGTAGACATTTTCCGCTCCGCTCAGAGCGTTCTTGTGTTATTAGTTCCAGAGATGGGGGACGAAATACAGGCCATTAAAGCCGGTATCATGGAAATTACTGATATCTTTATTGTCAATAAGATGGATCTACCCGGTGCAGATAGAAAAGTATCAGAGATAATGCAAATGCTCGAATTGTCCATGAACTTTAAATATGATCATGAAACCACTAAAAAAGAATATACTAAAGCTCTCAAATGGACTCCAAAAATAGTAAAAGTAAATTCTAAAACAGGGGAAAATTTTGAAAAGTTGCTTGATATTATAAACGAACATAAACTTTTCCTAAAGGAAACTGGAGTTATTGAAAATTATAAACTGAATAGAATTAGAAATGAAACACTCCAAATACTTAAGCATAAACTAACAAAAAGGATTGAAGAATTGCTTAATTCCAATTCACAGATTGATGAGTACATTAGATTAGTAATGGATAAAAGCATCGATCCATATTCAATGGCAAACTTAATCATACAATTACTTGGAATGGAGTAAAAACTAATAAAAAAAGGGGATTTCAGAATTATTTTTTCTTTGGATTAATCCATTCCGAGTAAATTTCTTCAATTATCAAAACGTTATCCTTGTTGCATTCTTCGCATTTTTCATCTGAGACTTTTTTAAAGGTAAAATCCCCTGGTTTGAATGGACGATTTGATTTTACATTACAATTGCTACATTTAAGCACTGTAGTAATCTTTTCAACCATCTTATCTTTTCTGTCAAGGATCTCGCCTATATCGGGTATAAAGGGGAGCTCCGGCTCTTCACTCATTCTTGCATCAATCTCCTTTGCGTTTTTTCTTTTTTAAGCATAATATTTATTTATTTGAACAGGATCAAGAAAATCGGGAATGGTACATCTGCCAATCATTTGATACTTATAATAATACAATATCCCTAATATTCTTTATTCTATAGAATTAAAAGTCTTAGTGGATTATATAAGAAATATTATAATTTTAATCCAGTTTTAATCTGAAAATTTAAATCTTTGAAATCCAAATTGAAATGATTGGTCCATAGGATTTTTTTCTTTAGATTTGTGTAGGAATACATATTGAAGCTTATAGCAAAAAAGAAAGAGGATATAAGTAAAGCAGCTATCGATTTCTTTAGTTTTGGGCATCTATTAGGAGGTTATTTTGCTTTCATTATATTAAATGCAATATATCTAGTTTTATTCGGTAATTTTATCATTGAAATAGGTATTTTCACTGTTTTTCTATGTGGAGTTATTTGGGAAATCGTTGAAAATACATATTTTTTCAAGAAGAATATTAAATTTGGATATCGAAGAGATAGTTTTCTTAATTCTTCGATGGATGTGTTCATGCTTACTATAGGAGGCTTATTTGCATCATTTTGCCTTGAATTAAACCTTGGAACTTTCTTAATCACTACAACATTTTTTTTAATAGGCAACATTCTTTTAATGAGCATTTATGCTAATAGAATTATTGCAGTATTTAGTAGTTAAATAAAAAAAGTAAAGAAAAAAGAAGTTAGTTTTTTTTCAACCACCACCATATGCCTTTCCTATAACTATAAGGAGTGGAGAAAAGATGAATAATAATATAAAAAACATTCCAAACATTGCCCAGAAGGTCGTGATAGGTAGATCGTTAATAACACAAATTGATGCTGCGATTAAGAAACTTGCTATGAGGACTCCAATACAATACCACATGAACCGCTTTGCAAAACGTTTACCAAAATATCCCTCGTCCTTGGTATGAATATGGTCTTTTTTTAACTTTTTCACTTCCTCTTTTGGAAGCTTTGAAGTTACTCCAATGTCAAATCTTTTTAAATTATGAAGGTTCTCAATTCCTTTAACTTCAGTAATGTTATTACCCGCAATGTATAAAGCATTTAAATTACTTAAATTATCCAACCCTTTAATCTCATTGATTTTATTTCCATTTAGATAGAGAGTCATTATGTTTTTAAGAGATTCCAGTCCTTTAATCTCTCGTATTGAGTTAAAATCAAGCCTTAAAAATCTCAAATTCCTAAGATTATTCAATCCTTTAATTTCAGTAATCTCATTGTTAGAAAGGTTTAGATTATATAGATTTTCCAGGTGATCAAGACCGGAGATTTCTGAGATATTATTTTTCGATAAATCCAATTCTTTTAAAGCTGGGAGATTTTCAAGTCCCTTTATTTCAGAAATACTAGAAATTCCTTTATTTTTTAATGTTAATTTCCCTTTTTTAATCTTGTATGGTTTATCTCTAATGATTACAAAAGACATTTTATTTCACCATTTTATTTTCAATTTAATTTTCCATTTTATTTCCACAATTCGTACAAAATTCAACCCCTTTAGGCATTATGCTTGCGCAAGACGGACAAGAATTCCCCTTTCGCAGTTTTTCGGCAAATTCATCGCAAATTTCTTCAATCCGATTCCAATCACGAAAATCATTAACGCCCTTGTATTCAAACTCTAATCCTGTTTCTTTTGCGATTAACTTGGCACTGTCTTTTAGCGAACTTCTGTCTTCGTGTTTTAATTTCGAGTTGTGAGAAAAATCAAGAACAGGTCCGAAATCTTCATAAAAATCAGGAATGAAATTACAATTTTTTAATATACTTTTGCCAAATTTTTCTTTCGTCTTTACCGGATCTAAGAGACCTTGATATGCCCACGGATCACTCCTAAAAAATCCGATTGCTTTTTCTTTTTCGAAAGGACTTATATAAAGAGTGGCAAATTTTTTAGCTTTCTTGTTCCAAAATGTCCACATCTTATTCTTACCAGAAATTAATATGACACCATTATAATCATTAATGGTTGGCCATCGCTTTTGCTTCGTGCGTTCTAAATCTACAGTATCAACTGTTAAACCCAAATCTATTAATTTTTTTGACATGTTATCTGCAATTTCACTAATATAACCATAATTATCGCTAAATGTCACTAAAACTTTGTGTTTTAATTCATTCAATTCATTTTTTCGCCAAAAATGTAATTATGTAATATTATTTAATTTCTTATATAAATTTATATAGACTAAAATTCTACATTAAAAACTTAGATTAAATGAAAATCAAATTATAATAAAATAGAAATAGGACTAGGAAATATAATCAATCGTGTTATTATCCTTATCTTTCCCGCTCTTTTCATTTGTCTTAGATTGTTCTTGAACAAAATCTAAACAATCTACTTAAAGCCCTTGTCCGTTTAATATTTCTGATATTTTTGTAATTATTTCTTCTACATATCCATATTTTGAATTATAAGCGACTAATACCCGTTTATTCTAACCAGGAATTACTTTCACCTCAGATTTACATGATTTTTTTTAATATCCCTATAAATTACAATTTTTCTCCACAATTGGTGCAAAATTCGGCTCCTTTAGGTATTACACTTGCGCAAGATGGACAAAGTTTTCCTTTTTGCAATATTTCAGCAAATTCATTGCATATTTCTTCAATTCGATTCCAATCACGAAAATCATTAATGCCATGATATTCAAACTCCAATCCTGTTTTTCTTTTGACGATTCTGGCAGCATCTTTTAATCGTCTTCTGTCAGGGTGCTTTAACTTTGAGTTACGAGAAAAATCAAGAACAGGGCCGAAGTTCTCATAAAAATCAGGGATGAAATCACAGATTTTTAAAATAACTTTACCTAAAGATTCTTTCGCCTTCACCGGATCTATGAGAATAGAATATGACCAAGGATCACTGCTGAAAAATCCAATTATTTGTTCCTTTTTATACGGTCCTACATGAAAAGTAGCGAATCGTCTCGCTTTTTTATTCCAAAAATGATAAGCATCTCCGCTGGAAATTACCATAAGACCCGCATATTCATCAATGCTTGGCCATTGATTCTCTTTCGTGCGTTCTAAATCCACGATATCAACTGTTAACCCTAGATCTCGTAATTTTCTTGACATTATATCTACTATTTCGCTAACATAACCATAGTTATCACTAAAGGTCACTAAAACCTTTTGAATAAGGGTATTCATTTCATTTTCGCCAAAAATGTAATTATTACTATAATATTATTCATTGTTGTATTTAAAGCTATAAGGACTAAAAATATGACTTAAAAACTTGGAATAAATTATTTAAAATTAGAAATAAATAAGAAAGCAAATGGTACTAGGAAATATATTCATCTTGGATAGTATCTTCAGTTCCATCCTTCTCATTGTCTTTGGATTGTCCTTGATCTTCATTTTCTTGAGTGACTGTCTGATCGGTTTCTTGAACGGATTCTTCCTCCTTTTCTGGTTCTGGAGGTTTAGGTTCACGAGATACGATCACCTTAGCGTATCTAATGACAATGTTATCTAATTTCCATCCATCTTGGATAACTTCAATTATCGTATTATTCGGAACGTCATCTCTTTCCACTGAATTTAAAGCTTCGTGATAATTATAATCAAAGATATCATTTACTTTCACATCCATCGGAATTGCTTTATAGGATTTTAAAACGTTCATGAACTGGTCATAAAATCCTTTAATTATTACATGACTTTTGTCAGAATTCTCCAAAGCTTTTTTAAATGAATCAAAAAGAGGAAGAAAACTTTTTATCGCATTAGCCGTATATTCGGTTCTAAGATTTTGTCGATTTTTATTCCATCGTTTCTCAGCGTTTTCAAATTCTGCTTGCAAGCGAGTGTATTTAGATTTCCAATTTGAATTTTCTTCATTACTTTTAGTTAAATCGTTAACTTGCGTTTCCAAGGATTTAATTTTTGCTAGCAGTTCTTCTTTTGAATAGAATTCTAGTTTATATTGCTCTTTTCCTTCAATTAGTTTGGTTTCTTCTTTTAATTCTACTTCTTCAGATTCTGGGAGCTTTTCTTCCACGATTTCCTCTTCTTCTTTCTTTTTTGGCGTCATGATAGGGTTCACTTATAAATTATAATTATTTGCGTTATTCGACCTTAAATTCACGATTAATGATGATTTAAGTTTATTTACCAAAATGCATATTGTAAGTGATATAAAAAAGGATAAAATAAAATTTTAATCATTTTTATGACTAACACTTCATTAAATAAGAAAAATTAAAAAAGTGGGTTTAATTATATTCTTATAGTTAAAATTCATGTAAATATAACATTGATAAACAAAACATTACAAAAATAATGAGTGAGAAGTACGATGAGTGAAGATACTAAACCAGCAAAGAAGGAAAAAATCATTGGGATAGACTTGGGCACGTCAAATAGTGCTTGTGCAGTTCTTAGTGCCACAGGACAACCTGAGATTATTCCTGCTGCTGAAGGCAGGACATTAGGTGGAAAAGCTTTTCCTTCATATGTGGCCTTTGATGAAAAAGGACGAAAAATAGTAGGAGAACCAGCACGACGACAAGCAGTCTCAAATCCTGACGGAACTATCTATGCCATCAAGAGAAAAATGGGGACGTCTTACAAGGCAAAAGTAAAGGTGGGTAGCGAGTGGCAAGAATTCACTCCTGAAGAAGTTTCGGCAATGATCTTGAAGAAGATTAAAAACGATGCCTCGGCATATTTAGGTGAAGAAGTAAAAAAAGCGGTGATTACGGTTCCAGCGTATTTTAATGACTCTCAAAGAACATCCACTAAAAATGCAGGAGAGATAGCGGGGCTAGAAGTCGTACGGATGATTAACGAACCGACCGCTGCTTGCTTAGCATATGGTCTCGATAAAGATACCAAGGATAAATTATTTAAAATAGTCGTATTAGACTTGGGTGGTGGTACATTTGATGTGACGCTCATGGAATACGGAAGCGGGGTTGTGGAAGTGCTTTCGACAGCAGGAGATACTCAATTGGGAGGTACTGATATGGATAATGCCATTATCGAATGGCTTGCCTCAGATTTCGAGAAGAAAGAAGGAATTGATATTCGAAGTGATAACAAAGCAATGATTCGGTTGAAAGATGCGGGAGAAAAAGCCAAAATAGAGCTCTCAACAACAGTTTCAACACAAATTAACCTTCCCTATCTTACTCAAAAAGAAGGTAACCCCCTTCATTTAGAAGTAGAATTGACGAGAGCAAAATTAGAACAGTTAATCGAGCCAACGTTAAAAAGATTAGATCCGATAATGGCAAGAGCAGTTAAAGATGCTAAGATCTCAACTGCTGAAGTAGATAAAGTAATTTTAGTCGGTGGGCCAACAAGAATGCCTTCGGTTCAAGATAGGTTCAAGAAATTTTTTGGTAAAGAACCTGAGCACTCAGTTGATCCAATGGAATGCGTCGCGATCGGTGCTGCAATTCAAGGAGGGATAATAGCAGGAGATGTAGAAGATCTTCTTTTATTAGACGTTACCCCTCTTTCCTTAGGTGTGGAAACTTTAGGGGGCGTGAGTACCAGATTAATCGAACGAAATACCACGATACCAACTGAAAAGAAACAAACTTTTAGCACAGCAGCAGACAACCAACCCGCAGTTACAATTAATGTTCTTCAAGGAGAACGAGCAATGGCTAAAGACAATATTACTCTCGGGATGTTCCATTTAACTGGCATTCCTCCAGCACCAAGGGGCATTCCTCAGATTGAAGTTAAATTTTCGATTGATGCTGACGGCATCGTTCATGTAACTGCAAAAGATCTTGGAACCGGAAAAGAAACGGGTATTACGGTTACTGGAGCAAGGGGTCTTTCTGAGGAAGAGATCCAAGAAAAAGTTCGTAATGCAGAAGCTTTTGAAGAAGAAGACAAGAAAGTAAGAGAATTAATTGAATCAAAGAATCAAGCAGATTCAATGATATACCAAACAAGAAAATTAATGGAAGATAACAAGGATAAAATCGAAGAGAAAGAAAAAACCGAAATCGAAGCAGCAATTAAAAGCCTAGAAGAAGACATTAAAACCGATGATCTTCAAAGAATTAAACTTGGAGTGGAAAATTTACAGAAATCGATGTATGGCTTCTCTCAAAGAATTTATGCCCAACAAGCTGAGGGTAATGCATATCAACAAGCAGCAGAACAAGCTCAAAGAGCAGCAGGAGGCATGGGTGATATGCCTCCAGGGGGCATGGGTGGAGTTCCCCCGAGTGATATGGGGGGTGCTGGAGCAGGTGGGGCATCTTATAAGTCCAAGAAAGATGAAAAAGATAAGGATAAGAAAAAACGCGTCGTGGACGTTGAATGGGCAGAAGATGAAAACGATTAAAATTAATCTCCTTATTTAGTTATCATATTTTTTATTTTTTACTTCTTTTTGATTTAACCTTAAATTTTTTATGCAAAGATTTAAATTGTAAAATCCTATGAGTCTTGGTAAAAAAAATCAAATGCGTCTACAAAAAGTTGCAACGTAAAAGAGTATGTCATATAATAACCTAAAAATTAAAATTTTATAAATAATTTTAATGTGTAGCTAAAAAATAAAGACACTTATTAATAGAAATTTAGGCAGTTGAAAAGAAATGAGTTCTGGCAAAAAAAGAGATTACTATGAAGTACTAGGAGTGAGTAAAGATGCATCAGAGAATGACATTAAATTAGCTTATCGTCGATTAGCGAGAAAATTACATCCTGATTTAAATAAGACTGATCCCAAGGCCAAAGAAAAATTCATTGAGCTCCAAGAAGCTTATGAAGTGTTAAGTGATGATACTAAACGTAGGAATTACGATCAATATGGATTTAGTGGCGTGAACATTGATATGAGTGATTTCATGCGTGGAGGAATTCCAGGAATTGATGAGCTTCTTCGTTCTATTTTTGGAGGTAGTGGTGGAATTTTTGGGGGAGACGATGATTTTGGTTTTGGAAGTTTTTTTGGATCACGAGGTGGAGGGGGGAGGAGATCGGAACCTCGCAGAGAAGTGGGTCAAGATATTGAGGATTACGTAACAATTAGCTTTGAAGAAGCAATGTTTGGGATTAAAAAGGAAATAGAAATTGAACGGTATACTCCATGTGATACTTGTGAAGGAACGGGGGCTGAAGACCCATCGAGCATTAAAACATGTCCAACTTGTGAAGGTGCTGGTCAAGTAAGAACTATGACACGCCAAGGATTTAGTACCATTATTCGAACTGCCAATTGCTCGGCTTGTGGTGGAACGGGTAAGATCATTGGAAAGAAATGTAAGACTTGCCATGGAAATAAAGTAGTTTCAGAAAAGAAAAAAATTAACGTCAATATACCCGCGGGAGTAGAAAATGGAGTACATCTTCGAGTTCAAGGAGCAGGACATATCCCATCTACTAATGCTATCCCAGGTGATCTTTTATTAGGAATTCGGGTAGAACAAAATGAAAACTTTATTAGACGCGGGAATGATCTTTATACTCCAGTCGATATCGATTTTGTCACCGCAATATTAGGTGGTAGAATCATAGTACAAACTTTAGATCATAAAAATCAGAGTTTAATGGAAAAAGAGTTGATGATCCCTCCAGGAACTCAACATGCAACGGAATTTAGAATAAAAAATCATGGAGTGGCCTATCTACAAGGGAAAGGGAAGGGAGATCAATATGTTATCATCAACATCATTATCCCAACAAAGATTTCAAAAGAACAAGAAGAACTTCTCTTAAAATATAAAAAAATTGATAAAGCAAGCGATACCTGAAATGAAAATTTTTTTTCCAACTTTTTATATGAAACAGACGATACTAACGTATTGAATTATTTTTGTATAGGTAATAAGCATGAGTTGGAAATGTGATAAATGTGGAAAAACATTTGATTACGGGGATATTCCCAAAAAATGTCCAAAATGTAATTCTGAAAACGGTACGTTTAGTTTAATTGATAAAAAAAGTCAGAAAAAATAACTCTCATCCTTCCAATTGCCTTTAAATTTCAGCTCCACAAGATGAACAGATTTTTTCTTCAAATGAAACTCTTGCACCGCAATATGAACAATATTTAGTGAGATCTTGTGTATCTGGTGCTTTAGGGGTTTTAATACTACTTTTTTGAGATATTGTCTCAACTTTTACCCAACTTGATCTTTTAGAATTGACATTTGAATTGAGAAATTTAATTACTAAAATGATGATGACCACAAATACGACAATTACAACAATCAAGATAAAAACAAACAACGTGGTAAAGTGATCAAAAATGGTATTAATGAACAACATTATTTCTTGTTTTAATTATTATTATATTTTTTAATTCTCAAGTGATCATACAAAACTAACCTTAAAAAATTATGCCAATATCGATTTAGAAAAACCATAATTTCCTCAATATAGATCTCTATTGACAACATTTATATATTGAATTAACCATATCTCTCTTGAAATTCTAATTTAATCCAAAAGGAAGAAAACCATGATAGTTCAAGAATTTGATCCATTTTTCATCATAATACCCGCTCTTATTTTTGTTATAATCATATTCAGTTGTTGGTTTTTAGCGGGATTTAAAGTGATTCTGGAGTATGAAAGGCTTGTTATTTTTAGATTGGGAAAATACAAACGCACAATAGGTCCTGGTGTTGTTTATGTCCTCCCTATGCTTGAAAAGTCTCGGAAGGTGAGCTTAAGAATTATAACCGCTGATATTCCTCGTCAAGAAGTGATTACTAAGGATAATATACCCGTTTTAGCAAATACGGTAGTATATTATAAGGTGGAACGTCCTGAAGATGCCGTGATAAAAATCGAGAATTTTGCGTTTGCTGTAACACAGTATACACAAGCAGCATTGAGAGATGTGGTAGGAAACATGGAATTAGACAGTGTTTTGACTGAAAGGGAAGTTATAGCAACGGATATTCGTAACATTGTAGATCAGGAAACAAATGAATGGGGAATTGACATTAAAAGCATTAAAATTCAAGAAATCGAATTGCCTGCAGAGATGAAGAGAGCAATGGCAAAACAAGCAGAAGCAGAACGTGAGAAGCGAGCAGCCATAATTGCTTCAGAAGGAGAAGTTGGAGCTGCTGAGAATCTCTCAAGAGCAGCTACGATAATGGCGAGTCAACCGGGCGCACTTCAAATTCGAACCTTACAAACTATTAGAGATATATCACAGGATCCATCTGAAAAAATCATCATTTTCATGCCGGGAGATCTGGGTAATATATTAAAGAAATTATAGAGTGTGGGTGAAAACTGATGAGTAGACTCTTAGAAAAAAACATTCGATACGTTCAAATTGCTTTTAATCATACAACTAATGATGTAGCACGCATATTACCACAAATTCCTCACGATCCAAGAATTTTAATTGAAGCGGGAACGCCTTACATTAAAAGGGAAGGAGCAGCGGGAATAAGATTTATTCGAAGATTTTGGCCGGGAATTATTGTTGCTGATCTTAAGGTTACAGATGGGGCATACGAAGAGGTTAATTTTGCTTATCACTCAGGAGCTAATGCCGTGACAGCTTCAGGAACAGCACCGATAGAAACTCTCGACTATTTTAACGAGACGTGCAAACTTTTTAAAATTCATTCAATGATAGACATGATTGGTCAAGAAAATCCACTCAAACATCTAATAAAACTTAAAACTAAACCAAACGCGATAGTAATACATAAGGGACGTGATGAAGAAGTTAATCCAAGAAATATTATTAGGTATAAAGATATTAATAAAATTCGTTCAAAATTCGATGTACATGTTTCTGTAGCTGGTGGATTAGATCAAATGAGTGTAAGAAAAGCTTATTTTAACGGTGCTGACATTGCTATTTTAAATATCGTGAAACCATCAGATAATAACAAGGGTATACTCGATACAACCAATTTTCGAATAGCAGTTCCTTCGATCCTTCAAGAAGTTGGATCCTAAAGATGATCCTTTTTTTTTATTCTAATTTTTTTATTTTTAGTTTATCTTAATTAATTTAGGATAATTCAATAAAAGAAAAGTGACATCTGAGATATATACCCGCCTTTCTGTCAGATATCCGGTCACCCAGGTATCCGTGAGGCATCAAACTATGCGGTCTACCTAAAGCTCGTTCCAAACACTCATCACTTTCATTTGACCTTGCACCAAAGGTTTTAGCTCGTTCCAACCATTCCCTTCTTCAATTTCTTTGGCTTATATCCAATTCATCAATATGCGAAAAAGGGCAGTGTCGTTTCAGTTGCTAAAACATGGTTTTCACCATGGTAGTTCTCTACTCCTTCTTTGGAATGGTGAGGCGAGGTTCCTCAGCAGGTCAAGCCTACCGTCAGCCTCATATCTCATGTGTCACGTGAATTTGTGAAGAAATTATCATTTAATTATTTTTACTTTTCAAGATCTGGGAAATTAAAAAATAATTATTTGAAAAAAAGGAAAAAATTGCCAAAAAGAGGTTCTGTTGCCACGAAAGAACAGCTATGCTAATCTTTTTAATATCACTTTGATCTCAATATAATATCATGGATTTTTCATGAAATTGTTTATTAATTTATCTTCTTCAAAAATTTTTATCCAATGCTTCATATATAAAAAATATAACTCTCAAAATTAGGTATCAAAAGATGGAAAAACAATCCGAAGGGTTACCTAAAAATCCAATAGAAGCACAGGGCATGTTAATTAAAGATTTTTATGAAAAATTTGGAAAGGATGCATTACCAATTATAAGAGAGAATTGTAAGAAACAAGGTCGTTCTCTCGCTTTAAAGATTGAAAAAAAGTTGCCAAATAATAGACTCTCAACAGTTGCAGCAACATTTACAAAAAGCTATGATCCTGCCAATATTAATGTTATCGAAATTTCTGATAAGAGGTTTCAAATCCAAGGTAATAAATGTCCATTTGGTTTAGAAAATACTTCAAGAGAATTATGTGAAGCCGTGATGGAAATCGATGCTGAATACTTTCGAACAGCAGTAAATGAAAATTTAAAGCTGCGGATAATTAAAACCGTTGCTGGCGGCGATGATTGCTGCGATACCATTTACGAATTTAGGAGTGAGTAAACGAACTACATTAGGCTTAAGGTTTTTTCATTATTAAGCTAATTGTTAACTTAAAAAATATGAATTAAATAAATTATTTCGCTTCCTTCGATTTTTATGTAACATTTCGTAAGAATAGAGATAACTATGCATACCGCTTTAAATCGAAATTACATAAAAAGATTAAAAAAACAAAATGTTAAAAAATTAAATGAAAAAAATAAGAAGATTTTATTTAAAATAGTTTGATAATTAGAGTACTATTAAACCTGCTCCCCCATTAATTAATAGGAGTATGTTCATGAAAATGGAGGCTGTTAAACTCATCACAACCAACAAGGTATTGATGCTTGGACCTGCTGTATCCTTGAATGGGTCTCCAACCGTGTCTCCAGTTATTACTGCTTTATGAACCTCTGTTCCCTTTCCTCCAAGGTTTCCATCCTCTACATATTTTTTTGCATTATCCCAAGAACCACCAGCGTTGCTCATAAAGACAGCAAAGACGAATCCAGATAAGATCGCCCCCGCCAAGAAAGCCCCTAATGCAGCTACACCGAACAATGCTCCTACTCCAATTGGAATAGCTACTGAAATGATACTAGGTAATATCAGTTCTTTTAGTGCTCCTTTTGTGGCAATAGCGATGGTACTATGGAAATCAGCAGGTTCTTCTCCCTTCAAAATCTTAGGATTAGTTTCAAATTGTCGCCTAATTTCATCCACCATTTTAGCAGCATTCCTTTGAACTGCGAGAATCAAAAGAGCTGAGAATAAAGCAGGGACTACCACCCCTATAAATGCTCCAATTAAAACATTAAGATTCAGCAAGCTTATATCTACAAAATCAACATTAGCTTCCTCAGCAAAGGAAAAAAGGAGTGCCAAAACGGTTAAATTCGCAGCGCCTATAGCAAATCCTTTTGTAATTGCTTTGGCCGTATTTCCAGCAGAATCCAATCTATCAGCTGTACGAATAACTTCCTCTCCTAAATCTCCTTGTTCAGCGATACCTCGAGCATTATCTACAATAGGACCATATGCATCATTTGATACTATTGTTCCTACAATAGAAAGTAACCCAACAGCAGCCATTGCAACTCCAAAAATTCCATCAAGCATAAAAGATAAAACCATGGCAGCAATTATTCCTATAGCTGGAGGGACAACACTGATAAGACCATAAGCAAAGCCTGAGAGAATAACTACCGCATGACCTTCTTTTGCAGAATTTGCGATATTGAGTGTAGGTTTTCGATCATCTCTTGTAAAATAATCACTTGTAAAACCAATGATAATTCCACTAAATAGCCCTAAAATCGTAGCAAAATAATTTCGCCATAATCTAATCACAGTATTTAGGTCTGAAGATGTAACCGCCATCCATAATACAAACAAGAAAGCAAGACCTACAAAAATTACGGTGGTAATGTATGTGCCACCATTTAGTAATTTTCCCGGATCATCAGATTTCCTTGATTTAATATAATATATACCAATTACAGAAGCAATTAATCCTACACCAGATAAAACTAACGGAAATATGGCCATTGTAGCTTGCTCAAGTCCAGTAAATAATGCAAAAGCAAGGATCATTGCAGCAACGATAGAAGCAATATAAGAATCCAAGAGATCGGAGCCCATACCAGCTATGTCACCCACGTTATCGCCCACATTATCCGCGATTGTTGCAGGATTGCGGGGATCATCTTCTGGGAGATTATATTCCGCTTTTCCAACCAAATCAGCTCCTACATCAGCCGTTTTAGTAAAAATTCCCCCTCCAGCCTTCATAAATAAGGCAATGGAGCTTGCTCCAAAACTAAATCCCAATACGATTTGAGGACTTCCAAAAATCCAGTAGACAACTGAAACTCCAATTAATGCTGCACCAACGACCGCTAAACCCATCACAACTCCACCAAAAAAAGCTACATTAAATCCAGGTTTAGTGCCTTTTGTACAAGCTTGTGCTGAACGAGTGTTAGCCTTTACGCCGACCATCATGCCGATATATCCCGCTAACATCGATGCGAGTGATCCCATAATATATGCAAGAGCTTGTTCCCAATTAAAAAATACGGCCCATCGAAAAGTTAACTGGGGAGGAGAGGGTAATAGGAAGAAGATAATAAGACCTAATCCTGCTACAAAAATTCCCAATACCTTGTATTGCACTTTAATGAAAGTTTTCGCTCCTTCCTCAATATATCCGGATACTTCAACCATTCGTTCATTGCCAGGATCCTCTTTCATGACTAATTTGGCAAAATAAATCGCTAAAACAATGGATATAACACCAGCAATTAAAGCAACTAAGATAAATAATTCAGACATATTTTTCACTTTATTATTTTTGTTTAAAATTTTTGATATTTAAAAAGATATAAATATGTATTTGCCGAAATGCTATAAATATTTTTAATTTTACACTTCTGTTTAATTAATTAATTCAACTTTTTGAAACAATAGAGAGAATCTATTATAAAATTAGACATTTTTATTAAATTAATTACAAAAAAAGCCTTTTTATTCCTGATTATCCTTATTCTTTTTCTTGATATATTCTGGAGTATGAGTTTGTTCGCATTTTCTCCGTGATTCCCAGTTTTTCCACGTGTTATCAAGTAACTTTTCAACTTCTTCATCATCTAATTCTTTTTTCTCTTTACGTTTCATGTTTAACTCCATTAAGAATTGATAGTATTGAATTCGTTATTGTTAAATCCCCAAGATTTTATTACTTCTTCCGCACAGCTAATCAATTCTTGTAAAAACTGTTTCATTGGAATTACTTCTTTAGAATGAGCAATTGCAGTTGAAGGAGCCATGAAATTCTTTTTATTGTAAAGATAAATTCTTTTGTGGAAATCCTCTGAAAAAATATCAGTCTGTAACCATTTTTGTTTTACTCTCAATGGCACGGGGCATTCATTAGTTGTCATTAGTGCTGTTCCTAGACATGCTCCGTCTGCACCCATCGCTAAAGCTCCTAAAAGTCCTCGTGCATCCCCAATACCTCCAGCAGCAATCATAGGGATCTTTAAGTGCTTTTTCATTAGGGTAATATTCACTAGAGTTGTATTTGAATTAGGATTCTTAAAGCCAGTGCCTTCGAGACCTAATATTGTTACTGCATCAGCCCCTTCACTTTCAGCTGAAAGGGCATGATTCAATAAGGTACATTTATGTATCCAATAACCCCCAGCTTCATGAACTCTTTTTTCGATAAATGAGGATTTATACCCAGATGTCGTGAAGATGCTACATCCTTCAGAGAGCGCAACCTCTACATATTTCAAATAGCGTTCATGAGTAGACTTTTCTTCATAACTCTTATTTAGAGCATGATGGGGTAGTGATAAATTCACGGCAAAAGGCTTATCCGTAAATTCCTTCATCTTTTGAAGATCGTTTTGAAAGTCTTTAAGTTCTGGAAAATTCAGGGCAGTAATCATTCCTAATCCCCCAGCTTCTGAAAATGAATGAGCAAAATCAGATTTCCCCCATCCACCAAATGCTCCCATAATTAGAGGATATTCAATCCCACACATCTGAGTGATTTTAGTCTTCCATATCATTATTAGAACCCTGAATCTCTTATTGGAAACCTGCTACGTGTCATTGCATATTCATGAAATAACTTATCTATTAATTCAAATCTTAGATCGTGATCTTTATCCCATAAATTATTTATTTCTGCTTTATCATTTTTTCTATCGAAAAGATCGCCATAACCGGGCAATTCAGCATACTTAGTCAATTTATATTCTTTAGTGATTAAATGCACAATTCTGGTAAATAAAGGTCCGCGGGGGCCCACTTCCTCATCTTCAGTTATTAGAATAGAGTCTCTTAATTCCAGTTTCGGATCTTTCAATATAGGTGTCATTTCAAAGCCCTGCATCTTAGGAGGTCTGAATCTTTCCTTTACATTAAGCAGTTCAAGGATTGTTCTGGGTATATCTACTGAACTGATGAGCGATTCAGACACGGCAGGTTTAGTGACTCCTGGAACCTTCCATATGAGAGGAACTTGCAAAGTACCGTTAAAAGGTGAAATTCCTTTAAGAATCAAGCCATGATCTCCAAGGTAATCTCCATGATCAGAAGTAAAGATAATCATGGTATTCTCAGCTAATCCGTTTTTTTCTAACGAAGCTAAGATTTGACCGACGGCATAATCTATTAAGGAAACAGAACCATAACTAAGAGCCATAAATCTTCTTATATTTTCTTCGGTTTCTTCCCTTAATAAAGCACCCCGTACGGGAGGATGTTCTAGATGTTCTTGTAAATAAGGATGTTGGTATAAATTCGTTATATCGTGAATATTCTCAGGAAGTATCATATCCTCTGGCTTGTACATCTTACCATATTCTCCAGGTGGTGAAACTGGTTGATGAGGATCTGGAAAAGATACGTGTAAAAAGAATGGTTTATCCCCATATTTACCGTTAGCATATCTATCCAAAAAGTCAGTAGTCTTATTCTGAATATAAGTAGTGTTATAAAGTTCCAATGGTACCCATGTATCGTAAAATATTTCAAGTGCGGGTACTTTGGTCGAATATTCTTCCCTGATTTTTTTAGCAATATCTGGAGCTCTCTCTTCGAGCCAATCGAAATAATGACCTAAACAAGCATTCCCATGTCCAACAACTAAATCTACTTCTTCAAATCCATAATACGGCATTGGAAAATTTTCATGGGTAAGATAATCTCCCTTAGGATTCTTTTCCTTCCAGTCTTGAAAGTCTTCAGCAGATTTTGTTTTTGGAT
>Ga0307445_10000382_pt1 | contig 23457 bp, 22 predicted proteins | sample SalMarSW160330MG_FD_202147 | JGI IMG/M metagenome (GOLD analysis project Ga0307445, IMG submission 202147) | Salt marsh sediment microbial communities from the Plum Island Ecosystem LTER, Massachusetts, United States - SW1603-30 | ecosystem: Environmental > Aquatic > Marine > Intertidal zone >... | reverse complement strand
TCGCTCTCCTCTACGAGGAACCATGCCCGCTCGCCTCCGGATGACTTCCTCTTCAGCTTCCCTGACCATATTAAAATTATCACGGATTTGGAAATGCTTCCCTCTTTAAAAAACCCTCATTTTTTTAAGAGAGTTTTTGAGGAGATTTTAGCGATATTGAAAATTATGCCAATCTGATTCGTTCTTCGAGGGAATCCAGCAGAGATGTCGAGTGAGCAACTCAGGATTCGTTGATTTATGCACAGAGAAATTGCGCGAGTTACGCAGGAGCCGAGAAGAACGATGAGAGAATGGCATGAAAAATTTTCACGGGAGCGCAAAGATCCTCTTCAACTATTGAGAAAGCCGGTGAGTGACAAAATCCCCTCGCGGACCGAGCGGGCATGGTTTCTCTCTAGAGGAGAGAAGAGCGAGGGCCGCGCGGGAGCTGATTTTTCTCGCTGGGGAAAATCAGCGTGTTTTGTCACTTACTGGCTGATCAATCGTGCCGCAGGGCCACCACAGGATCCACCCGGGCCGCACGGACAGCCGGGTAGATCCCGGCCATCAGGCTGACCAGCATGGCAAACAAAACAGCACCCAAACAAAGCCACCAAGGGAAACTGAAAAATTGGATAAAGGGAACTCCTTCTCCGGTCAAAAAGGCGTTGACCACCTGGTTTATTATCAAGCTCACGATCCACCCCAGGGCCAGTCCGAACAATCCGCCGAGGAATCCGATCATGCTGGTTTCGAAAAAAAATATCTTTTTTATGTCTTTATCGCTGGCCCCAACGGCTTTCATGATCCCGATCTCGGAATATCTCTCCAAAATGGACATCACCATGGTATTGACGATCCCCAATGCCGCGACGACGATGGCGATCATTCCGATCACAGCCAGAACGCCATCCATGATCAAAAAACCCCTTTTTAGCTCCTCGAACTGGTCCATCAATGCAAACGTCTGGAATCCCATGTCTTTAATCTCTTCTGTCACTGGATCCACAAACCGCGGAGAGACAAGCTTGACATTGACCAAACTGTATCCCTGTCGCCCTGCGGGTGATCGAAAGAGGTCCCACAGGTTGGAAAAGGGCAGTTTTTTCAGATCCTTTGCCGCTTCGGGAGGAACAAAAACATCGCTTCGGAGAAGAGCAGGTCCGCCAAATCCCATCCTTTCTGCGATACCAGCAATCTTGAATGAGTAGGTTTCCTTTGAAAAGGGCAATCTTTCTCCCTGGAACAAGGAGGGGAGGTCCAAGGGGTTGATCTGGGTAAAATCGAATGACAGGGTGGAAACGACGATTTCCTTTCCGAGGACAGAATCGAAATCTTTAACCTTGAGCCGGTGGAGCAGAGAATCGCTGATGATGAGAGAATTTTCCCGATCCGAAACATAGGATTTGCCTGCGCGGAGCTTGATCAAGCGGGAAGAGGCCAATTCGGAAGACAGAACCTGGATGAGCACGAATTCCTCGTTTTCGTCATATCGAACCGAAGCCGGAAAACGGACATCGGGAAACACCACCTCCACGCCCCTCATTCTTTTGATCTTCTCCAGAACCTCTTCATCCAGAATGGCCTCTGATCTCCTTTCGGTCTCTATTTCTTCGTGACTATTCCCCAGGCCAAATCGGGAAAGCGCCGAATCCGTGAAGACAGAGATATAATTGAAAAGTTCCATCTGGGTGAAACTTTCAGAGATGTTTTTCTGGATTCCCTTCCCGTATGCGATCATGCAGACCAAGGCGCCGATTCCGATGATCACACCGAATGTTGTCAGAAAAGTACGCAGCTTTCTCCGCCAAAGGTTGGAAAAAGACTGTTCAAAATAATCGGCAAGCTTCATCGTATCTTATCCTGACGAACAAGTTTGCCATCCTTGAGATGAATGACCGTGTCAGAATATTTATTTATCAGCCCCTCTTCGTGAGAGACCAGGATCACCGTGATAGACCGGTTTTTGTTCAGGTCAGCCAACATTTGCACGATTTCCTCTGAGGTCTTGCTATCCAGGTTCCCGGTGGGTTCATCCGTCAACAGGATATCGGGCTGGTTGACAAGAGCCCGGGCGATGGCCACCCTCTGCTGTTCCCCGCCGGAAAGTTCCAAGGGCCGATGGCCTCCTCTCAGACCCAATCCGACCTTGTTCAGCACTTCCGCAGCTATCCGTTTTCTTTCCATTTTCGAAACTCCCGCAAAAAGGAGGGGAAGCGCCACATTTTCCACCGCGGTCAAGGAAGAGATCAGGTTGAAGGATTGGAAGATCATCCCCACATCGACTCTTCTGTAACAGGCCAGCTCTTCGTTGCTCATCCGAGAGATGACTTTGCCCTGGGTCTGTATGGTTCCTGAAGTCGGGGTGTCCAGTCCTCCGATAAGATTCAAGAAGGTGGATTTCCCTGAACCTGATGGGCCGGTGATTCCCACAAAGGTTCCTTTGGGTATGGACAGGGATATATCCTGCAAAGCCACGACCTGGACTTTGCCCATGGTATAGATCTTGGTGAGTTTTTCGGTCTCGATAATGGTAGAGGAATTATTTACCACTTCCCGTCCATCTGGAATTCGGCGCTTCCCAGCCAAAATCCAGATCCAGTGACTGAGTCGTACTGGGCTTGGAGGAGGTCAAAATGAAATTTTTCTTCTTCGCTGATCTCGAGGAAAATCTTCTTGGCTACGGGGTCATCTGTGGCAGCAGCCGCTTCTTGGAAAAATGTGATGGCGTCACGCTCCAGCTCCATCCCGATCCTGAGGGCCTCCACATCGCCCTTTCCTTCCTCGTTTTTTATGCTTTCCTTCAACTTTTCCACCAGCGGAGCCTTCCCAGAAACATCATCGGGAATGAGATCTTTTTTCCAATCCGATCCCCCGAGGATTTCGTTGAACATCTTGCTGAAAATCTCCAGATGTTTGACTTCTTCCTCTGCCAGATGTTGGAACATTTTTTTTCCTTTGGGATGGTGGGTTATTTCGGCAGCGTGATTGAAGAATTTCCTACCGTTGATTTCAAGTATGATGGCATCTTTGATAGCATTTTCCGTGTCCTTGCTAGTTTTTGACATGTGTATTCTCCTTTATTTTTTTTTCTGGCTGTACTTGCTTCCAGGATTCTATAAACTTGACAGCGTTCATGACATTCTATTCTAATCCTTTGAACGCGCCATTTCAATTTTTGAGGATATAAAAATCCCTCTTCCTGTCTTTATCCTGGTATATGCGGAAATCGATCACCCTGTATTTGCGCTCAAAAAGTTTTTGGAAAACCTCACGTGTCACCAGCCGCCAATCCACCGGGATGTTCCGGATAGTCTCATTGGGGACATCCGTCTCTTTAAGCATCCTGTAGAAATCGAAAGGAATCTCGACCAGGGCATATTCTCTGTCCCATCCCGTCCGGATATCTGCGACGATCTCGAATCGGGCAAGGCCGTTCTGACCTTGGATTTCGGAAATTTCCGACCGGATCACAAAGTGATCCGACTGGACGAGATCATCGAAGTCATAAGGTTGCCTTCGGACCTCTTCGGCTAAATCCCACGAGACATAAAATCTGTCGCCGGGAACATCGATCCTGTTCAGCTCACCGCCGAGATCTCGATAAAAGGTCTCCCTATACTCGAGCACCTTCATCCCAAAGCGATGGATGTTGCGGTACGCATTCACTCCGACCAGCGGATCAAAGGTGCACGTGATGGCGTTCACACCAAAAATATCGAGGACAACCGTTCTCTGGAATTCCTTTATCAACACGCCCAAACCCAGGTTTTGATAGCCTTTTTTTACCCCCAGGTATTGGGAATAAAATTGAAGATTCGACACCGACCGGAAACCCAATTCTTTATCCCGAACTCCCACAAATCCGTAGGAAAATCCGACGAGGTGATCATTGTCCTTTTGGAATCCTCCTTTTTTATCCTCCAGAAAAACACCGGTAAACAGGCTGCTTCCTCTATCGAAATAGTTCTCGCAGAGCATGTTTCGAATTCCGGCCATCTGATCGGTAGGATCCTCCCAGATATTTTGCCTCAAATCCTCATACTTTTGGTAATCGTCCTTATCGTGGGACAGCTCCGCGGCAAACAAGTATCTTTTCCCTCCGAGAATGTGGATGGTGTCCAATTTTTTCATGATCGTGATCTCAATTTTCCGCTCTATCAAGGTCATTCTAACGAATCGATCCATCCAATTGCAAGAAACCTCTCCATTGAATAAAAGGGATTTTTGGTATATGGTAATTGTCACGATGATAGGTCAAAAATCCCCCAGAAAATGACAATGACAAGGAGACACAAAATGAAAAAATTTATCCTCTGGTGTCTTTTTTTTCTTTTGATCATCGGGTCTTCTCTTTTCGCACAAGATATCGTGATGAAAACCATCGCTGATAAAAACGAACTCCCCGAAAGTTTCTGTTCTGCCTTCGTGAAAGGCGATTATCTTGTCTCGGACGGAAAATGCCTTATCTTGATCGGCGGCACATCCCGGGATCTTCAATCCATCCTCAATTACCCGGCAGGCGATGCGATGGGCAGCATCATCGGCTTTGTGCCTGCTGGAAAAAACCTGACGGGAAATTTGATCGCTGGCGCACCTATCGTCTGGATCGGAGAAGAAAGACAGGAAGTTAAGTACAGCTCTATCAAACCTGTTTCCCCAGAGGGAGAAGAAGGAACCCTGGTCATCGAGGCCATCGCGCCATTCGAGGGGGAGAACGGAGAAAGAGCGCAGATTTCCACTCGGTACCGGTTTGTTTCCCAGTCAGGGATGATAGAACTTGAATCGAACATCAAAAACACCGGAATATCTCCGATCGAGGACCTTCATTTTTCCCTCTATCTCAATGGCATGCACAGTTATTCCTTCAGTCCTTTTCACAGGGAAAAGCATCCAGACCTGAATGTGCGGATTTATCAAAAAAAGGGACATTTTTTGGGTTTTTTGAATCGAAATCCCCTCAATCTCGACGATGGCCCGAATCCGGGAACTCTGGAACCCGGAGAATCCTATGCTGTCCGGTATTCGCTTTTGACCGGAACGGACGGCGGGAAATTGCTGGAAAACATCTACCAACAGCTGGATATTCCCGTCGAAAAAACCACCATCTATTTCGAAACCCAGGATAGGAACACGACAGAAATCATCGTCAGCGATATTCTCTCCCGGTCAGTATTCTATCGGGCCTTTTTGGAAAATCCCTTTACTCTAGAAATTCCTCTCCCTCCCGGGCTCTACATCATGACAGCCAACTTTTTTCCTGCGGTCGTGGAGGAATCATTCCAGGTCGAAACCGGCCGGGAAAACCGTTTTGTCCTGAATGATCCTCCACACGGAACACTCACGGTCAAAATCCAAAACAGCAGTGGCGAATACATCCCGGGAAAAGCAACCTTTATCGGACTGGATCCGACAAAGTCACCCTATTTTGAACCTGAAAATCCTGTAAACTCAGGAAGAGGCTGGGAAACCTTCAAAAACTCCTGTTTCCCAGAAGAGGGAGGAATGGATGTCCGGCTTCCGGTCGGGTATTACCTCGTTTATGCATCCCGGGGCCCAGAATACACGATGGAAACAAAAATCGTCGAAATCTTCCAGGATGGATCAGAGGAACTGATCTTCCAGATAGATAAGGTGGTCAACACGGAAAATCTCATTTCTGTGGATCCCCACATGCACACCATCTATTCGGATGGCCGTATGGACATCGCAGAACGGATCAAATCCGTCGTGAGCGAAGGCGTGGATGTCGCGGTTGCCACCGATCACAATTATGTCAACGATTACCGACCTGCCCTGCTCAAGCTCGGTTTGAATAAATACCTTGCCACCATCGTGGGAAATGAGGTGACCACCGGAGGGGTGATCCATTACAACACCTACCCCCTTCTTTACAGGGGAAATGAGCCGAATAATGGCGCGATAGATCCCCACAGAAAAACCGCCACACCGATGTTCCAAGACAGCCGGAAAAGCGATCCCGATACCCTGCTTCAGGTGAACCATCCCCGGTCGGGAAATATCGGGTACTTCAACAATTTTGCCCTCGATCCAGAGTCAGCATCCTTTGCCGATAAGAATCTCGATCTTAATTTCGACGTATTGGAAGCCCTTAACGGGCCTTTTCTTTATTCTAACAACGAACAATCTATAAAAGATTGGTTCAATCTTATGAACCGGGGTTACTTTTTTCCGATCGTGGCTTCATCGGACAGCCACACCATCGACAGGGGACAACCTGGCTATTCCCGGACCTATCTCTATTACAATGGAAAAAAAGGAGACGACCTGGATGTAGCAGCCCTTATCCAGGCGATGAAAAAAGGCCATTCCTTCGCCACGAATGGGCCCCTCGTGGACCTCAAAATAAACGGCACTCACATCCCGGGCGATTCTTTCACGGCCGAGGATGGCAAGGTGGACATCCGGATAAATGTGGAGAGTGCACCATGGGTTTCGGTCAGCGAGGTCAGGCTGATCCTTAACGGGAAAAGAAAAATCGTATTCCCCGTCGATGACCAGAAAGATCCTGTCATGAAGTTTTCCGGACGTCTCTCCCTGCCTCTCGATAAGGATTGCACCATCGCAGCCGAGATCATAGGCAATAAAAGTCTGTTCCCCGTGCACCAGGCAAGGGCCAGGGACGGGCTCCGGGAAAATGCAACCCTTCCCTACGCTGTGACTAATCCGATATTTATCGACGTGGACGGGAACGGCAAGTTCGATCCTCCTTTGCCAAAAACAATCCATTTTTTGGAGGCTTCAGAGACAGAGACGCGGGATGGGACCGGAAAGTAACCAGGAATCAAAATATCCTTCTTGGATAAAAACCTTTCTTTTTGCCCTCCAACTCTCCTTTGTTTTAGGCTTGCTGATCGTGTGGGTCACTTCGAAGAGCCTGCAAGAAAGCAAAAGCCTGTGGATTCTCTTTTTCTACAGCTTTCCATCCGAGTTCCTTATTGCGACTGTCCCTCATGAGCCTGTCCTGCTGTATTTCGGAAAATTCTACCACCCCCTCACTGTCGCTCTCGTGGCCATTCCCAGCACCGCGCTTACCGAGATGCTGAATTACTCTGCCTTCAAATACATTACGGACCTGAAAATTCTCACCCAGCTGTGGAAAAAAAGAGCCGTGCAAAAAACGGTCCAATTTTTTAACAAAGCCCCTTTTTTGACCCTTTGGGTTGTGGGATTCACCCCCATTCCCTTCTATCCCATGCGGTTTTTGGTCGTGCTCGCAAAATATCCCATGACTAGGTACATTGCAGCTATTTTTCTCTCCCGTTTTCCGAGATTCGTCATCTTTGCGTATGTGGGATACAAAATACAAATTTCCGACTTTCTACTCATCGCTCTATTTTTTATCCTGATAGTCATCGCCAATATATCCATCATGAAGGCTTTACGTACCAAAAAAGGGAAAGGAACAAACCATGACAACTAAAGCTCTAATAACCGGAGCCACAGGATTTATCGGGAGTCACTTGCTGGAAATCCTGGTCGAAAAAAAATGGGATATCACCTGTTTGGTAAGACCTCAGAGTCGAACAGGCGCCATCGAAAAAATGCCCGTGCGTATCCATCGAGGCCAACTGGACGACGAAGAGGTGCTGGAGAGAGCGGTGGAGGACCAGGACTACATATTCCACCTGGCAGCCCGTATCCGTCCCGCTCCTCCGGAAGTCTATGACAAGTCCAATCACCGTCTGACCAGAGACCTGGCCAACGCCTGTCTCCGCAAGAATCCTGAAGTTAGACGTATTGTCTACATCTCTTCGATTTCTGTCGGAGGCCCGACTCCTCCTGGAAAACTTGTGGATGAAACCCAGCCGCCCAATCCCACCTCAGAATACGGCCGGACAAAGCTCAAGGGAGAACAGGCTCTGAAAGAAATATGGGATAAACTCCCTGCAACCATTATTCGGCCTCCCAACGTATACGGTGCCGGGCAGCAAGAGACCGACATTTTAATCAAACTCATCCGCAAGCGTATCGTGCCTCTCTTGAAAGAAGAGGGGAAATCCACAAGCTTGATCTACATCAAAGATTTAGTCCGAGGTATTCTTCTGGCCGCCGAATCCCCCGAAGCTCAAAGCCAAATCTACTACCTGACGGATGGCGAAGGACATTCATGGAGAGAAATTATCCTCGCGCTGAAGAAAATTGTGCTGGGAAATTCCTTTTATCTCCCGATCCCTGAAAAGCTCATCTATTCTGTGGCCTGGTTTGCGGACATCCTCCGCGCTGCTGGATTCCGAAAGATCTATTTCGGACGGAGGGTCTGGGATGCCATGGCAAAAACCAAGTGGCTTTTTTCCTCATCCAAAGCAGAAAAAGAATTGGGTTTCCGGCCACACTTTGAATTGATAGCCGGGCTCAAAGATATGCTCGGGATAAACGAATGAATTCTATATTTTTGTTTACGGCTCTTCCAAATTCTGTCAAAATATAATCTTCTGTTTTTTAGAATAGAATAAATGAGAATGCACGACAATGGTTCCCCGCCGAAAGAAAAAAAGAGAATTGCCTGTATTATCAATCCCAGTGCGGCCAACAAAAAGTGGAAGAGACGGAAATTTTTGAGAAGATACATCCAGGAAAATTTACCTGGACAGATCATCGACTCCCATGAAGACAAATCCACCACGATCCAAGCCGCCAAAAGCCTGTGCGAAGATCACGATATCATCGTGGCCGCCGGAGGGGATGGCACGATCGCGGACGTTATCCAAGGGATCATCGAAAGCCAAAACAGAAACGATGTGGTATTGGGAATCATACCTCTGGGAAGCGGGAATGCTCTCTGCCATTCTCTGGGAATTCCCAGAAACGTGAAGAAAGCGATCCAGCACATCAAAAAAGAAAACACAAAAGAAATCGACCTCTTCGAAATAGAAGGGACTTGGGCCGCATTCGGCAGCATCGGCGCCAGCGCGCAGGTCACCCATGAAAAGCTCAAAAAGGATATCCCCGGATTATGGGGCCACATATTTGCGGCAAAGATCATGCACAAAATGGAGGGAAAGAAACAAGAGGTGGAATTGATCGACGGAGTGGATGATTCAGGCCAGCATTTCGAAAACATGAAAATAAGTTTGAAAGCCCTTGATTGTGTGGTGGCCAAATCCAAACATTTCGGGTATGGATGGAGAGCCGCTCCAAAAGCAAAATTGGACGATGGTTACGTGGACATTTCTTTTTTAGAGGTGAGCGGTCTTAAATACATGCTTCTTTTTCCCCTCATCTATTTCGGCCTTTTCCAGAGAACACAGAAACACTTCAAGGCAAAAAAGATCATTTTTAAAGGAAAAAATCTTGCCATGCAGTATCACGGGGAATTGTGGGGGATAAAGGATCAAATCGAAGTGAAGGTTCTCCCCAAGGCGCTAAGGGTCATCGTGCCTCAATAAAGCCCCCTGTGTTTTTATCTCTTTCTGTACTTCTTGCCCGCGAAATACCCCAAATATCCTGGGCTCCGCCTGGATATATTTCAACCACGGGGAAACCTTTATTTTCGATCGAGCTTTTCAGTGCGACTCCTCTCTCTGTCAAGATTCTCATCGGTCCCAGCGTGATCGGAAAGAAACGGATTTTTCTTCGTCTTAGCTCCAGATCACAAGGACGGAAATGCTGTCCGTTCTTTTGATGGATGGATTTTCTCCCCGGCGGCAGCGAGAGGGGAGCATCTATTGTCACTAGGTTCGGTTTTTCCCTGTCGATGATTCCTAAAATAGATTCATCGGAGTAAGCGAGCATGGTTTGTGCACTCATATTTTTCAACAAACATATGCCGGTGGGACGATGGGGAACGCCAGCCAGATCGACCCCCACTACTCGATATTCAGTCATTAAAGATATTCCAGGTAGGGTAAATCCCAGCCTTTGTTATTCACATGTATCCAGAAGAGCGACCGCTTCGTGCAGGGCGTAGAGGGCCACGTGGGGAAATGCACGTCCTCCCAGCTTTTCGATCCCCGTTTTTGATCTGTATTCCTCCCCTTCCTGAAGAGGGGGAGCATTGAATGTCAGTCTGTCATGGATGTCGGCAAGGGCGATCAGGATACTACCCATCGGGATCTTGTCTAAGTCCTTGTCCAACAGGTGAGCTTCTTCGACATAGTGATGGTAATAATTAAAAAGAATGGGCTCTACTTCCCTCAATACCGAGGCTGCGGAATTCAACATCACATTTTCTCTATCGTCCAATTGGCTATCCGATGGCTCCATTTCCAACGCCATGAAATCGACCACTTCACTGAAAAAGGGGAGGCTGGATCGAAGGTCTCCCGCTTCATACAGCAAGGCAGCAGATTTGATGTTTTCGACCTCCCTCTTTTCCAGTCCTGCCGCTTCTGCCATTTTCCCCGCTAGGCGGGCCACCCGCATGGAACGGGGCTTCACATCATCGGCAACCTCCATGTATTTGAGCAGGATCTCCAGGCTCCCGATATATGAACGTCTCAAGTTGCGTATTCTTTTTTCCCTTTGTTCAGAAACGACTCCGATGATCGCACCGGTCAGGATAAGGAAGCTTCCCCATGTGATAAGATTGATGCCAGAATCAAGAGAAAGCCCGGGTCCTGTGCCGAACAAAAGATTAAAAAACAAAAGGTACAGAACCATGAGCAGAATGCAAAAAATCGCCGTCAACACGGCTCTATTTTTGCCCAGGAAATACCCAGAAAGGATCACAGGAAGAAAGAAAAAATTAAGAAAGGAAAATTTATAATGCACAAGAAAAGCGATGGCAAAGATCCCGACCAGTATCAAGATGATCAAGGAGACTTCGAAATGCTTGAGGACAAATTCCTTGATTTTGTTCATCCTCACTCCCTTATTGTGAGTTTTATCTCCTCTGCTCTTCCCCGGCTTCAGCGATAAAATAAATCTAAGCAAATAACTGAAAACATTTATACCATCAGGGGAAATGTAAGTCAACTCGAATATGCTATAATCAAAAGTGAGAACACATTTCCTTTTTTGGAGGATAAATGAGAAAAGTCGGAACAGGAATCGGGATAACGATCTTGGCGTTTGTTCTTACCGCATGTTCCCCCCATTTTCATCTCGATCTTATGGGGGCAAGTCAAATAGAAGAAGTGGAACTGGTCAAAAGCCATGCGAAAGAAAAAATCCTTCTATTGGATATATCGGGTTTGATCAGCACATCGATGAACCAGGGTATTTTCGACAGAGAAGGAGATGTTCTGTCTCAAGTCTACTTCAGGTTAAAAAAAGCGGCTGAAGACAAAATGGTCAAGGGAGTCATCTTGAGACTGGACACGCCAGGAGGTGAAGTCACAGCCAGCGATATCATCTATCATGAAATCCAGAATTTCAAACATAGAACAGGCATCCCCGTTCTTGCGCTGATGATGGGGCTGACCGCTTCGGGCGGATATTATATCGCTTCGGCCTGCGACTATCTCATGGCTCATCCTTCTACCCTTACAGGAAGCATCGGTGTCATCTCTCTTTTTCCGAATCTGGAAGGACTTTTCGACAAAGTCGGGATCCAGGTTCAGGTCATCAAATCCGGAAAACACAAGGATTCAGGGAGTGTCTTCCGCCAAATGACACCCGAAGAACAGGACATTTTCCAGAAGATTATAGATGAATATCAAGAAAATTTTCAGGACGTCGTGTATGAAAGCAGAAAAGAGTACCTGTCGCGCGAAGACCTGGAGAAAATAACAGACGGGCGAGTGCTGACAGCCTCGCAAGCTTTGGAAGCTAAGCTGATCGACGAAATCGGATATTTCGACAATGCTCTCAAAACGATCCTCGACTTCGCTTCTTTACCGGAGGCGAAGGTTGTTTCTTACACCTATTTTCCCAAGAAAAAGACCAATATCTACGCAACGAATCTAAAGAGCGAAAATCCTTTGGAAAGCGTTGGCTTCAGAGAAGTCGTTCAATCCTTGAAGAGCGGTTTTTATTATCTGTGGCATCCCCAGCTGAACGAGTGAAAGGAATATTTTGATTACTGTGGCTCTTCAATTTTGACCACATAATCAAATTCTGGGGTATCGACCATATGGGCCTTGACTGCACACTTGTCCACAGACTTTATGATCGCTTTTGTGTATTTTTCAGGAAATTCTGAGGGGAGCTGGATTTCGAAGCTGATCTTGTCGATCATTTTTCTTTCTTTGTTTTTTTGCATCTTCATCGTGACATAAATCTGATCCGTTCGATATCCCCTGTTTTGGCAGAAAGCCAGAACATAAAAGCCGACACAAGTGGCGATCGATCCCAAAAAAAGGTCAAAGGGAGCCGGTGCCGTACCTTCCCCGCCAGCATAAACGGCTTGGTCCGTTTTTATCAGGAAACCTTTGTATTCCGCTTCCACACGTTTCCCGCCCGGAAATGTGACTTTGATCTCTTCCATTTTTTTCTCCTTTCATTCACAGACCGATTCCTTTGGAAAAGAGCGCGAGGAGAAGTTTCCTATCCCTCTCCGTCATGCAAACTCTTCCAACCAAATCGAAGATCATCTCTGATGTGTGTTTTTTGTTCGTTTTATGGATGAAGCCCTTCTCCTCGAGCTTGGCAAGGATGATCGAAATACAAGCCCTTTGTTCATCCTGCGTCAAGGGCTTCTCCAGCTCGGATCCATCCCGAGAGATTCGGGCACGGGTGTAAATGTGAAAAAGCGAGATAAGAACGGCTGCAGCAAGATTGTAGGAAGGCTGTTTTGTGGCCTGGGGAATGACAAACCGAAAGTTGGAATGGCTCAATTCTTGCGAAGTCAAGCCTGTGCGCTCGTTCCCAAAAAGAAGCCCCACCTTTGTGGAATCGGGAAATTGAACGATTTTTGCCATCGCATCCTCAAAAGAGATCTGGGAATAGCTTTTTCGCTTTTTCGATGTGGCTGCAAAGATGACCTCAAGATCCGCGGTGGCTTCTGCCAACCGGTCATACAAGCGGGCAGAATCGAGGATCTCCCGCGCATGTACAGCCGTCCTGTAGGATTCATCTTCAACGCCAGAAATCCCCACCAATCTCAAACGACCAAATCCTGTGTTTTTCATGTGGCGGGCGACAAACCCGATATTGGCCGGATGTTCAGGCCTTACCAAAACAACCGTGAATCTGGAATTCATGCTATTCATTATAAATAACGCTCGAACAAAAATCGACAGGACGAATCAACATAATTATTTTTCAGATCAGTTGCAAAGCATAAGGCTGAGGCCAACAGCAAACATGGGAGCAATCAAAATTTGCCGGTAGAACCGAATCCCCCCTCTCCTCTCGTCGTTTCATCCAGGTCATCCACTTCCTTGACCTCGACTATTTTGATAGGTTGAACAAGCATTTGGGCGATCTTCATTCCCCTCTCGATGACGAATGGTTCGCGGCTTAAATTGATCATGACAACTTTGACTTCCCCTCTGTACCCAGAATCGATCACCCCGGCCAGCCGGTGAACACCCTTCAATGACACACCGCTTTTATCCCAAATCAAACCCACATATCCTTCCGGTACGGCGATCTTTATTCCTGTGGGTATCGCCTCGACCTGTCCCACGGCCAAAACAAAATCCATGGATGAGAATAGATCCAGTCCTGCATCCCCCCAGTGCCCGTACAAAGGAAGTTTGGCATCCCTGTGTATTTTTTTTACTTTCAGTTCCATATCTTACGCCTCTTCGTATCTGATTTCAGAAAAAACCTTCTCCACACTTTGACCAAGAGCTCGCATCTCCTCTCGCTTAAAAGGTTTCAATCGTTCGAAGGCAGGATCCAAGGTATTCGCAGGCACGAACTGTTGGATTTGAAAAACCTTGGCCCCTTCCAGCATCCGGCCGATTTCTCTCATCCCTTCCTCATCGATCAATCCGGGAACAGCGGTAAGCCTAAAGATATATTCCAGTCCAGAACTCATGATAATATCGATGCTTTTTAGGATTTTTTCCCTGTCGACCTTCGTTCTTGTGACTTCGTCATACCTCTCCAGTGGAGCCTTCACATCCATGGCGATGGAATCAACAAGATTTTTTGCGATCAGGTTCTCCAGCCGGGATGGAAAAGAACCATTGGTGTCCAGCTTCACCAGCAGATCCCGCTCTTTCAACAGGCGCAGGAAATCCCCCAAATCGGGATGGAGCAGCGGCTCTCCTCCTGTTATGCAAATTCCCTCCAGCCATCCTTTCCTGGAATCCAAAAAATTTGCAATATAGCCCATGGGAAATGTCGGAAGATCGCCCGGGTTCAGTACCAGGTCAGCGTTGTGGCAATAGGGACATCGGAAATTGCACGATCCAAGAAATAGGGTGGCTGAAATGATTCCTGGGTAGTCCCTCGGGGAAAATTTTTCTAGGCCTTTAATTTCAACCAATCCCTCAGTTCCTCCTTAGTGTTTAAAACGGCGTTAACTTCTCCGGCCTCTTGGAGGACCAAGGTTGGAAGGATAATCCCCCCTTTTTCGTCTCTATTCAGGATCTGCAAGAACTCTCGAATTTTGAGTTTACTCTCTTTTTGGGATAAATTGTGTTCAGCTCCTACTAGATCTGTTTCCGCAAGGACTTTTTTGATCGCTTCGCATTTTTCGCAGTTGGGATAGGTGAACAGGAAATATTCCATCTCGATTCTTTCTATTCCCTGACTTCGAAAGGAGTCCTTTCTCTAAATTCTTGCTGTTTCCCGTCATTCCATGTGGCAACCGGGCGCAAATAGCCGACTATCCTTGAATAAACCTCCGTGGGTTTGTTGCACTCGGGACACTTCGTGACTTTTCCCTTGATGAATTGGTGATCCGCACACACACTGAATGTCGGCGTGATGCTGAAATAGGGGAGTCCTGTTGCGGAAATTTTCTGGACCAATTTCTTGCATGTTTCTCCGTCGATGGATTCGGGAAGGAAAGCATGGAAGATAGTTCCCCCCGTGTACAGTGGCTGGATGTCTTTCTGATGTTGGATGGCCTCGAAAACGTCCTGTGTGGCATCGACATTGAGCTGTGTGGAATTGGTGAGGAAGGGATATTTTTCCGTCCCTGAAGTGATGATGCTGTTGTATTTCTGCCTATCCAACCGGCCAAACCTGTAGGATGTGGACTCGGCCGGTGTGGCCTCGAGGTTGTAAAGATTCCCGGTTTCTTCCTGGAAAGCCTGTATGGTATCTCTCATGAATTTCAGCGCGTCTATAGCGAACTGTTTTCCCTCCACGGTGTCGATTCCTTTGCCCAGGAAGTTCAAACAACTTTCATTCATCCCGCAAACGCCTATGGTCGAGAAGTGGTTGTCGAAGTGACCAAGATAGACCAAGGTGTACGGCATCAAACCCTTTTTCAGCATGTTGTTCACCAATTCCCGCTTGGTCTCGAGTGACTCTTTAGCCAGTATCATAAGACTCTTCAGTTTGTTGAAATAGTCCTCCCTTGAATCGGATTCGTAGCCCACTCTGTTGAGGTTGATGGTTGCCACTCCGATCGAACCGGTGGAATCGCCAGGCCCCCAAATGTTGCCAGGCCTGTTGAGGAGCTCTCTCTGGTCCAGGTTCAATCGACAACACATCGCCCGAATGTCGCCTGGGTCGAGATTCGTGCCGATGTAGTTTTGGAAATAGGGAATTCCGTACTTGGCCGTCACATCGAACAGCAGTTTTGCATTCGGGGAATCCCAATCGAAATCCTTCGTCAAATTATAGGTGGGGATCGGGAAAGTGAAAACCCGGCCGTGCATGTCCCCTCCCACCATCAGCTCGAGAAATGCCTGGTTGAACATGTCCATTTCCTTCTGGCAATCCCCATAAGTGTATTCTTGCTCCTCCCCTCCGATTATGGCGGGTTTATCCTTTAGGTCATCGGGGACCGTCCAATCGAAGGTCAGGTTGGAAAAGGGTGTCTGCCACCCCCACCTGGAAGGAACGTTCAATCCAAAAATGAGTTTCTGAATGTCCTGCTTGACACGTTCGTAATCCAGGGCATCTGACTTGATGAACGGAGCCAAATAGGTGTCGACACTGGAAAAGGCCTGGGCTCCAGCGAATTCCCCCTGCATGGTCCCGATGAAATTGACCATGTGGAGGGTGGCTGTCTCGAGATGTTTGGCAGGGAAGGAATGGACCTGGTTGGGGACATGCCCAAAACCTTTCTTCAAGAGATTCTCGAGAGACCAACCCGCGCAGTAGCCGACCAGCGGATAAGAAAGGTCATGGATATGCACCTCCCCTTCTAGGTGGGCCTTTTTTACCGTGTACGAGTAGAGATGATTGAGAGCAAAATTTGCCAGAACTTCCCCAGAGACTCTGGCATTCAATCCCGAAAAACTCATCACGCCTTCGTTGCTGTTTTCCCTGATCTTCCAATCCACATCGGCAATGTAATCTTTGATCAATCTTTCCAGATTAATCCCCGTCATTTTGGCTTCCCGGATATCCTTGTGCCTGTCCCGGTATAAAATATAGGATTTGGCAATTTCATGGTATCCTTGCTTCATCAATACCATCTCGACGATATCTTGAATCTGTTCCACAGCCGGGATGGTATAACCACCGAACTTGTCCTCCATCATAAAGGTGACGATATCGGAAACACTTTTGGCCGCCTTCTCATCGACTATGCCGTGCGATTCCATTGCCTTGTAGACAGCCTTTGTGATTTTTTCCTGAACAAAATCCACCACCGTGCCATCTCTTTTTTTAATCCTTGAAACAACTTGCCTCATTCAAATTCTCCTTTTCTAATTCTGAACTCTTGATTTGATCGTCTTTTCCTCAGAAATGAGGGGTTGAGATGTCCTTTGATTTTTCGCAACTGCCGTGAAGAAGGATTTTTGCTCATTCTTGGAAAAACACCCATATATTGTGTCACCCACTAACGATTAACACTAAATATTGTATAAACGATAAGAAATTTATATGGCAACGGCAAGTCCTTGTCAAGTCTTTTTTTTGATTTTTTTCATTTTTTACCGAAATGGACGATTGCGTCATCTGCGATTGTGTTAAAATAACTTTTTTCGACCAACTTTTTTGAGAGGCAAAATGAAAACACTCACCGTTCAAACACATAAAAAAGAGGAGCTTATCGATATAACGGATCGTATTAAAGAGGCGGTTAGCTCGTCGGGAAAAGAAACAGGGATGTGCAGCGTGTATATCCCGCACACCACCGCCGGAGTGACCATCAATGAAAACGCCGATCCGTCTGTTAAGGAAGATATCTTGATGGCGATGAGAAATATTGTGCCCGAGTCCCTTCCCTACACCCACGCCGAGGGAAACTCCTCGGCCCATGTCAAATCAACGCTGGTCGGCTCTTCTGTTTCGATCCTCATCGAAAACGGGAGTCTTGTGCTGGGCACATGGCAAGGCATATTCTTCTGTGAGTTCGACGGGCCGAGAATGCGGAAGTTTTTTATCCACATACAACCCTGATTCAGAGAGTCGCATTCAACTGTTTCAACCAAAATTCAAGGTCGGTTTGAGGGCCATATAAAATGGCATTCATGCCCATTCTTTCCGCTCCTTCGATATTCTCTGGCAAATCGTCAACGAATACACATTCTTTCGCGGAGACTCGCGCTTTCTTGAGCGCTTCTGCATAAATCTTCGGATGAGGCTTCATGTATCCCACTTCGAAAGAAAGGATGTAATCATCGAACAGGAGAATCTGAGGAAACTTCTTCTTGATGAATCCGAAGCGTTCCACATCTGTATTCGAAAGAAGGATCAGTTTGTTGTTCAATTTGAGTCTTTTTAAAAGATCCAACACAGGACGATTGAGGGAAAAAACATCGTTATAAATACGAAAGAAATCTTCTTGCCCGATTTCTGCATCCAGATTTCGGACCGCTTCCTTGTAAAAATCTGCGGGTTCGATCTTGCCCGTATCAAAGGACCTGATCATGTCCCAGTGCCGATGAATGCGTTCGGCAATATCTAGGGCAGAAAAAGAACAATATTCCGTCAGCTTTCGAAAAAAAATAAAATTGTCGAAGAATAAAATGACCTTTCCAAGGTCAGAGATCACACAATTTATCATCGGACAAAATCTCCTTCCCGACCTGAACTATTTATAAAAAATGCCGATGCCTATTCATTTTTCCACTAACAAAAATTTCATGCTATATTATAAAACAGATCGTCATTTTTTATCCTGCCGACAGGCCAATCTTACCGCATCGACTTCATTGCAGCCCATTCGCGGTATACATATACAGCTTCATAGGCTGCTTTTTCGTCGCTGCAGCAATCTTGGCCCGTAAATAATCCAGGATACCTGAACTATTTATAAAAAATGCCGTTTGTCTGAATTATTCGTAAAAACTGGCTATACAATCTTTCATTCACAAAAATAGCATCCTTTCGAACCTTTGTACATCCTTATTAGCAGGAGTAGGGTGGGTTGGCGAAGGCTTTTTGACATCGATATTTTCCTATGGTATAAGCGATGAGGCAAAATTGGCATCCGGCTATCTCAGGAGGAAAACACCATGTCGATCCAAAAGATAAAAAAAAGGGGAATGGCCAAAATAGGGATATCGATCTTCATCTTTTCGGTCGCTCTTCTGATCTTTGGCGGAGCTTTCGCCCTGTACTACTTCAAGGGGGCTGAAAAGGTGACAACCAAGGACATCGAATCGGCAGAAAAGATGGCGGGCCTTCGGTTCACTGGGAAAGAAAGGAGAATGATGCTCAGGGGCTTGAGAAGAAATCTCGGCAGCTATGAAGAAATGCGGGGAGTCAGGCTGGAAAATCATGTTCCGCCAGCCATCCAATTCAATCCTGTCTTGCCTGGGATGTCCCTGAGCAAAGAAGCTCCTTTCTTTTCTATATCCACGGATCTAGAGATCCAAGTCCCGGAAAAATTCGAAGATCTTGCCTTTTATCCTGTCACCGCGTTGGCACAACTGATCCGGTCCCGCAAGATAACATCGGTCGAACTCACAAAATTATATCTCGACCGGCTCAAAAAATTCGGTCCTCGTCTGGAATGCGTCATTACTTTGACAGAAGAATCGGCTCTCGAACAAGCCGCAAAAGCCGATGAAGAAATAGCGAACGGTCATTATAGAGGCCCTCTTCATGGGATACCCTGGGGAGCAAAAGACCTCTTGGCGACAAAAGGAGTCCGAACCACTTGGGGGGCCATGCCCTACAAAGATCAGATCATCGACGAGGATGCCACAGTGGTGAAGCGGCTGGAGGAAGCAGGGGCTGTGTTGGTCGCTAAACTCACGATGGGAGCCCTCGCGATGGGGGATGTTTGGTACGGGGGAAAGACAAAAAATCCCTGGAATCTCGAACAAGGATCGAGCGGATCCTCTGCAGGATCGGCGGCAGCCACATCTGCCGGCCTTGTGGCCTTTGGCATAGGGACAGAGACCTTGGGTTCGATCGTGTCTCCTTGTACTCGATGTGGTGTGACAGGATTGAGGCCATCGTATGGTCGCGTAAGCCGATATGGAGCCATGGCCTTGAGCTGGAGCATGGACAAGATTGGGCCCATCTGCCGCACCGTTGAGGATTGTGCCTTGGTTTTTCATGCCATCCATGGACCCGATGGAAAGGACTTGACCATTGTCGATGTCCCATTCGGCTGGGATCCTTCATCCGACCTCCAGGATATACGTGTGGGATACTTAAAAAATGTGTTTGAACAAAAATCGAGAACCAAAGAAAACGATCAAGCCGCGCTGGAAGCTCTCCGGTCCCTGGACATCGAGCTCATTCCGATGGACCTGCCCGAATTCCCGGTCAGAGCGATATCCTTTGTCCTGAATGCAGAGGCCGCCGCTGCTTTTGATGAACTCACCCGGAGTGGAAGAGACGATCTCCTTGTCAGACAGGAACAAGGGGCCTGGCCTAACTCCTTTCGACAAGCTAGATTTATCCCGGCGGTCGAATATATTCAAGCCAATCGACTACGCACACTTTTGATGCAAAAAATGGCAGAAAAGATGAGAGGGATCGACGTGTTCATCACTCCCACATATGGCGGCAACAACCTTCTCATCACGAACCTAACAGGCCATCCTGCAGTCGTGGTGCCCAACGGTTTCGACGACAAGGGAAATCCGACGAGCATTACGTTTATCGGCGGTCTTTTCGAAGAAGGAAAGGCTCTTCGTGTGGCCAAAGCTTATCAAGATGCGACAGGCTTCCATCTGAAGCATCCTGAATTAAAGGACTAGCCAACCCACCCAACGCCACCCTACATTTAAGGTTGGGAAGGACTCGTTAAATGAATCGGAATTAAAGGTGGAGGCAGTTTCGTTAATAATTCAGATTTTTTTTATTGCGGTCGCTGCCGCAGATAAACCTAAAGATTCGACAGATAGCGTTCCTTCGAATTTCCCTTCGGTCAATTCAAGGGCAGCTTTCACCAAATTTTTGTATCCATCGGGAGGCGTAGGTATATTCATTTCAAAGCTCAAATTCCTGCCGTCGAATTGGATATTTTCGAGAGGAACATTAGAAAAAAATCCAGAAGATTCACTGATCGCACCTTTTATTCCTTCCTCGGATTTTTCGATGGAAAAAGAAAGATAAAAATACTCTCCTCCCGCATCCACTTCCATATCCCAGCCGCCGAGGATCTTGGCATAATCGACCGAATCCTGGCCGCTCACATAGAAAGATGCACAAAATCCGATCCAGATCGAACCTATCACCAGTGATGTTAAAACAAATCTTTTCTTCATACCCCGGTCTCCTTTCTGCTAAAAGGTGTTTCCGATTTTATGACTTCGGCCTGATAAAAAAAGAGCCAAGACAATCAAAAGACTCTCCTGGCTCAGGGAAAATATATTAATATGCCTTGATTAAGGCGCCTCTCCGATTAGCTTAGAATAGACCGGCAAAAACCACATCGGCATGGAACATCTCTCGTGTCCTGCGTCTCTGGCTCCAATCCACTGTCTCTTTTACATTCAAATAAAACCAAAATTTATCGAAACGCCCCAATTTTTCCAGGTAAAACTGGCAAAAGTCTGTGTAACTATCGACCAAAACTTTGCCGATCTCTTTTCCCTCTTCATCGAATACAGCTATTTTATCTCCATTTTCGTTTTTTTCCAATGTTCCGTAGACTCTGGCCTTCACGTTCTCTTCCCAAATATCTTTTTTGTCATAGGAAAGATCGGCCAGTATGACAAACTCTTCCCGGTCACTCAGATCCAAGAAATCATCCAGTACCAGATCTTCTGTTCGCGTAAAGATGCTGGTCCAATCGCCGGAATCTCCCTTTATCTCAAGAGTATTGGCAACGAGGACCGAGGGCACATCTGAAGAGATCTCTCCCTCTCCCCGCACTTCTTTGTTGACCAGGTCCCCGATATCGCCTGATTCCAAGTTTCCCTGAATCACGATATCAAAACCACTCGCTTCCGGGATAAACACATATTTGCCCACGACAAGTTTCACGGTTCCTTCAAAAGGCATGATTCCTTCTTGCATACCCGCTTCTTCTCCTGATTCCGCTTGCTCTGCCCTTTGACAGGCAACAGATCCGAAAGCGACCAAAAGGATTGCGATCAGCATCGATCCGATAAACCAGGACATATTGCCCTTTGCGTTCGTTTGAATTGCCATTGCTCATACCTCCAATGCTTTGCCTTTAACTTAGCCGACAGTTCCTAACAGGAGATCTGTTTTTTGTATTCGCCAGAAAGCCTTGGCGTTCTTGGAACAAAAATATTTTATACCATTGCCAAAAATAAAAGTAAAGAGGAAATTGGAGCAGAATCTCAGCAAATCGAGGTTGCGATCCGGCAGGGCCCTACTTTTTCTTCACTCTTTTTGTGGAACTCGGTCTAGAGGAGGAGCGAGAACTTGTGGATCGGGAAGGAGAGGATCGAGTGACTCGAGAGCTCGATGGGCTCTTGAATGAACGAGAGGAGGAAAAACTCCTGGGCGTGGATACACGACCTGGGGAATACGACCTTGAGCTGGAAGAAGATCTGATCTTGGTAGACGATGTGCTCGATGAATATCTCTGGGAAGGGGCCGTGCTGACACTGGAACGGGATTGCGGGGAGTACCGGCTGAGCGAGGAGGAATAGGATGAACGGGACACGCTGGATGAGCGGGATTTGGTAGAGGAAGAATAGCTGGAAGAATACTGTTTTATAGTCGATTTATAACTCCTGGAAGAAGTGGGCGTGCTCGTCCTGGTTCTGGTTGCCGGTGAAGTCCTGTTGCTCCGGACAGAAGTGGACTGACTGGGATAAGACCTTATTCCTGTTTTGGATGAAGAACTTTGGCTTGTGGTGCGGGATATCCGCGAACTGAGACCCGATATCGATCTTTGGCTGTCTCCGGCAGCATTTCCGTACGTTTTCACGCTGGAACTGTTTCTGGATGGATAGGTTTTTATCGTAGAGCGGGAGCTCCGGCTTTGTACAAGTTGGGATTGGGAATTCGGAGAAGTTCTTATGGATGTGGTGGTTCTCACTTTTTTCTCAATCGAGCTAGGGCTGCTCCTGGTGGCCATTCCTGCACGGGTGGAAATCCTGGATGCCTCTGAACGGATGGAAGAGGGCTGGAGAGATTTTCCCGTTGAATAGTTCTTCGAAACAGGACGGATATTCGACCGGGATAGAGCTTTCGATGCGGCAGAATTTTGGATATTGTTTCCACTTGAGACTGGTCGGACATTCGGCTGTTGGGACGACAAAGAGATTTTACCGAGCTGCGACAATCCAGACTGACCCAACGCCGCTCTGGATACATGTCGGGCACTAAGTTGATCTCGGCGGAGATATGTGAAAGCGCGTGAATGGGTCGGATAGTATGGGTCATAATGCTGCCCATAGAACCGATTGTTGACGATGACCACAGGGCGATTGTAATAACTCAACGGACTCCAACCGATGTAATTGGCTCCGGAATACCAGTGCACCCAAGCAGGCCCCCAATTCCTGGTCGGGATCCAATACCAGCCCAGTCCGCCTCTCCAGTGCCATCGGCCGTAATGGGAAACACACCATCCCCATGGTTCATATGAACACCACGTCCATCCACAGACAGGATACCAGACCCATCTCCCATGGTAATAGGGTTTCCATGAGTTGTGATACACATCGGGAATCCACACATACCCATAGGGCCTTTCATACACCCAGTTGCCGTAGTAGGCCAATTCGCCTTCGTATTCATACAGATCAACAGGCAAATACCGCGTCCTCACATATCTGTTGTGGAAGATGTCGCGGCTTCTGTTCCATTCTGAAAAAGTATCCTCGTTGGCTGCATACACATAATCAGGGCTGGAGGAGAAAAATCCATCGGTCAAGACCAATCTTTCTCCGGCCCGGACTATTTCGTAACCCTCTTCACCTGTCGCTTCAAGAGTTCCCTCTACAACAAAAATTGCCGTTTCCTGGTCATCTCTGACTTCGAAACGGTAGAGTCCCTCTTCTAGGATATAAAAGGATCCATCCGGACTGTGGAGTTCGAATTCTTTTTCTGTGTTCAAGGAGCTAACGCGCAGATATATATTCCCGGAGAACAAGTGCAAACTGACAA
>Ga0307445_10000379_pt1 | contig 23523 bp, 18 predicted proteins | sample SalMarSW160330MG_FD_202147 | JGI IMG/M metagenome (GOLD analysis project Ga0307445, IMG submission 202147) | Salt marsh sediment microbial communities from the Plum Island Ecosystem LTER, Massachusetts, United States - SW1603-30 | ecosystem: Environmental > Aquatic > Marine > Intertidal zone >... | reverse complement strand
CCGGTTTAAACAAATTTTCAATAATCTCCTCTAATATTGCATTAACAATACTTTCCATGGTTAATGGAGAGGTTCCTTCTGATATTTCTTCATTTAACTTATTTAAATATGTAAATTTAATAATATGTTCTTCCACAATTACATTAAGCATCCGTTCTAATTTCCCATTTACTTGAAAATAAAAAGTATTTCCATTGGCTAAATCTAATTTAAAAAATTTTATTGGAAAAATATTTTCTTCAACAATACAAAGAATGACAAATTTAAGTTTAATCAGATTGATTTCGTACTTTTTAGAAAACGCCTCTGGAGATAAATAATGAGGAAATTGGTCCGGATGATTTATAGAGAGATAAAGTAAAGCTTTATCGAAATTTTTTTCATTTTTTAAAGTGGATTTGACCTTTTCATATGGTAACTTTAACTTATTGTTTAAAAACCGAAATTTGATATCAACATCTTCTATTTTATACTCTTTAAAGAAAGTATTTATGCTTTTAGTAATTTCATTTATCCTCTTACTTTCTTCATCTAAGATTGATTGTCTATCTAAATCATACAATTTTAGTATATTTGAGTATTCAATTTTACCTAATCGAGTAACTCTATATTTTCTCTCTTCCTTTCTTATAAATTTCTTGTCTAATAACGAATTCAAATTTTTAGATAAAGAAGATTGATTGATCGAAAGAGGAGACTCAGAAAAATCAGGCCACTTACAATAATTATTGTTAGACACCATCCAAAGAATCCAATGGTCATAATTTCTTGTTCTACGTATAGCTTCGGGAGGAAAACTTATTTTTCTTATTTTTTGCTTTGCTTCAGATAACTTATAAAATCTATCCTTACCCTTAGAGGTAATTTTATACTGATTGAAAGTGCTCTTTTCAACATAGTCTTTATCCCTTAGTCTTTTTAGGTAGTTTGATAATGTGGAATGCGTAATTTTTTCTTTCAGGTTTGCCCATGTGCACACATCATTATTGTTCAAAATCCATAATATGATAAATTCGTAGTTAGGCTTACCAAAAGTAGGTTTTATAATCTCTTCAGGAGGATAATTACATGTAGAAACCACAGTTGTTACTCCTTATTTAATGAACCTTAGATGAATAATGCATTAAATTCTATTTATACTTTATGATCCATAATTATTCCAAGACTCCATATAAACTTCACTAATTTAAACTATATATGCAATAATAACTTATTTACTAATAAGTAAAAAAAAAATAAAAAGGTGAAAAAAAAAAATGGTTGAAGCTTATGAAAAACTTATTTTTGAAAATGAACTAATTTTTATAGAAGAACTACTCCCTGTTAAACAAAAACTGATTGCAATAAAAGAAACAAACCAAAAAAATGATGCACAATTAGAAAAGAGGAAATTACTTAAGAAATGGAAAAAATCAGAAGGGAAATATTATTTAAATACAAAGAACTTAGCTAAAACATACACTAATTTCTTAGGCGTTGGGTTTATCGCCTAATCTTTTTTTATATCTTATTTTGAATTTAACAATTTTTTGTTATATTTTAATGATTTCAATTATCGTTAACCTTAGATGAATATCGCATTAAATTCTATTTATACTTTATGATCCATAATTATTCCAAGACTCCATATAAACTTCACTAATTTAAACTATATATGCAATAATAACTTATTTACTAATAAGTAAAAAAAAAATAAAAAGGTGAAAAAAAAAAATGGTTGAAGCTTATGAAAAACTTATTTTTGAAAATGAACTAATTTTTATAGAAGAACTACTCCCTGTTAAACAAAAACTGATTACAATAAAAGAAACAAACCAAGAAAATGATACACAATTAGGTAAGACGCAATTACTTAAGAAATGGAAAAAATCAGAAGGGAATTATTATTTAAATCCTAAAAAATTCGAATTTAGTTTGAAAAATTTAAAGTGAATTTTTTAGGTATAACACCCAATACTTTTTTTATATCTTATTTTGAATTTAACAATTTTGAGTAATATTTTAATAAATTCAATTATCGTTAAACCTTTTATACATTTATAAAGATAGCATAGAAGAATTAATCAATTAGCGTAATTTTTTCGGGTTGCTAAGACAAATTTAAACAGTTCTGCAACAATTGATGATTTTTACGTAAATATGAGGCATTATTAGAAGAATTATACCATCTTATCAGAAAACCTTTTATACTAACTTAACTTCTTTTTCGTAAATCCAAATAGATGCTCAGTTCATTTCATTAAAAATTAAATTACGATTGCGTTTGGAATGATATTAAATTTTAAGATTACTGTCATCGGTGATGGAATGGTTGGCAAGACCTCAGTCATTAAAAAATTCACAAAAGGCATGTTTAAGAAGGATTATATTAAAACTATTGGAGCGCAATTTTTCGTATTTGATCAAGAAATTAATGAGGATAAAATTAGATTATTATTTTGGGATATTGCTGGTCAAGTTGACTATAATTTTTTACGACCCTCTTTTTACAATAAAAGTGACGCGGCTATAATTATCTATTCTCTGGAAGATAATGATCTTGGAGAAAAAAGTTTTAATCATATTGTCGATTGGTATGCTGATATCTCAAAATACTGTAGTAAGATTCCTCTCGTTATATTTGCGAATAAAGTAGATTTAGTGGACCAAAACAATTTTGATGATTCTAAAATCCAAAAATTAGTAGATAGATACGACTTTCTTGGGTTTTATAAGACAAGTGCTAAAACTGGGGCTGGAATTAATGAAGCCTTTAATGCAATTATTAAAAAACTATATTATAATTATAAAAATCTAAGTGCTTAAAATGAGTTAATTGCCAATAATATAATCTATATATTAGTTGAAAGAACCTAATCTAATTAAAAATCAGAGCTATCAAGAACTCTCTTTTTCAGTCTGTTCTACGCTTTTAAGTAGATCTTCCTTTCCAAGTTTACGAAATATTACTTTAGCCTCCTGTAATAACGAAACTATTTTTTCTCTTGCAGACGACACGTAATTTTTCTTAAGAAAAAGAGCATAACCATAAGTTAGCTTCCCCAAGTATTCGGTAATTTCAGGTTTTAATTCTACTAATTCTTTAGCCATCCTTAAGGATTCTTGATACAATAACTCAGCATCATCAAAACGATTCATTTTATCCAACAATTCGGTCAATTGAACCGATATTCTCAACGCTCGTGTTTTCATATCTGGTGTTTGTTCCATTTTTCCAAAAAGATTCATGACTTCTCTATATTTTGATTCTGCTTTTTCATGCTTTTCAGGAGGACCATACAAATGTAAAGAAGCTGCAAGAAAAAAGATGCACTCCCCTAAATTAACCATTAATCCTGGCGTTTTCTTTACTTCTTCTTCATAGATCTGAATAGTTTCATCCATCAAGGATTCGATTTCATCAATTTTATCATTCTTTCTTGATTTGATCTGTGATGATAATGCTTGGGCTAGTTTATGTTGTACATTTGCTATGTTTATGCGCATCTCTGGTAATGTTTCATTCATTTTTCTTAAAATAACCAAAGCATCACGTAAAAGTTCTTCAATCTCACTCAATTTTTCCGTATTCCCTAACAACGTTAATACATCTGCCAGTTTTACTTCAATATTTACAATATCTGAATTAGAAGTAGTGGATAATTGTGAATTTGTTCTAAGCATGATGAGAACTTCTTTATATAAAATTTCCGCTTGAATTAATTTATCTTTAGTTCTGAATTGAGTTGATAATTCTGCCAATGAAAACAAGCTTTTGAGATATTCTGTTTTAACATCAGGAAAATCAGAAGCAAGTTTTCTTTGGATATTAATCGCGTTTTTAAAATGATCTTCTGCTTCAATCAAATTTTCTCTGGTTCTTAAAATAGTTAATACAAACGCTAATCCATACTCGATACGTGCAAAAAGGGCTTGAAATTGAGGTGTATCTATTAAATTTGTCCTTGCGTAAGCTAAAGCTTCTCGCAAAATTAATTCTACTTCATTGTATTTCTGATTACCTTCACCTAATAATATGATATTTGCCAGTTTATAGGATGTATCCATGATTGCAATTTCAATACCGGGCATGTCGCGTTGATTTTTCAAATATGTAAGAGCATCTCTACAATAGATTTTTGCTTCTTTTACCTTCTCCTTTTTAGCTGATTGCTGATACAGTTCAACTAACGCAATCTTGGTTTTATATAAATTCATTTCTGCATTTGGAATATTGCTTATATTTTCTTTAAAAATTGATAACGCTTCGATTAAACATTTCTCTGTTTCTGCAAATTTCAATGGATTTCTTAACCTTAGTAAAAAGGATGAAAAATTCAATAATGATATTGCTAGATCACCCTTGCTCCCGGGAAATTCTTTAATCCGTTTTCTAAACATATCAATAGAATTAGTATAAAATTTTTCTGCTTCAATTAGTTTCTCAGGAACATTAATCTTACTTAGAAGATCTGCTAAAACTCCCAATGTCCGGGCGAGATTAATCTCGGCTAAGGGATTGTGTTCAATTTGGTCTCTATTTATTTCTACAGTATCACGCAATAAATTTTCCGCTTCTGCAAAACGTTGTACACCGCCTAAATTGATTAAAATATTAGCTAGATCGGTTGCTGTAGTCGTTATATCAATTTTGAGTCCATGACTGGTTTTATTTAATTCTTGTTGGATGGATAATGCCTCTCGATAACACTTTTCTATCTCACTTAAATTCGTTGAATCTCCCATCATTCTTAAAATGCTTCCCAAACTGGTCAACGCATTTGAAAGATTTACCTTTAGGTCTTTCGATTCTTGGGTAAAATCTCGGTAAATTTGTATGCTTTCCCTTAATAAAGATTCTGCCATTTTCATGGATTGAATTCCACCTTTACTTGCAATAAAATTAGCATAATAGTATAAAATATGTGCCATGAGTCCACGTATTTGGGGATTCAATTCCACTAATGCTTTGGTAGTTTTGAGTGCATCTTGATATAAACTTAAAGTTTGATTGTAGTAATCTTCTCGACCAAAATTGTGTAGAAAATTTGCATAGTTTAGTTTTATCATCGCAAGATTGATTTTTAGTTCCGGAATTTGATCCATTAGATCCTCTTGAATTTTTATGGATTCTTGATAAAGGGATATGGCTTCTGTGAGATTTTTCGCTCCACCTTTTATCATTATTAATTCTGCGAGAGTTACGTTCATTGATGCAATACTTAATCGTGATCGTGGCAAGTATTGAGCTTCTTCTCTCATTATATTAATAATTTGATGATAAAGATCTTCAGCTTGATCTAATTTCTCTGTCCCTCCTATTATCCTAAACAATTGTGCAAGTGTAAACAAGTTTTGAACTTTTAATTTTGAAGTAGATATCCCCATTTCTTCTAATCTGGTAGTTATAGATAATGATTTTCTAATTAATGATTCTGCTTCACTTAATTTTTCTTTATCACCGTAATCTTTTATAAAAGTAGCTAATTGTATGAGATTATAGGCAAGACCTTCCAATGCAGAAGGCATTTTCTCCGAAATATCCTCAAATATCATTAAAGCTTCTCTTTGGAGTGTTTCAGCTTCTTTAAAATAGTGCTCTCCTTGAGTCCTCAAATGAATTGCTAACGAATATAATGAAGAAGCTAAACCTCTTTGCATTGACGGTTGAGTTTTTACAATCTCTCTTTGGATCTTAATCGCTTCTCGATACATTTCTTCAATATCTTGAGATTTTTCTACTTTTTTCTGAAGTACTAATACGTTAGCATATTGTACTAATGATTCTACTAAAGCAGTTTTTGCTCCAGGGATAAAAGTTGCAATTTCTTTATGAATTGTCAAAGCCTCTCGACATAAAGTCTCAATTTCAGGCATTTTTTCAGCTTCTCCGTACTTTTGCAACAATCTTGATAAGGATAACATGGAACGAGCTAAATTAAACTTTAAACGGGAATCACCCTCAGCTAATTTCTTATTAATTGCATATGATTCACGGATTAATGACTCTGCTTCTCTTAAATTAGTTTCACCTTGGAAAATTAATAAGAGATTAGCTAATGCATCAGCAGTTTTAGCAATTTCCCGTTGATCTTCAATCGAATTATTATCATATTTTCTCTTCATTTGTAATGCGTTTCTGAAGAGGATCTCTGCTTCTTGTAAATTTATTTTGCCCCCCACATTCATTAAGAGGAACGCGAGTGAATCAGAAGCTTGAATTATGCGTTTTCGAGACAATGAAGTTAATTCAGCAACTTTATCATAATGCTCTAATATCCTTTTATATATCTTTTCGGCCAATGCATTATTTTCCGGACCGCCAAATCTTGCGAGGTTATTGGCAAATAGTATAAGTATGCCAGTATCATGAGAAGAAATAACCTCACTTGTATAAACCGTTCTTATCCATCGAGTTGGATCTTCTAATAACCCCGCCCAATCAAAAAATAAGCATATCGCTGGCGTCAATTCCTGTAATTTTAAATGATCGAATTTCTCAGCTATATTAGCACAAGCTGAAATGTTTGCATACTCTTCCAATAAAAAAGTAGCATTTGAAGGTTTATATATGCCCGATCTCATCTCATTTTGAAAGGAATTTATCTCTTTTAAATAAAAATCAATAGCCTCTATTAAAGTCTTTCTTGTAATCTCATCTGAGGAAATCATCTGTCGTATTGACTCGATGCTACGATATCGACCTCCTGATCTTATTAACAAACCATTAGTTAAAGCGGGGGCCAATAATTCAGTAAACTTATCTCCAATCTTAAATTGAGCAACTTTTGGGGATAAACCAGCCGGAAAAGCTAGTGCTATTTGTAACGCTAAGCGAGAATCTTCCGGTAAAAGCTCAAACGTCGTATTTATTACAGCTTTAGAGGCTTTTTCTGGATCTTCTAATAAACTTTTATATAAGTTCTCTTTCCCCTCATCTGATAATTTTGCTGCTCGACGACCAAGAATTCTTATAGAACCGGGATTTGTGGAAAGCCGATTTAATAACTTTTCTCCCTTTTCTGAGATCGCCTCTGCTTTTGATTCTAAAATGAAAAGCTCTCGTGCTTCTTCATAATTAAGAGGTCCTAAGTTAATAGTTAGTGCATTTACGTTATCTAAAAAATCAGATCCGACTTCTTCGCTAATAGATGTTCTTGTTGTTAAAATGAGTGCACCATTACCCTCTAATTTCATGAGTAATTGGAATAGGGTGTCTAAAAACTCAGTCTTGAGTTCCTTTTCTTGCCTTAAAGGATCCTCAACATTATCTGCAATAATTAAAGCTCGACGAGCGCTAACCTCATTAAAAATTTCGTCTTTTTCTGTTATTTCCTCAGATAATCCTAATGCGTCTCTGATGCCAAAAATTAAGGAAGACGCTCCCTTCTGATTTCTTAAATCCACAAAAATAGACGTACTAAAAGTATTATTCATGCCTTGTTCTTGTCGTATGTTCTGAGCAGCAGCTCGTGCTAATTGAGTTTTTCCAATACCCGCAGGTCCAATAATTTCAACTAAAACTGCCTTACTATTGACTAATGCTTTATTTATCCGTTCTATTTCGATAATCCTTCCTTGAAATCCAGATTCTGGGGCAGGGATGAAATCACTTGATTCTAATAAAGCCAAAAATGCATCCACTGCAGAATGAGCTGTTATTCCTGTTCCAACTGCATAAGGAATTACACGTACTCCGATTCGCCTCAATCGTTTCTGTAGTTCAAATTCAGCATCTGGTAAAAGAGCAAACACTTCCAATTCATCAACGAAATTTCTATGTAAATATTCTAAATTTTTTAAAATGTAGGTATCAGTTATCGAATAACCAACAAAAATTATCGCCCATCGTAAAAAAATTTGTTTAAGGACTTCTTGATATGCTTTATCATCTTCAAGCGCTTGATATTGTTCTTTTGTAAACACCATGAGATGAGGTTTAGTAGGATCACCATGAATCTTAAATAAAAATTTTCTCTGTTGGAGATTCATCAGCACATCTTTATAATCTCGATATATGATTTCTTCAAGCGTAAATCCACAATGATCTTCCAAAATTGTATCAAAATTAGTAGTTACTACACCAGGTAGATCATCGCGGAGTTCAGACACTACTTTATATCTTTCAGGCATATCACCAGAGATCTCTGGTTTTAAGGCTTCTTGAAGGAAATTCATAAAAACTTGAATATCTCCTGAAGCTATCGTCAATTTAGAAGCAATATCAGATAATTCCTCAAAATTTGTATCCCATTCTAAAGAATTAATTCTTTCCTTTAGATTATCGGAACAATTGATTTTTTCGGAAATTGCTTTTAATAATCGCGCCCAAGATGGAACTCCTAATGCAGCGCTTACACCAGCGCCGAAAAATGGTAAAAGAGTTCCTGATTTTTTTGCTCTAAATAGTTCTTCCGGAACTGTAACTTTCATCAAAATAACAACGTTTTATAACTATAATTTTTTTTATTTGGACTTATTACGTTGTTTAAAACGATTATAAAATTTATTACTTTAGATTTTTTTTAAGTCATATTTTATGGACTTTATGCTGATTATTAATTCCAACGCTATAGAATTAACAATTATAATAAATATGAAATCATTCAAGCTCTATCCTATAGTTCTCATCCAGTATATGACGGTTCTTTTTGAATTTTATTAGATATCTGGCTCACGCATCTAATTCTTTTACTCTAACTGGCGATGATTAAATTAAACGGTTGTTTGATCAAACTTTTGGTTTTACCAATCTTTATATTAACCTTCACTATATTTCCTTTGTGGTATATGTATGCTAGAACAAGATCTTTACAAGTTTAAAATTGTATTAATTGGAAATGGTGGTGTAGGGAAAACATCCTTGATTAAACGTTATACACAAAATTCATTCCAAAAACAATACATAAGAACCATTGGAGCTCAATTTTCTTTTCATGAGAATGAAATTGAAAATGATCACGTAAAATTGATTTTATGGGACATCGCTGGTCAAGACAACTTTATTTTTATGCGATCACTGTTTTTCAAAGATAGTAAGGCAGCTATTATTGTATATAGCCTTGAAATGAACAAATTAGGTAAAAAGAGTTTAGATGATATAAAAATTTGGTACGACGATATAAGAAAACATTGTGGAAGTATACCAGTTGCTGTTTTCGCGAATAAAGTGGACTTAGCATATGAAAATGTTGTCGATATTGAAAAAGTAAAAGATATCATTGGAAAAAATGATTTTCTTGGATATTTCGTTACCTCAGCAAAAACTGGTCAAGGAGTAATAGAAGGCTTTGAATCTATCTACGAGCAAATGTATTATAAGTATCGAACTTAGGTATTATCTAGTTTTGTTAGAAAAATAAGTAGTATGATAATTAATTGCGCTTGAATTCCTTTAATTCTTCAATAAAGGGCTCAACGATCGATAACCATTTTTGTTTAGATTCCTCATTGACTTCACTTTTTTCAACCGCTTCTTTCCCTCTGAGTAAATATTCCATCGCAATCTCTAAATTTCCAATTTGTCTGCGACATATACCTATTTTAATTAAGGTTTGGAACTCATACCAATTATCTTTACCCAAATCAAGAGCTTTTTGAAATGCATTTATTGCTTTCTCATATTCTTCAAAGGCCATTAATATTTCGCCATACGTATCATGATAAGCTGCATTATCTGGTGCTAAATCTATAATTCCCCGAATAGTGGATATAGCTTCACCTTTTCGATCCAAATATTGGAGCCAATAAGCTTTATAACTAATAAGATCGAGATCATCAGGATACTCCGTTATCAAATCCTCAATAATTTCTAGCCCTTCCTCTATATCTCGTTTTTCTTTTAATATATAAGCGATTTTAATCTTAATCTCTTTTCTCTTACCGGGGAATTTATCTATCATTTCATCATATAAACCAAGTAACGCATCATATCTATTAAAATAGACCAATATGTTTTCCTTAGATCGATAATGTTCAAGATTGTAAGGATCTTTCTTGATATTTTTTTCAATTTGCTTTACCTTTTCTTCAACATTTATTCCTTCTTTCACGTCTGGATCTGTTATCGCAATCTTTTTTACTTCTTTCCAGATTAATCCCTTTAACTTGTCATTACTTCCCCTAAAAATCCTTTTACGCTCAAATTTAAATGCTAAATATCTAATATATGATGGCAACAAAATCTTTAACATTTCCCGAAGACCGCCATTAAAGATCTTGCCACAAATATCGTCTAATATTGAATTTATAATAACATCCAAATTTTCTAATAGTTCTTCTCGTAATTCATTTTCATACATTCTATTTAAATACGTAAATTTTGTAATTTGTTCCTCAACACTAGCTTTTAACATTTTTTCGAGCTTGTCGTCTTCCTGTAGAAAAAAACACGATCCATTTGTACTTTCGATCTTGAAAAACTTGATTGAATATAACGACTTTTCAATAATTTGGATGACAAAAAAATCTAATGTTGTGAGTGCGATGTCATATTCTAACGAAAAATCTTCTTTGGTAATATGGTTAGGAAATTGACTTGGATGGTTATATGAAAGGAATAATATGATTTTATAAAAATCGTTTTCAGTCAGGAGATCCTTCACTTTTGCATGTGAAAGCTTTAATAAGTAATTGAGAAACCGAAAACGAAGGTCATTATCCTGAATATTATAATTTTTAAAAAAATCGACTGTTTTTGCCGTTAAATCTTTAATTCTATTACTCTCAAATTCTAAAATAGATTGTCGATCAAGTTCATACTTTTTGAGCATTCTCGAATATTCTGATTTCCCTAGTTGTGTTATGTGATAATTATGTTTCTCATCTTTTCGAATATATTCATTTTCTTCGCTCATTAAATTATTGAGTGCTTTTGAAAGTGAAGATTGGTTAATAGATACGGGTTTTTCAAGAAAATCGCTCCACGTGAGAAAATTATTATTATACGCCATCCATAAAATCCAGTCCTCATAATTCCTTCCCGATTGTAACATCTGCCGAGGTGGATAATTCACTTTTCTCTTCTTACTTTTTGTTTGTGATAATTCATAAAATCGATCTTTACCACTTAAAGAAATGCGATATTCATTATATTCAGTACGTTCTACATGTTTTATTGCTAAAAGTTTCTTTAGATAAAGAGAAAGTGTTGAAGGTTTTATTATCTTCTTAAAATCGCCCCAACTGCAATTTTCATTATTATTGAGCATCCATAAAATTATCAACTCAAAATCAGCCTTGCCAAAAATAGGATTTGCGACTTCTTCAGGCGGATAGTTTATCGGAGTATCCATGAGGGTCATCATGCAATAATAATATTATTATTAATAATAATTCATCATCTTAATTTATGAATAAACTTTTGGACTATTATTAGACTCTTCTTAAAAACAGCAAATAATGGCTAAATATCCACAAACAAGCAATTATCCGCTATTTTTGAAACTTTTTCATTATGGAAATTCTAAAAAAGAAGCTATAAATTTTTATATTAGAATATATCTAATCTTACATTAGAATATTAAAATTTATTCAATTCCACATTAAAGGGATGATTGAATGCCTAATAATCGATTCCAATTTAAAATAGCTGTAGTGGGATATGGTGCGGTCGGAAAGACTTCATTGATTAGCCAGTTTACAAAAACATCATTTAAAGAGGAATATATCAAGACAATTGGGGCTCAATTCTCCGTATATGAAAAATCAATTAACGATGATAAAATTAAACTCTTATTTTGGGACATCGCAGGTCAGGATGATTTCAATTTCTTGCGGCCCTCTTTTTTCAATAATAGCAAAGCCGCTATCATAGTATTTAGCTTAGAAGAAAATGAGCTTGGAAAAGTGAGTTTTGAACACGTTAAAAATTGGCACGAAGATGTTAAAAAGTACTGTGGAGATATACCCATTATCTTATTCGCAAATAAGGTTGACTTAGTTGATGAGACTCAGATTAATAGAGATCAGCTTAACAAACTTGTTAAAAAATTAAAATTCTTAAATTATCGCATTACGTCCGCTAAAACCGGAGAGGGCGTGGTTGAAGCTTTTAATGAAATCATTGAAATATTATATCGTAATGCAATAGTCACAATCCAATAAACTGGTCCTTATTTTCTCGCAAATCTAAAATTAGTCCAATATTTTATTTAGACTTTTATGTAAAAAACTATTAATATAATTTTCCTCCATTTCTATATCAAAAGAAGTATGACGATTCATTGTTTCATCCTAAATTTTCAAAAAAAGGAGAAAAATGATGAAAAGATCTGTAATGACTCGAGAAGAGTTAGACGAGAGAATATTGAACAGAATACCGCATTCAGGATGTCAACAGTATGATGGTGTCTTCTTTTTAACAAGTTTGCTCGTGAATCGAAGAAGAAAAAAGCAAGAGAAATTGGAAAAATTGATGCTTACGCGGGAGCAAAACCAATCAGCGGTAATAGTAGAATCTCCTAAAGAGGTGCAAAGACTTAACCTTATCGAAAGAGTGAATGAGGTGTAATATTAAATGAGTGAAAAAGATTATATAGAAGATAATTATAATAGAACCATTTATTACCGCATTCCCACAATGAGTTGTTGCTCTGAAGGGCTCTGGGTCCTGAGCGCACTTTTTACTAAATGGCGTAAAAACCGTAAGGCTAAAAAACAAGGACAAGTAGAAGCTCCAAAAGAAGCGTTAGAAACTGAACAACCAATAGAATCACCAGAAAGGAAATTAGAAACAATTACAATTTAATTTTTTTTATTTCTTATTTTTGTATTAATTTTTAGAGGATTTATCTGAGATATTAGGTTTTTTTAAGTCAGTGCAATAATAATCCAAAAATGTGTTCATAGTTTCCCTTTCTAAATTATATATGTACAGCTGCGATCTTATTTTTTTAATAAAAAAGTCTTAATGAGTGTGTAAGGAAATGACCCAAATGAATAATATTGGTTTCTTGGCAGGTTATAAAGAAGATATACATGAAATAATAAAAATGCCACGTAGAATAACTGAAGATAATCTAAGATCTAGCCTGTATAAATCTATTGAAAACGCTTATAGAAATTTCCAAGTAGATGTTAAAAAGGTTTTAGTGAACGAAAAGAAAGAGAATTGGAGGGCCGTAACTTTAGATTACTTTAAAGAAGTCGAAGAAATACTGCGAGACCAGGAAATTTGGGCAAGTTTAACATCATGCTAATTAAATTCTATGAGGGAGAATTTATTTAGACTAAAGCGGGCGAAATCCGCTGGGAGGAGGGCTCTTCCTTAAAATAAAGGTTGAAGAAGTCATGAATGCAGTAAATATTGAATTAACAGGACCATCCGAAGAAGAGGAACTTGAAGAAATTGATAAAAAAAAGCTATTCAAGGAATTGCGTAAACCATTATCCTATTATTCCTTAAATCCGGAAGATTTCAAATTCAGATTCTCAGATTTATATTCACTTTATTTTTTTTTAAAATTTAAGTTATATGCACAACCTTTTTTAAGGCTCTGACAGAAAATTAATACAATAATGTAATATTTAAATGAAAATCCAATAGAGATGAATAAAATGGCAAAATTAAAAGAAAAACTTCTCGCTCGATACGGGAAAGAATTAGGAGAAAAATTATTTTCAAGCATTCAAGAAGGGATTAAAAATAAGGAAACTAAAGCACAACTAAAAATGAGAGCAATTACGATTATTGAACCTTCCTTGCCTGAAGATAAAGTAAAAGAAATTGCTGACCTGAAAGTAGGAAGACAGTGGATAACAACAAGGCATAGTTAATTTTCTAATCATTTTTTTTTAATTTATTTGTTATATTTAAGTATAAGAGAATTGGGATTAGTAATGACGATATACACTGATTTTCTTTTTATTTGTTCAGCTGGAGGAGATTTAAATGAATCAGACTTTAAATCTACACTGGGATCTGCCTATATTATAGCTTATCTAAGAGATAATGGATATAAAGCTGAACAATTTGTATCAGACAAATTGTTTAATGTAGAAGAATGTACAAGGGAAATTTTGAAACTTAATCCAAAAATAATTGGTTTTACAGTATATAACACTAATTATATGCAGTCTGTTTTATTATGTCGTGGATTAAAAAGAATTAATCCCAAAATTATCACAATCTTTGGTGGACCCACTCCTACCGTTCAATCTGAAGATATTTTAGATTGCGAATCTTCTGTTGATATATGTGTAAGAGGCGAAGGAGAAGAAATAGCACTAAAATTACTAAATTATTTAAAGGCTAATGACTTTGATCTCGAAAAAACGACTCTTGAGAAAGTTTGGGGTATAACGTTTAAACGCAAAAAGAATATTATTATTAATCCAGATAGTGATATTTTATCTTCAAACAAATCTGTCAAATATTATATTGATAAATACCCTTCTCCATATCTTTCAGGTGTTATTTCTGCATCTCAAGCATTTCCTCTTGGAATAATTACCGCAAGAGGATGTAATCAAAATTGCATTTATTGTAATTGTAGTATAATGAGTAAGAAGAATATTTATTTTCATTCTATAAACCGAGTTATTGGAGAATTAGCATATATAAATGAAAATAGATCCTCTAAATTTCCCATTCCTATTAATGATGATGGTTTTACAATCATCCCCTCAAGAGCGAAGGAGATCTGCGAAAAAATTATTGAATATCCTCTCGATATTCCATTAGCCTGCATTACTCGTGCTGATAAAATTGATGAAGAACTCCTTGATTTAATGAAACAAGCAGGTTTTCAATCAATCGGATTTTCTTTGGAAAGTGCGGTTCCAAGAATACTAAGAACTATAGGAAAAGTTAATCCTCCAAATAAAAAAGATGATGCGAATTATGAGAGAGAAAAATTCTATATTCAAAATTTACAGGATATGACAGCATATGCCAAAAAAATCGGAATGCACCCCATATTTGTCAGCATAATGGTTGGACTACCTGGGGAGACTTATCAAGATGCATTGGAAACGTTAAAATTAGTTGAAAATTTAGATATTGATTATTACGCTCATAACAAGCTCCATATATACAAGGGGACTTCGATCTATCAGAATTATAAAGCTTTTGATTATAGCGTTAAATCATATGGGCGTAAGAATAGAGTTTTCATCTCAAATACACATCCTTATGATGTCAATCAAATTAAATATGGAATTAAAAGTGCTGAGCGCCAGAACAATAAATATGTTGATTATAACACACTTAAAATCTTATCATTCAATCCTGTTAATAATCAAAGAAGATCTTTTTTTAATAATATAATTTTAAAATCTAATTTCATTGAGGAAAGGTTAGTTGAATGGATGCAAAAAAACCTAGCATTAAACGGTGAAGTTATCCAAATTTATTCAAATAAAAGAGAATTTGAAAAACATAATGAAAATAATAAGGGGATAATATATGATTGTTTATCGCCATCCAAACATCACAAATGTTATTATTGGGAAAATATAAATGGAAAAATCTTGCTAAAATCTGAAAGAATGTCACTTTTGGGAGATGATAATGGATTATCTATTGAATTTAAGAATACTACATCATCGCTCTATGAATATGATCAGAAGAATGTCGAAAATGTCATTTCTATTGAATGCAATCCAAATGATGCAAAATCCTTTTTAGAATTCTTACGTAACCTCTCAGAGATGGAAGATCCTTATAATTTTCTGTTAGAAAGTAATACTCTTCCTCAGTTTTTAAACATCTGTAAATGGACGAACAATCTAGCTAACTGCAGAACACTGGAAACAGCGATAATCGAAGATAATCATGTTAAAATATGTTGGTATTCTGATCCAATTGCAGAAGTGGGAAGCTCATTTGCTTATATAAAGCAGATGATAAAACAAACCCTTTCTGATACAGAAAAGATGAGAAAATGCAAATCATGTACAATAAGAAATTTTTGTAACAAGTGTGCGTATCCATTTCCACTTTCCTCTAAAGGTTATTGTCAACTTAGAAAAATGAAAGATTTAACAAAAACTGCTAATTTAGTAAATTCCCTTTCCGTCCTCAAAGATCTAATATTTGAACCAATTACGCTTATAGATTATTAAAAAAATATGAAAATGATCCCGAACTAAAATGTGTGATAAGTCTTTTAAGTATGAATCTCAGGATTTATTAAATGCAGAAAAACTTCTCTACCAATGTAAATTTAGAGAAGTTAAGAACATTCTTGAAAAGTTAGATAAAAGTTATGATGTAAATTCTGCTGAGCATTTATCAGTTCTTCTTTTGAAAGGAAGATTATCCTTCTACAAAGAAAGTTATAGAAAAGCAACAGATATTGCTGAATTAGCTCGTGTATTGAGTCTAAAATTGAATTGTATATACCAATATATTGATGCTTTATTGATTAAAGCCCACGTAGTTTTTTTAGGTAAATTAGAAGAATCCAAACAAATTATAGATGAAGTAGAAAGCTTGTTAAATGAACATAAAGATAACTCTTCTTTAAACTTCAAGAGGCAAATTAATGATTTTTTAATAATGAAAGCAATTGTTTACCATTATACTGATAATCTTGATCAAGCGTACGAAACAATTAATCAATGGATAATTAATAAACAAAATGATGGTGAAAAATTAGATCTTTCTCGAGCTTATATAACTCTAGGCTATATTTATATATATAAAAATGAAACAAATAAAGCTTTAGAGTGCTTCGAAAAAAGTCGTATAATTCAATCTGAACTAGATAATCAAAGAGGTATCGCAACAAGCTTACAATATTTAGCGTTAGGTTGCTATTTAATAGGTAATTTTGACCATTCTCAATCATTATGTAAAAAAAGTCTATCAAGTCCTAAAATAAGTACTTTCACAACATCAACATCTCTTCATCTATTAGGGGATATTTATAAGATGAAGGGAAAATTAGATAAAGCGTTAAGAATTTTCAAGCGAGTGGCTAAAATTAGAGATGTGGAGAAATATTACGAAGAATATTTAACAATTGTTCTAGAAATGGGGATTATTTATAGAATGAAAGGAAACTACAATTTAGCATTAGAGAATTTCCTGAAATGTTATAACGAATGTAAAAAAATCAACTCTCTATATGGAATGTCATCATCTCTTTTCCATCTTATTTTAACGTTTCTTGATAAAAATAACGTTGAACAAGCAAAAACGCATTTATTAGAGTTGGAACATATAAACTCTCTTACGAAAAGCGAAACCTATAATGAAATATTTTTGGTGGCTAAATCTTTAATTCTCCGAAAGTCAAGAAGATTACACGATATGACTCAAGCAGAGTTAATTTTAAAGCAAATAATAGAAAAAGAAACCTTGCCAATACAATATCTCCTTATAACATTAGCAAATTTATGCGATCTTCTTTTATATGAGATGGTTATAATGGATAATCTAGATATATTAAAAGAAATTAATCCGTTAATATCAAAAATGCTTAAATTTTCGGAAAATCAACACTCCTATTTATGGCTTTCTGAGACTAAATTACTACAGGCAAAATTAAGCTTGGTTAATATGGATTTAAAAAGAGCAAAAAAATTGATGTCAGAAGCTCAAATGATTGCTGAAATGCATGATCTAAATTTATTGGCTCAGAGGATATCTCATGATCAGGATTCACTTTTAGATCAATCACCATTATGGGATGAGTTATTAGAACGAAATGCACCAATTTCTGAAAGAATAAAACTTGCTTCTCTTAATGGCGTGCTGGGGCGCATGCAAGGAAAAGCTGCCATTGACCCTCCAAAAATTACAAAGGAAAAGCCCATTTTATTACTTATAATGAGTAAAGATGGTGTACCCCATTTTTCCCATCCCTTTCAAGTCAATTTGGATTTGGATCCGCTTTTCAGTTCTTTCTTATCAGCATTCAACTCTTTCGGTAATGAACTATTTTCATCAGAAAGCTCAATTGAAAGAATTAATATTGGAGAACATAGAATCCTTATTAACCACCTTGAAAACTACATAGTTTGCTATGTTATCAAGGGACAATCATATTTAGCTAAAAGAAAATTAGAAAAGTTTACGACAGAAATTCAGGTCGTTTTAGAAATTTGGGACGCTTTAAAAATATCTACTAAGACAGGAAAAATGCTAGAAATGCACAATCCACATGTTTTAGGAACGCTTGTTAATCGAATTTTTTGTGAAAACTAAAATCATCTAAAAAATAATAAGAGTTACATCCTTTTATTATGATGAAGATTATTTCATCAGAAAGTGGTAAGGTATTTAAAATGGATCTGGAATGGAAAATATGTGAAAACTGCGGTTTCTTGCAACATCCCACTCATGTACGATGTTTGAAATGTAAATCTCAAAAATTTTATTATGAAAAAGCCAAGGGTGATGCCACTCTTCTAGCTTACACGACTTTAACTGCCCCTCCTGCGGAATTCAGAAATAAACCATCATATACTTTGGGTGTCGTGGAATTTGAGAATGGTGTAAAGGCACTGAGTCAGATTGAGTTTGAAGGGAAATTGGATCTTGGCATGAAAATGAAACTGTTCCAATCAAAAATCTGCGATAATCTAGATGGGAAAGAGATTGTTGATTATATATTTAAACCACTTAGATAATTTTAATATTTGATAAGCTTGAAGTGATGTTATGTACTCTAAAGAGGAAATTAATAACATTGAGAAACAAAGGAAAGATTGGGAAGAAACATACCTAAAACCAGCAATGGAAACAGGTGAGAGAAAAAAAAAGTTTGAGTCTCCTTCTGGAATTCCTTTAAAAGTATTATATGGACCAGAAGATAATCAAAAAATGGATTATTTAAATGATTTAGGATTTCCTGGAGCACCTCCTTATACAAGGGGAGTATATCCTAATATGTATCGTGGGAGAGTATGGACTATGAGACAATATGCTGGATTTGCAGATGCTGAAAAAACTAACGAAAGATTCAAGTATTTAATATCTCAAGGACAAAAAGGATTATCTATTGCCTTTGACTTGCCAACACAGATGGGCTATAATTCAGACAATAGTATTTGTTTGGGAGAGGTTGGGAGAGTAGGAGTAACGGTTAATTCATTAAAAGATTTTGAGAAAGTATTTGATGGAATTTCTCTAAACAAGGTATCTACTAGCATGACTATCAATGCGCCTGCTTCTGTACTTCTCGCCATGTATATTGCTGTTGGAGAAAAACAAGGAGTAGAACCTAAACAATTGATAGGAACTGTACAAAATGACATATTGAAAGAATATGTTGCTAGAGGAACATATATCTTTCCACCAAAACCCTCTTTAAAATTAACTGCCGATGTGATAGAGTATTGTTCTAAAGAATTACCTCGATTTAATACAATTTCAATTAGTGGATATCACATGCGTGAAGCAGGATGCAATGCAATTCAAGAGATCGCTTTCACATTAGCAGATGGAATTGCATATGTCGAAGAAGTGATAAAAAGAGGAATTGATATAGACGAATTTGCACCTCGCTTATCGTTCTTTTTCACAACTCACAACAATTTTTTTGAAGAAATCGCAAAATTAAGAGCTGCAAGGAGATTATGGGCTAAAATTATGAAAGAAAGGTTTACTGCCAAAAATCCAGATTCATTACGATTGAGATTTCATACTCAAACAGCGGGAGTGACGCTAACAGCCCAACAACCTAATGTAAATATTATAAGAGTCACTGTACAAGCATTAGCTGCTATATTGGGTGGAACTCAATCTCTTCATACTTGTGGCGCTGATGAGGCATTATCTCTACCCACAGAAGATTCGGTTAGAATTTCACTAAGAACTCAACAAGTATTAGCGGATGAATCTGGAGTGACTGATGTGGTAGATCCGCTTGGTGGATCATACTATATTGAATATCTTACTTCTCAGTTGGAAGAAAAAGCTAAGGAATACATTGACAAAATCGATGAAATGGGTGGTATAACAGTTGCTATAGAAAAAGGATTCATTCAACTAGAAATTCTTAACAATGCATATAACGAACAATTAAAGATTGAAAGTGGTGAGAATAGAGTTGTCGGAGTAAATGTGTTTTTTACGGATGAAAAATCCAAGATTAACACCTTTAAGCAAGATAAGGACGAAGAAGCGAGAATCATATCCAATTTAAATAATCTTAAATTAGAAAGAGACGAGAAATTGGTCAAACAAGCGCTAGAAAAGCTCAAAAAACAAGCGATGACAAATAATAATATTATCCCGGTAATGATTGAAACAGTTAAAACTTATGCGACAATTCAAGAAATTTGTGATGTTTTAAGAGAGTTATACGGAGAATACAAGAATCCTGAAGTTGTTTAACCTCTCTTACGTGCATAACGGGAAATTATTGGTAATAATGGAATTACTTCTAACGGATCTCCAAAAATTGGAACTTTCACTTTAGCTAAAATTTGTGCTATTTCCCTTCTTACATCTGGGGTGTGTGTTCGTTGGAGGATTGGAATTAATGGCTTGCCATATTTTTGCCCCAAGCACAATGTTTCAATCATCATTTTCCTAAAATTCGTATCTGGGCTAAAAAAATATTGTGGGTCAAAGTAATAACTTGGTAAATCCATGAGTAAAAAATCAACTTTTTCATCATTTAATGCAATTTCTATTATCTTTTGAATGCTATCTCCCTGAAATAATTGTGCTGCCACGTCTATTGGATTTTTAGAACTAGTACCTTTAATAAAAAATTGTTTTTCAAGCATTTCTTGAACTTCTGGGGAAAAATCGGGTATATTTATTCCTACTTGCTGTAAAAGATCAACTAAAACCACTCCATAACCTCCGCTAATGCTGAAGACCGCGGCATTTTCCAGTTTTTTTAATCCATAACAATCAATGAGATTAGCTAAGTTTAATAATTGTTCCAAAGAATTTACTTCCATTATATTGGTTTGATTAAAAATAGATTCCCAAATCCTAAGATTTCCAGATATCGATGCCGTGTGAGTTTTCGCAGCTATTGCTCCTTTATTAGATCTTCCTCCTTTTAATATAGCAATCGGTTTAGTTGTATTTGCGAAAACTTTACGAAGCAATTTCCCTCTCCCTTTTTTCACGCCTTCTAAATAACACAAAATTATATTTGTTTCAGGATCTTCTTCTAAAAAGGAGATTAAATCAATCACATCAAGGTCTGCTCCATTTCCAAATGAAAAAACTTTGGAAAAATGAAATCCCATTTCTTTTGCTGTATAAATTGCAATATTACAAATTCCTCCCGATTGTGCTACAAATCCAACATTCCCCGCTTCAGTTGGAAATTTATCTCGCCATTGAATGCCAACTTTAGGGTAAAATAACCCCATCCCATTTGGTCCTAATATTCTTAACTTATTATTAGCTCTTCTAAGTAATTCCCTTTCCAATTCAATTCCTTCTTCTGTACCGGCATCTGAAAATTCAGCTGTGAAAATGCTCACTAATCTTACTCCTTTCTCCACGCAATCATCTATAACATTTAAAACCCTGCTATTTGGTACTGTAATAAAAGCGAAATCAACATCACCGGGAACATCTTTTATGGAAGCATATATATTCTCTTGAGGAAAATTCGGAATTTGTCTAACAGATGGATTTATAGCATATACAGGACCCTTGAACGTTTGATAATGGTTTCTTAAAAAGAAGAAATTTCTTTTTTCAGAAGTACCAATAACAGCCATGGATTTAATCTCGTTAATAAATGATAAATCTTTCATTTTTGGGTTATTAATATCTTGAAGCGACATTCAAATAAGAAAAGCTGGCATAAATTTAATATTTATAGAAATACCAATTTTTTAATATTGAATTCTGAATCCTAATATTGCCTTTAAATCATAAAGAGTAACCTTTTATTTATGAGATTTCTCGATTTCATAAGTACAGATAGAATTTGCTCCTAATGTCAAGTATCGAAAAAAAAAGAGAAAAACGTTCACAAAGAATACTCACGTTATTTAACGCATTTATAGGACAAGAATTAAAAAATCTTCCCGTTCCACCATTTACTAAATGGATTAACGGAAAAATTGTTAATGCTAAATATGGTCAGGTTGAAGTGGAGGTTGAAGTTCGCCCTGAAATGGCTAATCCTACTGGTCTATTACATGGTGGAATGCAAAGTGCCTTTATGGATGATGTGTTAGGAATAACATCGGCGACGCTTGGTTATGAAGGTTTTCCGATCAGTATTGACTTCCATATTGACTTTTTGGGAAAAGTTAAAGTTGGAGAATCAGTGCGTGTTATTGCCAAGGTTGTGCGTGAGGGAAAGAATATCATTCACATGAATATTAAGATATTAGATATGAACGGAAAGCTCATTTCTACTGGTAATTCTAATCTATTAAAAACGTCTTTCATTCCCGATTATGTAAAAATCACAGATGATATTGAAAATGAATAATTTAAAAATTTAAATCCATTTAGTCCAATTTTTCTGCCATGTATGGTTTTAATAACTTGATTGAGATGATATAAAAGGGAATGACTGATAATTCAACAAATATGGATATAATGAAGGGAGCGGAAAAGCCAATTTGAGAAAATGCAAATCCACCAATAACCGGTCCAACTATTGCTCCAAAAAAACTCATCCATCGCGATATACCAAATATTTTCCCTCGATGACCTTTAGAAATACGGCTTAATACATTTTGAAGAATTAAATTTCCAGCCCACGCAAGTGTGGAATCTAACAATAAGATGGTTGAAACCATGATTTCATTAGTACTATTGATAAAAAACCACGTGACTAAAGAGCCTAAACTACTAAAAATAGCTATTCCAATCATCGGATTAATGCGATCTGCGAACTTTCCTAATTTAGGTGCTAATAGCAATGAAACTATTTGACTAGGAAAATATATTAACATTACAATTATATCGTTTGAATTAATGTATGTTCTAATATAAAGTTGGGAGAAGGGTGGAGCAATGGTCTGGTTGATATTGCTCGTCATGACAGCTAATGTTAAAAGTATGAACCCGAGTATGAAAAACAGTGACAATTTTGATGGGGATGGTTCTTCTTTTGACTGTAATTGAATTTGATTCTCGTTGTATTCATCCATGTTTCCATTAATTTTAGCAACATGATCTTCATACGTAAGGCTTTCATCAACTTTTATATTGAAAATGATTCCTGCATATACATTTGAAACAAAAAATAAGAGAAGAGGGCTATAAATTAGGAATGGATTGTTAGGAGTGAATGTAAGTGCTAATCCAAATATTAAAAAAGCCAACATAGAACCCACTAAATTCCCTCTTCCTAACATTCCCGCTTGTTTTCCAAAAGCAGAAGATCGAAATGCTTTGTGAGATTTCTGAGATGTTAATGCATCTAATGGGCTCCAGAAAAAGCCTACAAAAAACCCGAGTGTAAACAAGCCCACAAGAAAAAAACTTAAAGATGTGATGACGATACCAATATACATTATAAAATATGCGGCTCCTCTCCCAAAGCTACCAATGAGTACTAATAATTTTTTTGATACTTTATCAGTTAAATATCCTACGATTGGAGCGCTAATGAGTCCACCAAACGTTTGTCCAGCAAATGCAAATCCTAATTCTAT
>Ga0307445_10000377_pt1 | contig 23555 bp, 28 predicted proteins | sample SalMarSW160330MG_FD_202147 | JGI IMG/M metagenome (GOLD analysis project Ga0307445, IMG submission 202147) | Salt marsh sediment microbial communities from the Plum Island Ecosystem LTER, Massachusetts, United States - SW1603-30 | ecosystem: Environmental > Aquatic > Marine > Intertidal zone >... | reverse complement strand
GCAATTATAGGAAATCTAATTCTTTCTTCTTTAATCCAACAAGATACTGCCTTTTTACCATTTGCGATATTTCTTGTGTTATTTATATGGTTATTTGGATCATTATTTTGGATAATTCCATTAAAAAATTATTCAAGAGAAGTAAAAGAATGTAGTGAGCTGAAACTACTCCGCAGATCTGAAATAGAAGAAAATTTATAACCTAAATATTAATAAATTTGAAATTATAGATTTCATTTTCAAAAATACGAAGATGACTATTGAAATTGATGATAGTGGAACTGGAGATTTAGTTGGTGACGCTTTTATAGGATTCCTTAGACAAGAGACAGGAGAAATTCTATTCAAAACGCTTTCCGTGGAACTATTTAAAGGGGATAACTGGAAAGATAAAGAACCATATAAAATGACTGTGGATTTAGTCAAGGAAGGATTAAAGGAACTAAATTTTGATAAGAAGAATGAAAAAGTGTTATTATGTCGTGGTAACATCTTTGATCAAGTAAGACAATATTTCGATGATGTTGGTATCGTTTATGAACCCGCGATTATCGAGGGTAAGTTACAAGATGCTGTCGAGGGAAGATTAATTAAACATTTAAAAAATGATCTAGGAATTCATTCAAAAAAATTAACGATAGAAAGTGGAGCAAAAAGATATTTTGTTCTGTTTAATTGGGTTTGTCGTAATTTTTATAAAAGAGAAAAATATGTAAAATCAGGGTTTAAAAAATGGAATACTTATTGGCGAGACATTGCAATAGAAAAATATGAGAATTATATAGAATCAAGCAATAATAAATAATTATCTTAACCTTCTCTTTATGATCCTTCTTCTCATAAGCCCAACCCCAGCTAAACCTATCAATGAGCCTCCTGATATTACCATGCTCGTTTGAATAGTGTTCCCAAGTGTTGTTGAGTCTAATGATAAACCCATTTCCTCTTGAGCTAAAAATGGCATGACATTATTTTTAAATCGAGGTAACCAAGATAAAACCATTAGCAATTGTTCATCCTCCAAGCCATTTGCTATTTTTAATCCATAAGCAGTTGCCGAATTGGGATCATCAACAGCTTTAAACCATTCTTTTACACCATTTTTTGTGATAAGTGAAAATGGACTTGAGGTGTTCCATAAAGATCTTGCTGAAGAAAGTGAGATATTTGTTGAAATTACTGGTTTTGTTTGACTCTGATATCCGATTTCAAACCCATAAGCTGTTGTTGCTTGCATTTCAAGAGGAAATCCGTAAGGAAATAACTTTCTACCATCTGCAGTACCATTTGTCCATACTTCTAAAAAAATAACTAATGCAAAATCTTCAAGCTTCATTCCCTCTCCTAAAGGAGGTGGAAGTGTGATGAGGATAGGCATGATATCCCATTTAAATGATGCATTCCATAACCATTGATCGATCATTTTAACTTGATAATATTCCAGAAAGAATTCTGTTCTTAATTCTTCTAATTTAGTCTTATTATCTCTTGCTTTTATCCATTCATTAATTCCTGTATCATTTGTAAGTGAATAAGGATGATTATCCTCCCATAATAATTCACATGATAATTTGGTAATATTTGAAGGAATGGATCTATCGAGTTCGAATCCATAAACTGGCTCATTCAGATCATCTACCATATCACCTAAATTAATTCCATCTTCAAACATCGAACAATTTGCCCATTGAGCAAAGTAATACATTTCAGCTATAGATTTTGTGTCCATTCCAGAATATTCTGGCATTAAAATATCTAATTGTGCTACAATCATTGGAATTGCTATTGGTACAAAATAGTTCCGATAATATTCAGTCAATTTTGTCAATTTATTCCAAGTAGTATTGTATCCAATTGATAATGCTTGTTCAAGGGTTATATTACCAATAGCACGATCATATAAATTAAGGAAATTTAATACACCTGTTCCTAAAGTAGTATTTCCTATCAGTCCAGGAAGAGTATTTGTTCCCTCCATCAAAATATATTTCGCATTTCCATACCATAAATCTTGTTGGAAATATTCTGAAATCCCTTTTATAGGAGGATATCCCATATTTTGCATCGCTGAACTGAAAGTCACTGGTATGATTAGGATCCACTGAATCCAGCGATCAAAAAATAAATTAATAGGGACTACTCCAAGAACAGCAGGTTCATTTAGTGTCATGTTTAAAACAAACATGAAAAAGGTAGCATTTACAATAGCTTCAGTTTCGCTCAATCCTATCATTTTAATATCTCTTAGTGCTCTGGGTATTCCCGATTCCGCGATCATTGATTCAATCATTGGGAGAGCTTCTTCTTGAATTCCTAAAAGACCTTCATCAATCGAATTTGCAACTTCATTTAAAATAGTATTGTTGATAAGCAATCCAGCTGGTATTACTCCTGATCCAATTGCTAAAAGACAAACCAGAGTGATTGTACCCCTTCTCGACATTTTTTTTCACTTTTTTAGATTTGAGCAGTATTGATTACATCTAATGATCAATTTTGATGATTTCGTATATAAATCTTTTCTTATCATTCCTAATCCTCATATAAAAGAATTGAGATTTTTAAGAAAAAAGTTAAAAATTATTTATTTTTTGTTTCCTAATAGTTTTTTTAAATAAAAATACTATCAATTACTAATGATCAGTCGTGATGATCATAGGTAAAATTTAAATGTAAAAAGGTGGAAACACAATTTCAATTAAAGATCAAAAGATTAATTATGAAAAGGAAGTCTTAGAATGCATTAGAAACCATCCTGGAGGAATAACGGTGTCAGATATAGCTAAATTCACTGGTTTTTCAAGAAATACTATATCAAAGTATGTTTCCATTATGGAAGTCAAGAAAGAAATATTTCAAAAAAAAATTGGAGTGTATAATCTTTACTTTACAACAAAAAATAGCTATATTCCACTAGACTTCGCAGTTTCATATTATAAGGCATTAATTAAAAGATTTAAACAATACTTGCCTGGAACTGAAGAATTAGCTAAAAAAGTAGGTCGCGAAGCAGTAAAGGAAATTAAATTTACATTTGGCCCTAATGTTTACAAACAACTTAAAAGTCTAAAGGATGTTCCCATTTCACGAATTCATTTGGAGAGTTTCAAAAATTTTTATCCCGTCTATGATATTTTTCAACCAAATATTGAAATCTCGATAATTGATAGTGACTTGAAAGGTAAGAGAGCGACGTTTAGATTTAATAATTCTTCATTTTTAGAAGATTCAGAGGATTATACTTATCACATTTATATTATATGTGGCATAACTGAAGGAATTTTATCTAGAGCGTTAAAATCTGAAGTATCTTGTAATATCAAGGAAATTTATGTCGCGGAAGATAAAAAGGATTCTTATTTCGATATAAACATCAAATTTTTATAATTAAAAATATGATAAAATAAATCCCAAGGAGATATTTAGCTGATTATGAAAATTATCATTTTTGCTCCACATCCAGATGATGAAATTTATGGATGTGGGGGAAGTATTTTAAAATGGATGGATGAAGGTCATGAGGTCCATATAATATATGTTACTGATAATCGCGTGTTGATTTCTTGGGGCCGAGCTCATGATCAATTGATCGAGGAGATGGCAAAACCATATTCTAATTTAAATGAAGATGAAATTGCTGAAATAGGTCTTAAAGAAGCCGAGGAAGTTGCGAAATCATTTGGATTCAAAAAAGAAAATACTCATCTGTTTAAATTTTATGATCAAGGAGCTTCAAACCGAATTGACGATGGTGTTAAATTGGCAGTTAATATTATTAAGGATGCTAATCGGATTGTTTTACCAAGTAATAATAACAACCATGTCGATCATCAAGCAACTCATATTATAGCAAAAAATGCTGCTATTCTTTTAGGATTAGAACAAGTTGAGTTCTATGTTTATGCTATTTATAATGTCCTAAAAGTCTCAATGGATAAACAAATAAAAATAGAAATGGCAAGATATCGTGATAGATTATATGACATAATGGGGTTATATAAAACGCAATTATGCCTGAAAGATTCAAGTATGGGGCGTGAAACACTAAAGAGAAGGAGGAAAGAACGGTTTGGAGTTTTTTACCTTGAAGACGCAAATAAATTCTATAATTTTTAAATAATCTGATTCATTCACTTAAGTTTGGTTCCACAGGATGGACAAGTTTTTTGTTTTGGTGATATTTCTGCACCACAAGCAAAACAAAATTCTGATTTACCATCTTTAGATGGTTCAAATGGGGTTCGAGAATTTTGCATAACATTTTTTTGGTCATCATGTTCTGAACCATTCATATCAACATCCACTTTTAGGATATTTTTAATAAAATCCTCATCGTGAGGTGTAATGATTTTAAAATCTTTTGGGGCTTCAATCTCCTTAAAACCTTTAGGAATGTTTTTAAATTCACTGTCATCAATGACCTTAGGTTTTTCAGTCTTAGACTTTTTTATAGAGAGGCTTGGTTCCAATAGATATTTCTCTTTATCTTCTCGTGTTAAAGTTATCAAGTCTTCGGATGGAACTTCTTCTTCAAGGTTAATCGGTTCAGTTTTAGGAACGTATATTTGAGCTTTTAGCATCTTCACATGTTCCATTATCTGTGTCATTTTCTCAATTAGCATCGATTTGTATGAAAAATTCAGATTAGGGGTTTTTGTGACTTTTAACACTAAATCTGAAATGCCTAACCACTCCTTAATAGCCTCTTTTATCCTATTATTTTTTTCTAATCCTTGAGCTTTCGCAACCCGATAGCCTAATTCTTTATTAAATTTAGAAATGTCCATATTTGAAATAAATCCGATTTTAATTGTTTATATCTTCTACAAGTAAAACCAATTATTTAAAATTGATATGGTTTTGTTAAAAGTTAATAATGTGGACTATTATTAGATTTTTAACATATATTATACTTTTTCATCAGTTAATTCATGTCACTAAGACCTTTTTCTGAAAATGAAATAGAAAATCTACAAACGGTTATTGAAAAGAATGGATGGCAAAGAAATGCGTCATTAGAGAACAATTTCAGGTATAGTCTAAATAAGAATAAAGTTATCATATTCAATATAAAATTTCCAGTTGCCTTTCCTTTAAGGATTAATGTTCCATTAGAAATTGTTAATTTTAGATTATCTTTGGTCTTTAAAATCTGGGATTTAAATCAAACGACAAACAAATTAATACTTTATCTTTTAAAGATGTTGAGAGATTTAGCCATCCAAATCTCCATTGAACATTCGTTTCCTGTAGAGGGAAGAGAAATTGAGATAGTAAATCTACTTAATATGATAATCCCAGAATATATCAAAGGCGAAAATGAAAATTCGTGGAAAAATAAAATTAGGATCTCTCTCATGTCCAAACGGGATGAGTTCCAAAAAGAAGAACAATCTATTGTTAATCAATTATTGCCTGCTGTAAATAAATCCGGGTTATTTCCAACATTTAAGTTACCCTGGGAATTAAAAAGTGGAGTGCCAAAAATTAGAGCATCAGAAACATTATTTTTCTCGAATGATGAACCAATTGATGAATTTTTTATTATTGAGAAGGGGTTTTTCACGTATTTTAAAGATTTAGATTACAAAAAATTTTATATTCGTTCTGGATTTGATACTTACACCCCTTATGTTATTTATCGGTTGTTAAACTCTACGAGCGTTAATTTGGAGCTTCTAGTTGATAATTGGATTAAATTTGCTAGAATGATGTTGAATTCAATGATAGAAATTATTGATTTAGCAGAAATTAATCAACACGATCTCATACAATTTAATGTAGAAAGGGAATTACAGAATAATGAATTTGAGGGAAATGTCAATAATTTTGCGTTTTCAGCACTTCATTATGAGAGTCTAATAAAGAAAGGAGAACTTTTTCAAATTCATAATGATCTATTCAATTCACCTCCAATGAACTTCGAAGTTCTGGAAACAATAAATTTATATACTGAAGCTGAGGAATTTATTAAAAATTATCGTTTCGATGACGCTACCGAACTCTTAAATCAATCCCTGAAAGTATTTAACAAAAATCGTCAGAAGAAAATCGTAGTATCGATTCTTTTAAAGCTATATCACATTGCCTCTCTTTTAAATCAGGATGAAATTGCACTTAATTACTTACAAACTGCTCTTGGTATTGCAAAATCAGGAGAAGTTCCAGTTGATTATATATTAAAAATACAATATAAATTAGGAAAATATTTTTTTAAAAGAAAAAATATGCCTCAAGCTCTCAACCATTTCAATGTAATCGTAAATTTCCTTGAAAAAGAGGAACATTCAATTGATAAAGAAGAATACATAGGATTGGCAACTTTATATATGGGATTAATTCATGATGAGCAGAGTCAACTGGCACTTGCTAAAAGTGAATATAAGAAAGCTTTTCAGCTAGCGAATTCATCGATAAAAGTTAAATTAACTTATTTTCTTTTACGAGCGAAGCAGTTTAAAGATAAAGGTAATCTTTCCCATTCTCAAAAACTCCTTAAAGCTGGAATTGATGCAGTAGGAATAGATTTTGATGATCAGAAAAATCAATTAATCTTTTTTGATTTAGTATTAGAATTAGCAGAATTTTATATCCATCAAAGAATCGACTCAAGGAAAGCATTATTCTTATTAAAAAGCCTTGAAAATCGTATCCCTCTAAATATGAAAGAAATTTCAGGAATTAAAAGAGCAATTCGATGGAATCTTTTAATGAGTGATTTTTTCGATATTCTTGTTAAAGACAGCAAAAATGCTGGTTATTACTACAAACAAGGACAAATTTTAATTAACCAATTCAAGAAGATTGGAGCAATGAATTAAAACGCTAGCATTAAATACAAGAAAGGTAAAGTTTAATTAAGAAAAATTTAAACTGCAATTTTAAAAAAATATCAAAAAAAAATTCAAATTGGTCAAAATGTCAGATATATATATTACAAGTAACGATTTGGATATTTTTAAAAAGTTTATTCCTTCTGATGAGGATGTAGTTTATGCTACTTATGGTCTAATCGCACATATGGTTGGAAAAATTGTTTATAGATGGAAGACCCCATTTATTTTCACTAATAAGCACGTTGTTTTCTTTCAAATACATCATCAAAATAAAATGGAGGGATTTTTTAAAATACCCCTCTATAAAACTCATGTTTTTAATAACTATAAGCACGTCTATATCTCGTATTTGGATTTTCGACCTCAATATAATGATAAATCCGGTGAGAGCAAGAGTGAGTTTAAGGAGCGTTGGTTGGAATTCCAGAAGAAAATACTTCCATACATTATTGAGAGTCAGAAGGAACATCTGAGATATATAGAAGCTCACAAAGAAGACTTAGACTTCTACAATAAAAAGGACCTAGAAAATATGCCTTGGTTTGGGAAAGAAGAAAAAGTGGAAAAAAATATCCGTAAGATGCTCCCGAAGTTTGAATCAAAACTAAGCCAAATTAAATCAGTAAATAAAATAAGTTAATTTTTTTACATGAAAGAAGAAAAACCATTTGTACAATGAATTAAAAAAAGAATGATTTGAGTATCAACGAGAGAACGAGGCTCTCTTGGCTCCAATACTATCAGTTTGACCAGAGTATTTCCCTTTTCCCACTCGCTTTTCATAGAGTTTTCTATAGCGCATTCTTGGAGGTTTTTTCTTAACAGAATTTACTCCAGATCTATCTATTCTGGGAGTTTGTTGCCTTACTTTTCCAGCTTTAGTTAAGCTACCATGACTTCCTGGCATTTTTATTCACAATTATTGATAACTCTTATATATTTCAGTTGATTATATAGTAAAAATCATTCTAATAACTTAAATTTTACTTATTTTAAATCAAAAATCGGTCTCCGTTTCTTTTAAAGTCATAATCCTATTTTACCTAGATAAGTAATATGATAAAATATAATGAGTTGGAATCATGTCAGAAAATGAGAATGCTGATGAGAAACCAGAAGTTGTAAAAAACGGAAAAATACATTTTGGTAATGATAAAGTAGTTTGTTTTGCGTGCGGCGAAAAAATTGATCCCGGTACCTTAATCTGTCCCTATTGTCATGTAGAAATAGATTAATCTCTATAATTTTAAAAGATAATTATAAGGATATGAAGCAATAAAAATAACCAAACACTATCATTATAATAATGAGTATTAGAAACCATCGCAACCGAACTGGAATAATAATCATATTTGCGAGTGCAATCTTCGTAATATTTATTCTCGTGTTGCTATTCTTGCTGGATTATGTTAGTTCCGATTTGATGTTTAACATCTTGATTGGTATCTTCATATTTCTAATAATTTTACCCTTACTTTGGCTAATTATAAACCGAATTTCAGGACCTTCACAGAAAAGATGTCAGCGTTGTAATTACCCCGTTAGTGATTATGCTGAATATTGTAAGAATTGTGGTTTGGATCTATTAATTCGGTGTCCAAACTGTGATAAACTACAACGAACTGAAAACTTTGCTTGCAAGAATTGTAGAACTCCTCTTACTGCACCACCAAGAGAAAAGGATACACAAGATTACATTGTTATTCAAGAGGGAGCACCCCTTCCTGGAAAAGCCAATTTCTGTCCTACATGCGGTTCAAATCTAAAAAATACAGAAAATTTGCGATTTTGTGAATTTTGTGGTTCAAAACTTACTTGAAATTCCATCCGTTTCTTTTCTCTTTCTATGTATGATTATAATATAACACCATATTCCAAAATTAGCAATTGAAGTAACCACAAATCTGAGAAAGTAATCAGTAAATGGAGTATTAAAATAAGCTAATCTTAAGAAATATACAGAAAATAACCAGAAAGTTATAAGTATAAAATTTGGTATTGCTTGTATGGGAATTAGAGTGTACTTTTTCTTTATGATAATATATATTGCTGTTACCAAAGTTAGTAGGTGAATGTAATCGTAATACAATCCATAAATGAAGAATTCTATGAAAACTATAGAAGTTAATCCCGGAATTGAATATATTAAAAAATTATTTATGTATTTATTATCACGCTTAAGATGCCAAGATACGGAAAAAGAGAAATACCATTGACTTACAGTAAAAATTATGATATTTGTTCCCTCATCACCATGATGGATCAACTTTCCCGCTTCAAATGCATCAAGTGGCTGCCAAGCAAGGGGAATGATGAATTGGAATATTAACGAAATTATCACTGCAACAATGATCTGAATCAATGTTATTGACTTTAAATTTAGTTGCCCCAGTTTTTTCATTGTAATTACTAATCTTTCAAATCATATTTATTTTACTTTAGAATTGGTCGATTAATGAAGGGAAACTACTTTAATCTTAAAATATAAATTTCATGAAATATTTTATTAACTTATTCCCACATGGGGACCTAGCGTAGCCCGGTATATAGAGTGAACGTTAAACCTAATAGCCGAACGCAACAGGCTCCAGATCCTATAAGCAACTTATTGCGCGCGGATACCTGTAGGTCGGGGGTTCAAAACGGCGTTTGAATGCCAAACGCCGAGGAAATTCCCTCGGTTCCCACTTTTCATATATTTATGTTTATTTCTTGAAATAAGTAAATGAAAAATTAAGATTTTAGTGTCATTTGAGACTTTTAAAAAAATTCGGGATGGTTTTCCTCAATATTGTTTAAAGTGGACACTACCTTAAAAAGAAATACTTCATCTCGATATTCATTAATCATTTCAGAAAGTTGATCTAAAATTTCGTTAACTAATTTAATTTTTCCTGTGGAAAAGCAATGAGTTTTTGAACCAAATAACTGGTCAAATTCATCTTCATACCATTTTAATTTTTTTATGAAATCATACCAAATGAAATCGAAATCATCAATATCTAGTATCAAACCTAATTTTAAGACAGAACCATCTTTCTCTAACTTGATAACAAGTCCTTTTTTATCCATGTTTCTATACACTTCTTGGATATTAAATCTTCTTATATGGTTTTCTTAGCTCCTTATTACTTGAAAATCGATAAATCCATAAATAGTTTTGATTGATAAAGAGGTTATGGAGAGTTAAACTCTTTTTAGACTAACATTTTAGGTCTTGGAAAATTTCAGTATTTGCTGATCACAAATATTTAAATATGAAAATATCCATTCATATATTGGACGTCCATTTTTATCACTAACGTCCACAAAATATGAAGAGGTATTAAAAAATGTTAGAAAAAAATTTGCTCACAGATGTACAATGTGATAAGCTTTTAAAATTTCTAAAACAAATTAAATACTCTAAAGTTAATTTAGTGGATGATTTGCTAGAATCTACATTAGATGTCTTTCCTGAGAAAGAACAATATCAAAAATCCCTATTATCATTGGAAGAAATTGTTTTTCAAATCAGTCAACAGTATGATATCAATTGGATCATCTCATATCTTTCTTCTCACATTTTCCAGCAATTTGAAAAAACGATAAGTCAAGGGCAAGTTCAAGCAATTATAAAACGCGAATTAGGCATTACACTGACGAGCACAGAACGTAGTCAATTGCATGAATTGCGTAAGAAAGTGCAAAGATATGAACGGTTTCTAGATAGTTTTGGAAAATGGGGAAAGGATTACGATCAACGATTTAAAATCATCTTGCTAGGACTAGACGAAGAATATTCTGACAAAATGCTCTCTTTATTAACTAAAACAAGTGAATCTTCCATTGAGATCATTGGCGTTGATTTTTATACGCATGTACTTGAAATATTTGATAAATCTTCTGTATTACTCCAAATTTGGAGAGTATCCGATAATAAAAGATTTGAATCTATTAGAAATCAATATTTTCTAGGATCTGCTGGAATAATCTTAGTTTTAAATAAAGAAAATCGGAATTCTTTTGAAAAAATTAAAACTTATATCACGGAGATAAGAGAAAAAACAAATTTGGTATTCAATACAAGAAAACGTGAAAACAAGTTTATTAAATTGCCTGTAGCTCTTATGGTGATTGGAGATTCAGAAGTTATTCCAAATGAAGATATAAGTTCCATTGTTGAAGAAATGGGAGCGAAGCGATTTGACATCTCTAAAAATAACGATTGTACTATTCCAGAAATATTATTGTATCTCTCACAAGAAATATATGCCAGATCTAAAAAATAACATGTTTTTTTCTTTTTTTTAAAATTTCTAGAAATGTAAAAAAAAATTAAAAATATTTTAAGAGAATTAGTCTTTTTTACGTATATCGAGTTTGTCTAGTTTTGAATTCAATTTTTTAAGTTCTGATACAATTTCTTTAACACTTTGGACTAATTCTCTAAAATCTATTGCACTAAAAGGGTTTTTTTCCATGTAATAGTCATGTCTCTTTTCTTATTTAAAAATTAGTAAGAAATATTACACTAAAGTAAATTTTACACGTCTGTTAAAATTAATCTGCCAAATTTTCTAATGAAATAAAAATACTCCCTATTTGAATACGAACTAATTGTTGGATTGGAAAAAGTCTAATATTATTCTTTGTGAAAAAGAATTAAATTTTTTAATAATTTACTAATTTAATGGTATTAATTCTTATATAAAGCTCTTTAATGGATGACAGATATGAATTATAGAAAACTAGGAAGAACAGATTTCAAAGTGAGTGAAATAGGATTAGGGACAGAATTTTTATTCAGACAACCTAAAGATGTTGTAGATTCCGTTATTACAGAGGCTATTGAAAAAAAAATTAATTATTTTGATGTGTTATTTTCAGTCGAACATTATTTAAAAAAACTAGCCTCACCTCTCAAAGCATATAGAGATCACTTATTAATTACTGGACATCTGGGGACCTCTGAACTTGAAGAAAGACCAAAAAGAATGAGGTCAATCAAAGGAGCAGAAGAAGGATTTTTAAAATTATTGAAAAATCTCCAAACAGATCATGTAGACATTATTAATATTCAATTTGTAAAAGCAAATGAATATGAAAATATTTTCAAACCCAAAGGGCTATTAGACTTAGCGATATCATTCCAAAATGACGGTAAAGCTCGTTTCATTGGTCTAAGTACTCATGATATTTCAGTGGCAATGAAAGCAATTAATACGGGTAAAATTGATGTGATCATGTTCCCGCTTAATTTAGCAAATCATTCACTTCCTGGGAGAGATGAATTTCTAAACTTATGCAAAAGCAAAAACATTGGCTTAGTTGCAATTAAGCCATTCGCAGCTGGAAATCTCTTAATGAATAATCGGACGGTGAGTATGGCCAAATATCAAACAGGAGGATTACGCGTAAAAGCGAAAAATCGATCAGATATTAATTCATCAATATGTCTTAATTATGTTACATCACTTTCAGGTGTTTCTATTGTTTTAATGGGTGTCAAAAATATCGATGAATTGAATGAAAACTTAAGATATTCATCTTTAGATGCAAATGAACTAGATTTTTCTCCTTTCATTAACTCATATCAAACATAAAATTTCGTGAAAGAGTTGTTTCACGAAAAAAACATTAACAATATTCAAATAATATTTTTTTCTCATTATCAAAATATAAATATCAATGAGACATAACAATATTCAAATTTAATTAAATTATTTAGTGATATGAATGGAAGGAAAGAGCAGGTTTAATTCTATTAATAGTATTATAGGAATTGTAATCATTTCTCTTTCTATAATAGTATTAGTCTTCTCAAATGTTGTTGTTTTGTCGCTCATAATCCTTTTATCGATTGCTGTTATATTTTCAGGAATCGGAAGGATATACAATGCTTTTTACAACACACTATTGAATAAATTTGGAAAAATATTAAAATTAGTTACAGGCGTTATTGCAGTTTTAATAGGCTTTATAGTTTTAATCCTTACCTTGACAGTTCCTGGTGTTTCAATAATTCTTTTAATATCGCTTATTGGTTATACATTTATCATAATTGGGATTGCAAGAATCTTTATGGGAATTTTGATGGAAAGTTATAAAAAGGAATATCGCATCTTTCTTGTCATGATTGGTTTGATTACTATGGTTTTTGCCTTTATGATAATACTTTTCCCTGCGTTAGGCTATTTCGTCTTAATAACTTATCTCTCTCTGACGTTGATGATAAATGGATTAACAAGAATAATTTTCTCTTTGTTTGGAAAAAAGGAAGATCACTAAATTTTTTTTTCCAATTATGTTTTTATTTTAGAATCATAGCAAATAATAATTAGGAGCATAATAACCCACATATTAATAAAATAAAGCAGAGAGTTGTTTCACGAATAAAATATAATGGTTATAATAAAAGAAAAAAAAGAATATAGGAATAAGGATTAATAGTTTAGGTTTATTTATTCGAAAAGCCTAATTTTTAAATAAATTCCTCCTTTTCTATACTTTGATTTAGGATTTCAACCCTCACTTATACTCTCCCTTGAATTTAATGCTAATAAATATTAATCGTTTCGTGTGGCCAAACTTCTTGACCTTCAGAGTAAGGATTGTTATAATTTTTTTTTCAGAAGCATAATTATATGAAGGGAATTAGCGGTAACTAATTTATTTGAATATTAAATTCATATTAATGAGTTTTTGAATTTAATTCATTCTTCTTGAATATAAAAATAAACTTATTGCTTATTATAAATTTTAGTGGACTTAACAACGGCTCTTACATTTTCAATTGGAGTATCTGCTGTAATCTCACAACCTGGGGCAACCATATAGTGAGGATCATTATGACTCTCTCTTATAGCATAATGAACGGCATCTTCAATCTCTTTTGGAGTACCACGTGGGAGTAATTTAACGTGATCAATGTTTCCTGCCACTCCAATTTTATGGTCGAGTAAATCCTGAGTTTTGGAAATATCAACATTTGGCCCAATATTCAGTGTATTTAATTTATTAATACCTTTAAGATCTTCAGCTAAAAAATTCAGGTGTGGGGTCACTTTTCCGCACATGTGAAGGATATTATAATCAAAAATCTTAAAAATATCTTGTAGATATTTCAGACTAAATTCCTTAACCAGTTGTGGCTTTAGCATCTGAATATCATGTTCACATAACACCAATATTGTTGCACCAACATCTTTTAGTGTTTTGATATACTCCTTGATAATTAAAACAGATTTTTGAATTAATTTATGAGTGAATTCAGGATTTTTTATCATATTTTTTATTAAAATTGTATATGGCATTAATTGCAAACTAAATGTTATTGGTCCGGTCATGTAAGCTGCAACCGGAACCCTAGTTTCATTAGCAAGAATACTTGTGCCTTCTATCATGACTTTTGAACTCTCTGTTGCCATAAAATCTGGTACATCCAAATTTTTTAAATCGTTTTCTGAATATATTAGGTGCTTAGTAATCCACGGATTCTTATCAGGTGGATATTTAACCTCTGCTCCACAAGCTTCAGCAACTGGCCAGCTTGGTTCTACTTGTATTGTTATTATATCGTATCCATATAAATCTAATGCTTTAAGATGAGCATCTGCTGCTTTTTTTGCATCTTGGTACATTACATTATAAGACAATTTATTTATAATGCCCGCATGATCCCCGATTTGAGGAAGGACTGGGGGTCTATCTACTGATCGCCCCCTCAATGCAGCATGAACACGATCAAATGAATCCATTAGATGTTTTGATTAAAGTTATTCTATATAATAATAATAATAAAGCCAATCTAATATTTCTGAACAATTAAATTTAAAATTCCTTCAAACTTTTTCGATCTGAAGATGCCATTTGCTCAAATTCAATATGAAGACATTCATTTTGATCCCAAAGTTCAAGAGATGTGTATCTCACCTAGTTTTAAGTGCCCTTTCTATGGACATTCATGGAGTTGCCCTCCTAATTCGCCTTATCTTGAAAAAGCCTTATCAACATATATAGAATTCTACTTAATTTACTCCATGTTTGATCTAGAAAGTTATATTAAAAAAGAGAAGGAAAGAACAAACAGATCTGAATTTTTCATCAAAAATACCTTTTTATTAACTAAAAGTTTCGAATCCAATGATTTGGAAAATGAATTTGAAAAATTTTTAGCACAATATGATAAGAAATATAAAAAAAGACTTCTGTTGTATGACGGAACATGCAAGTACTGTAAAATCCAGGATGCAGGAGCTTGTACCTTTGATTCTGGAGAACAATGTCGTTTTCCTCAAGAGAAAAGATTCTCTATGGAAGCTGCAGGAATTGAAGTAATAAGCACAGTACGAGATCTAAGAGATAGATTCAATATTGAATATCCCTCTAATAAGTATTCTTATAGATTTGGTTTAGCCTGTTTTAAATAAAAAAAAAAAAGAATAAAGTTCCTTTTTTGGTTTAATACTTTCCATAATCCATTACAGTTTCTGTTAAAGCTCTTACATTTTCAATCTTTGCGTCTCCCATCCCATTGAATTCAGTAGAAACAATTAAGCCTCCTCCTGATTTCAAATTATCAATAAGTTTTTTCGTGTGCTCTCTTACTTTATCAGGTGTGCCGCTAATTAATAGAGAAGATGGAATACCTCCCGCAAGGCAATACTTATCACCCATTATTTCTCTTGCTTTAACAAGGTCAGTTTTATCAAACCACATAATTACCTTACCTTCTGGAAGTTCTTTTAACTGTTCCAATAGATGATCACTTCTACCTTGGAAGCTCATTAGTGGTGTAAAACCAGCTTCAATTAGTTCGTTTACAATCTGTTTGATATAAGGGAAATGGAACTCTTTAAACTTTTCTGGAGATAAGTAAGTATTATACCATATAGGACAAAATACCCTACGAGAACCTGTAACATCCCTTGAGATCCCTCCTGTCAACTTCCCAACAGCTGCAAGTACTGGCGCTAATGTTTCACAAGCCTTTTTAACTTTTTCAGGCATTCTATATAGATCCAATGAAAGTGTATCAAAATCTCTAAAAAATGCTCCAATAAAATCCAACGGATTAGGTGCTAAAGCATAATACCATGGAATCCATGCTTCTTTTTTCATTTTTCCTACAAAATCCATTAAAAAAGCTGGAAATTTAGCTATTTCTTGACCCATTTTTAATAAAGCTGCTACGGCTGTGGGGGAATTCATATTAGCTAGGTTTTTATATGCTCTTGGAATCACTGTACCCATTAAAAAGTCAAAAGGTTTTTCTATAAGGAGATCATACTCATCATCTTTCATCACTAGTTTTTTTATGGTCCATTGTGATTCAATATTGTCCCCTAATTCTCTACCGGGATTTGAAGAATAGACATCACCTAATATATCGTGTGAAGCTCCACCCCCCAGTACTGATGATACTGCTGCTCCTATAGCTAAATCTGCGTCAGTACCCGCTAGAGCTAATCCAAGAGGGACACTTTCAAACGAACGATGGAGACTAACAGCGTCCCAATTAAAATCTCTCGCAAATTTCGTACCTACTTCAATGTATTTACTATTATCATACCACATGTCCTTATAACTAACACCTGCATATTTTGCTGGAAAATATGTCGTTGCAATACCAATTGGAACCCTATCTGGTTCCTTTACTGCAGCTGCGTTTTCTAATCTTTCAACTTTCGATTTAATTAATTCTTCCGCATTATCCATATTTTTAGGCACCTCCTACCCACTTTTTAATAATTTTCACACCATCTATTGCATCGTTAACCCAAGCATCTGCACCTACATACTTACATACTTCCTCATCAGTTCTTTCTCCTCCAATAATTACTTTTACATTATTTCTCAGATTAGCTGCTCCAATAGCTTCTACAGCTTTTTTCATGGGTTCTATTGATAACGTAAGCAAACCACTCATACCTACAACAGCGGGATTATGCTCTTTAATCGCATCGACAAATTTTTGAGGCGGAACATCTACACCCAAATCAATAACATCAAATCCTTCTGCTTTTAAAAAATTAATGGTTATATCTTTACCGATGTTATGGATGTCTCCCTCAACAGTTCCAATTACCACTTTCCCTAAATTTTTTGTTGAACCACTAACTAGTTTTGGCATTAAGATTTCCATTGCTTCATTAAAAATTTCCCCCGCCATAATAAGATCTGTTAAAAATATGGTGTCACCAGAATCTTTTCCAATTTCAGCCATACCTAATCTTAACGCATCCAGAACCTTGATTGGATCTTCACCATTATTAAGTTTTGCTTTTACTAAATTCAGAACCTTTTGTTCTTCTAATTCTTTAACTGCTTCTGTTATTGCTTCAAAACTCATTTAATTTCACATGTTTATTTATGTATAAGTATCGACTTATATAAGTGAATACTTATGCTTTATTATGATAATTTTTAATTTAAATCTTCTCTTTTTAATTTATCGATATTTTTACAAAAGAAGTAACCTAATTAATCCGGACTATTCTGGATATTCCGAAATACTAATATTAGTGGCTACTTATATTATTTAATAAAATTAATGTTGTTTAATAATTTATGAGAATTGTTCTCGGAGATCTACCTCTATTATTTAAAGCTCTTAGGGATCCTACAAGACTTAAACTTTTGAGATTATTGATGTTTAATAATGATGATAAACTTAAGGTAATTGATTTAGCTGAAAAAATAGGGATTTCTCAACCAGCTATTACGCAACATATTAATATTTTGAAGGAACTTAATCTTATAAAATCAGACAAAGAACATAATCGAATTTTTTACTATGTAGATAAGACTAAATACAAGTCTTATCAAAAAGCTCTCAATTCTATATTAGAAATATCATCAATGAAGTGTAATTTTGATGGTAAGTGTGACGAGTGTCCAAATAATCTCAGAAATAGACAAAAATAAGTGTATGATTTAGGCACTTACTACCCATTTTTTAATTATTTTTATACCTTCAATAACATCATTGACCCATGCATCTGCACCAACATAGATACATACTTCTTCATCTACTCTTTCTCCACCAATAATTACTTTTACTTTATCTCTTAAATTAGCAGCAGCTATAGTCTCAATACTCTCTTTCATAGGTCTAATTGATAATGTAAGTAATCCACTCATACCAACTACATGAGGATTGTATTCTTTTATTGCATCAACAAATTTTTGGGCGGGAACATTAACACCCAAATCAATAACCTCAAAACCCTCTGCTTTTAAAAATTTAATGGCAATATCTTTTCCTATGTTATGTATATCCCCTTCAACTGTTCCGATAACAATCTTTCCTACACTTTTTGTTGTGCTATTTTTTAATTTTGGCATTAATAATTCTAAAGCTTCATTGAAAATCTCCCCCGCCATAATTAAGTCGGTTAAAAAGATCTCATCATCTCCTTTTCCAATCTCAGCCATTCCTTTTCTACAAGCTTCTAAAATTTTAATAGGATCTTCATTTGCATCAATTTTTTCTTTCACATATTGTAATACTTTATCTTCCTCTAATTTTGTTAATGCATCTGAAATTTCTTCTAATCTCAATTACACTCACTAAGCAATTATTATATCTATTAGTTTATCTATTTACATATTTTATATTTTTCACTTATTTGATAGTGGGAAATACAATTTTTTTGAAAAAAAAAATTCTTCAGACTAAGGTGAATAAACTAATTGTTGACAAGGTTGTTTTAATTTCAGATTATATTATATAATAAGACGAGATTTACACAATTCAATTGCTTTCGGGTTAGAATCAACCCCAATCCAGGATCTATTCAATTCATTTGTAACAGCTATAGTTGTTCCTGTGCCCCAGAAGAAATCAGCCACTAAATCACCTTTATTAGAAGATGCTAGAATTATACGCTCTAAAAGTTCCTCAGGCTTCTGAGCAGGATAACCTAAGCATTCTATGGAGCGAGTTACTTCATATAATATCAATAATAAAAGAAGAAAAGATATTTTTAGTTGGTTCTATTCGATTTGAAGATTATTTCATTCAGATTGAATATTTTTATGATCTTAGAGATATAATTTGATTAAAAGATTATTCATTAAACATCAAATAATACTTGATTCCTTCATATTCATGCATGTCTATTAAATAAGAGAAAGTAAGCTTATTTAATGCCCCCTCAATGTATTTTTGTAAATAATCCAATATGTCAGAGTTTTGAATATCTTTCTTGATTCTTTTTAATAAACTATCTGGAGTAAATGCTTTTCCTTTATTTAAATTTAGAAAATTAATGATAATCTCTTCAATATCTTTTATCATATTTACATAATCCAAGATCTTTTCCCAAACCTTCAAAATTATTTAAAAACTTCTTATAAAGCTTTGTATTTGTATATTATATTGTACACATCTTGGGCAAATTTAGGTTGAAAATTAAAGATCTTTTTGGAATTAAATGTTAACAACCGAAATTTAACAACAATGCTCACATTAAAATTTACAACATCAAATTGAGGTGCAATCCGGAAGATATTCTTCTGGTTATATAAATCACATAATTCTGCAACTTTGTTAATCATCATTCGAAATCCCTTATAAGGGAAAGCCATTCTGAATGTATAGTTGTATAACTTTGGATAGTACTTTTTCGAAAACGAATCATAAGCCTGTTTCAAATTATTTTCAAATTCCATTTTAGAATCCGAAATCTCATTATAAGCATCCTTGAATCCTGAATCTTGAGGTGCTAAGACCTTAGCTTTGAATTCTTCAAAAGTCTTCTTTTTCCCTAGTTTTATTGTATAATTTACAATTTTTGAAGAAATAACTTGAGCATTAGATTTTTCAATAATAATATTATCAAATGTCTCTAATTTCACCTTAGTTAAATTAATTGCTACTACTATTCCTTTATCTCCATCAATTTTGACCAAATCTTCAACCTCAAATGGTCTCATTAACAATAAAAATATTCCCGATACAAAATTCGCGAATATACCGCTGGAAGCAAAAGCTATCGCCGTACTAATTGATCCTGTTAATATTGCAACGTAAGTAGGGTCAATTTGAGATATAATGGGAAAACCTCCAAGAATAAAAAACAATATAGTAAGAACCATGACAATTTTTAGGGTAAAATTGATAATAATTTTTTGCTTCACCGGCATTTTTTTACTTTTCCCAAGAATAGATGAGATGAATTTATTTAATAGATAAAATCCTGCTCCAATGATTAAAAGATATATTAATGCTTCTAAATCTGAATTAAATATAGCTATTTTTGAGTCACCTCAAAAATTATATCACAATTAATTTTTATCATTAGAATTCCATCCATAATTTATTTCATCTTCATAAATTTTAAAAAGAATATCTTTCATTAGAGGGTCCGTGTAGGTTAGGATTAATTTTGGATCCTCTGTAATAATTTGTATTGTAATACTTAACCGATTTATAATTGCATTGATTGTAGTATTAGCATAAAAATAAGGTTTAAACCCAAAAATTGGTTCATACTTGGTAAATATTGGGTCTAATAAATCTTTAAGTTTCTCTGAATCTACTGTACCTAATAGTTCGACTACTTTAACATAGCGAGTAATTTTTTTTTCACCAAGAATTATTTTTCCAGCTCTTTTAATAAATTCCGAAATATCTAATTTCATTTCTTTTTTAATAATTTTGTGAGTATAACGAACTACTGATGAATTAAAGGCATTTTTGTTAGGAATATAAGTTATAGATCCGTCAAAATCTTGTAATTTCAAGCTATTTAATGTAATCTCTTTTATCACTCCGTCAACTCCGTTTGTTTGAATTAAATCACCAACTTCAAAACCTTCTGATGATAAAAGCATTACTCCAGAGGCAATATTATATATTACAGTTTGAAAAGTTAAAGCTATAGCCATTACAAGAAAAGAAATAATTGCTACAACCAAAAGTGGTTCAATAGCAAAAATCAACAAAAATGGAAATATTAACCATATGATATTTATTATTACCATTATCATATATCGAACAATTATGTTTTTGATCAAACTGTGAAATATATCAATGAATATTGATCTTAAGACATAAGCAACAAGATTTAAAAGCACCAAATTCAATAATAAATACTTAAAACCTATGTAAAAATAAATAAGTGCAAAAATTCCTAAAAATGATATCCATATTATAATGCTATATACCCTTTTCATAAGAAAACATTTGTCTCTAAAGCTTTATTATTTTACAAGCCTAATTTTATTTAAAAAAAATAAGGAATCTTATATATTAAAAGTTGGTCTAATAAATTAGTAATTGAAATCAATTTCATTGCTTGCCCATCCTAGAAACCAATTTATGATGATAATCGATTTTTACAAAGTTCGATAGCTTTTGAATTATTGTCCACTCCTATCCATTTTCTATTTAATCTATTTGCTGCTATTAATGTTGTTCCAGAACCGCAAAAAAAGTCCGCTACTATATCACCTTCATTTGAAGACGCTAAAATTATTCTCTCTAATAACTTTTCAGGCTTTTGCGTGGGATAACCCGTATATTCTTTTGATCTTGTAGTAGTTTGAAAAGAAAATATGTCATTCCATACATCTCCTACCACTCTTCCTGGTTTTTCATCCAGATATTGCTTCCCATTTCGCCGTTTTCGATATCTCCTTCCATCAGGATCACTATACCGAAACATTTTCTTCACATATTCCTTGCGATAGGGTACATACTGCTTATTGAAGGTAAAATTATCAGATTTAGTATAGTAAAGTATGGTATCGTGTTGACGTACCCAACTCTTTACTTGACTCTTGAATCCAGAAACGCTTCCTACATTCCAAATTATTTCTCTTCTGAAATATTCACTACCAAATATCTCATCACACAAGGGTTTAAGAACAAAAATTGCACTTGCGTCACAATGTATGTAAAAACTTCCAATCTCTTTTAAAACTCGGTGCATTTCAATAATTCTTTCTTTCATAAACTCCAAATATGTTTCTAATGATTTCCAAATATCCAAGAATTCCTTATAATCAACTCCACTATAAAATGGGGGATCAATATAAATTAAATCGATAAAATTGGATTTAATAGATCTTAAAAATTCTAAATTATCAGCAAGGTATACCGTATTAAGTTTCATGCGGTGATTAAATAATAATGGTGCTTTATTAACTTATTATGAAAAAAGAACGATTAAATAAGAAGTTCTTGGACTTCTTTAAAAACCATGATTTTTCTTCCATTAAAGAAGAAAAGGTCTTTTTAATAGGTTCAATTCGATTTAAAGATATTTTCATCAAGATTGAATCTATATTACAAATTATCCATGGTAAACTAGTTGGAATTTGTTCTGTGGATGGATTGTTAAATAAGGAAAAATTTTCAGTAAAAGAATGGGACAAATTGCAACAAGTTGCTCTTAAGAAATTAGATTTTTATGACTCAATACTAGTTTTGGATGTTGATGGATATATCGGAGATCAATCTAAGGAAGAAATAGATTATTTTAAGTCTAACCTAAAGCGTCCGGTATATTGGTTATCAAAGTTGGTTAAAGAATAATTAAAAAACCCCCTCTTTTTAGTCTAATTCCTATTAAAAATCAATAATTCCCCAAACTCACAATAATTTAAAGAGAATAAAGAGTTTTTTTCAATATTATAATTTCAAATTATTGAGTGAGCATAAGAAAGGTCATAATTCAAAATGGAAATGTTCCAAATACTTTGGGACGATCAGAAAAAGTTGTTCTTAGAATTTGAAAAGGACGACGAAGAGAAGGATTTATATCTTCCAGAACGGATAAAGTATGTTAATATACAGTTAGAGATCTCTAAAAATTTTGATCAAAATATTTTATCTAGACAACCTCCCCTTCTCATTTCAGTCAAACGTATTTATCATTCTAATGAGTGTTTATCATTTGCCATAGAATTAGATGATTTTGCCAACATTGATGGCCTTCAAATCAAAATTCTTAGAGTAATAATCTTCTTATTTTCGGGACAAAAGATTGAATATAACTTTTCAGAAAAGTTCAAATTAGCAGATATTTGGATGAATGAAGATTGTTATGTAGGTTATCAACTTGAAGATCTTGGTTCAAATAGAACTCTTAAAAGCACAATTACTCAAGAAAAAGTAGTCTATCAAGTGCAAAAAGATTATACAAATAATAGAGAACAAAAGACAACCATTATAGAGAAAAAGCAGATTGAGAATATAATAGACAGCGACTCAATATCTTCATTAATTCAAGAAAATAATAACACGCTTAAGGTAATTGCCAATGAATTGAAAAATCTGACCACTGTTTTGAAGAGTGTTTCATTTAATGCAGGAACAAATTATTTACCTTCTGGACCACCCATTAGATCAAGTTCTGGACCCCCAATTAAACGGATTCAAAATTCTCAATCAATTCCTTCTTTAGCAGCAGGATCTTCAGCTAAAGTGATGGTAATTAGAGAAATGAAATCCATATTTCAAAAAAATATTGAAGAAAATTCAGATTTTAATGTAAAAATGCTCTTAAAACCAATGAGTGAAGAGGAACTAAACAAGATCATTCTTAATGAAGAGGATTTATTGAAGAAAGAAGAAATTGCAATTCAAAATCAAATTGAGCGATTTAAGAGGGCTCAAGAAAAAAATCTTACATTGGAAGACTTAAGAAAACCTGAGTGAATCTAATCTATATAATGAATAATTCCTAAATATAATTTAATTCAATTCCGTTCTTTATTTTTATTTTA